>WNFG01002251.1_pt1 | contig 37029 bp, 33 predicted proteins | sample 5400431 | NCBI WGS metagenome assembly WNFG01 (sample SAMN13153346, study PRJNA577476) | soil metagenome | isolation source: 120 cm saprolite under Douglas fir tree site 2 hole 3 replicate 2 | place: USA:California | collected 2015-04-18
CGAAGTCACGCACGTTGACCCAGCCCACCGCGTCCAGTGAGTTGGGGTCGGCTCCGCTTGGATTGGCCGCCGGCTGGATGCGCACGTGGTTGACGTTTTGCGTCCACGCGACCAGCTCCCTGAAGTCGACCGCATGTGATCCCCAGCCGGTGACGTTCGCCGCCAGCTGCTCGAGCATCGAAAGCGTTCCTTTGCGTCTTCTGAACTTGATCGTGTTGGCCACGTCAGCCCGACGGCCCTGGTCGATGTTGTGGAGCGCGTTGTTCCCAACCAGGTCGCCGATGTACGGGATCACCCAATCGGCGCAGGTTTCGATGAACAGGTCGCTCCATAGTCCGTCGATGTCGCTCTTGACCAGCTCGGCCTGGTCCGCGATCAGGCGGAGCAGGGCTCGTAGCACAAGTCCCTCGTCGGCGTCGCGCACCCGATAGACGGACGGAAGCAGCTGGTATAGGTCGAGCGCCTTGCGTTCGATCACTGCGCACCCCAGGAAATGACGACTGCGTCCGTGGCCGGGTCGTCGAGGTGGGCGATTTCGTCCGGCTGAATCGCCAGGGACGTTTGCACGGGGTCGCTGCCGGCGTGGTGGCTTTGCGCGTCAGACGCACGCTTGAAGTTGAGGCGCGTCACTTCCGCGGACAACACGCCGGGCACGTTCTGGAGCAGGGCATACACCTCGCTCAACCGGATCGGCTGCCCGATCGTCAGCTTGTCGAAGCTCAGACCCGTCGCGAGGGCAACGCCGGCCGCTGTCGCGACCTGGTCCGCCGGGTGGCCCGGGCTGGCCCGAACGGTAGCGATTACCTGAATCGGAATCTGCGTGACGTCCTGGATCACGAGCTTCCGATTCGGATCACGCCGGTTGTCGAGGTAAGCGGCCAGGGCGGACTTGACCTGGCTGCTCAACGGGTCGCCGCCGGGCCCCGCGACGGTGAGACGGACCGCCTCGTCGTCCACATCCCATGCCATTCGCGCGAATGCACGGGCCACGCCCGCGTATTCGAGAGCGGCGTTTTCGAAGTCCGCGAGCGCAACGATTCGATCGAACGTGCGAACGGAGCTGGGCGCGGCTGCGCGAATGTCGTTGGAGCCGGCGGGATCGGCGCCGCCATACGCCGGACCAGGGTTGATCACTGACTTCAACCCGAGGGGTTTGTCCAGCAGCGTGGTGAGCGTCATCCGCGGCACGTTGCCATCCGGGCCGAGCCCCTTTCTGTAAGTAGCGATCACGTTGCCCTGTCCACTCGGAAGTCGAGCTCCGTTGACGCCATCGCCGAATGACACCGACTCGGATCCGTCCGCACCGACCTCGCTCGTGAAAAGCGTCTCATCGCCCTTCCGCCCATACAGCGTCCGGGCGTGCTTCCACTTGATCCCGGACACGCTGACGTGCACCGTGTCCGCCGCTCCGGCTGGAGCTGAAGGGTCGGGCACGTGCGTGACCGGGGACTTCGCCAGCCTGAAAGTCTGGAAAGCAGCGGAGGCGTCGCCACTTCCGATCACCTCATTGGCGACGGTCTCGCCATGGGTGGCCTCCGCCACGTTCCCGTAGAGAACCGCTGTCCAGGTGTCGAGGTTGCGTGCCAGGTCGTTCGCAAGGGTCAGGATCGATGCATCGACGTCTCCATCACCGTCGAGGTCCTGGCCCTGAACTGACACCAGTTCGATCAGCTGTGGCTGCCCGGCCGCGTCGTCGAGAAGAACAGGGCGCCCCGGCGCCAACGCCGCAGGTGCCGAACCCAGGATGCAGACCGAGTTCCCTGCGATGGTGTCGGCGAAGCCGAGGTTCCAGAGGTTGAGAGGGGGTGCGCTCAGCTCGTAAACCTGCATCGTGCGCATGTCATCGCACGACCAGATTGGCGGTGTGGGGACGGTGTATCCGAATGTCCAAAAGAAGTAATACGCCAAGCGGATCTCACCGGTTCGGATGCGCTGCATCGTGATCACATACGAGTGCCACTTGACAGCAGAGACCTGGTCGATAGGCTGTTTGCCACCGAGTGTTGCCTGCCACGGGTTCCAGCCGTCGTTGGGGCTCTGCTGGGACAGGAACCAGAGGCTTCCAGCTTGATCAGCTCCAAACACCTGGATACAGCCCCTGTACGAATTGACCAACGGCTGGCCGGGTACCAGCGCCGCGGCGAGCGAGATGAGGTGAGGCCCACCGAGCGACTCCCAGGCCGACCAGCTGCCATCCAGCTGCTGCGAGGCGGTCCAGAGTCCGGCCTTGTTAGACCCGAAGACCACGAGGCTGCCATCGTGGTTGCTCGCCGCGGCTACTAGCTCGAACTTCCGGCCCGGAAGCGCCGCCCAAGAACCCCAGGTGGAATTCGGAGACACCTGCGCGATGTGGGATATGGTCCCGTCGATCGCCACAGCAAAAGCCTCAACGCGGCCGTCGCTGTTTTGCGCCGATGCCAAGTCGTAAACAGATCCACCGAGGGACTGCCACTGACTCCATGAGCCGTCTTGTTGCTGGCCCAACACCCAGAGCGTGTCATCACTGCCCCGGGCAAGAATCAGCAGAGTTCCGTCCTGGTTTGCTGCCGAGACCAGATCGCGGGCGGAGCCTCCGAGTCGCGACCACGCGTCCCATATCCCGCTTGCCCTTTCCCGCCTGTGCCAGACCGCGCCATCCGAACCGAACGCGAAGAGGTTGGCTCGGCCACCCCGATCGACGCCTACAGTCAAGCCGAGAAATCGGCCCCCGAGCGAACGCCATGTTGCGCTTTCTATGTTGTATGTCCATTCAAGGGCCCAGACGGCGCCGTCATCGGCGATTGCGAAAATGCGGTGCCCGCCACTCGGGTCGATCAGGACGGTGCGGCGACCGGCCAGCACTCCCAGACCCAGCGTTAGTTTGGTCACGGTATCGCTGATCGGTCCGATCGTCTTGTGTTCGGACGTAGTGCTGACGACGCTCGTCATCCGGGTCGCTTCGGGCTTGACGATCAGCACGCTCGTGCCGGGCTTGATATCGTCGTACCGCGAGTCGAGGTAGATAGTCTTGGTCGACGAATCGAACGACTGGCTTGACTTCAGATCGTCTTGGGTCCATTTGAACGTGTTGTCGGACTGCAACTGAAGGTGAATCCAGGAATCGGGCGCGTTGTACCCAAACAACCTCATCACCCGCTTGTAGGGCGCCAGCGAAGAGGTGATCGCGGTGAACCCATCCTCCAATACGGGTGGTGACCAGTCGACGACCGGCTGCGTGTCGCGGATGCGGGTTCTCATCACTAGCTTGTTTTCGAGATGCAGCGGGTCGAACAGCGCCAGCTTCGTGCCCGGCGCAAGAGCCGGCGGGACCCCCAGCACGGTTGCCTCAGCTGATCCGAGCGCGAGCGGATTGACGTCCGAGGGCACCGGGAAGATCCGAAGCAGGTTGACCAGGGCGTCTGCCTCGACGACGAACGAGACCTCGAATTTCTGCGGCTTGCGGCCCTGCACCGGTACGCTCTGCACCTTCATTCCGGCCGGCACTTTCACTGTCTTGCCCGGTTCGACTGTGAGGGCGAGCTGGGCCGCGGCCGCCAAACCCGGCGCGGCTGTGTAGTCGAGCACGCGGACGATCCGGACGAGGCTTTCGCGCAGAACGGCGGTGCGAACGAAGCTCTCGTTGGCAATCCGCTCCTGGTAAAAGGTCAGGATGTCGGCCACCAGCGCCCACAGATAGAGCAGGGCGACGGCGTCGTCGTCGGGGCTGCGCGTGGACCAGCGCGAAAGGCTGGGCACGCTGGAGATCTGGTCGATCATCGTTTGGGCGAAACTCCCGTAGGTGCCCACGCGGTAGCTGATCGACGAGAGCCCAGGCCTGTTAGCCACCTCGACCGGTGTCAATGGAGAGGACGGCTGACAGCAGCCGCAGCCGATCGGATGGAGGTTCACGCCGCTCACTTGCCGCCCCGCATGTTCAGGCTCAACATGCCCGCTTCAGGGAAGCTGGCGTCGTTGTCGAGATGGACAACCTCGAGCTGACCCACGGGAATCAGACCCATGGCGAGGTTGGCTGTCGTAGCCGGCCGCCCAGGGTCCGGGTCCTGTTGATCGAGTCTTGCGAACCGGCGAATCACCACCGAATCCACGCCCTCGACCGCCATGGCGGCCGCATACAGCTGACTGGTGTAGAGAGCGTCGCCGATGCCGAACCGATTGGTCTGGAACAGTCCCGCGCTCGGGTTGCGGAGCGGCCCGCTGCTGAGTGCGGAGTGAAGTGCTCGTTCGACATCCGCCGAGAAGTGGTCGGGCTTGACACAAACGTCGAGCTCGACCGTTACGGCGGCCTTGCCGGGGGCCGCGACCTCGAGGTCGTAGCCCGCCTGCGTGAAGCCCTCGACCCACTCTTCGATCTGGGCGGCGAGGTCGGGGGTGAACGTCACGGTTGGGATCGGCTGCGCGGTCACGTAGACGGTGTGCCAACTGCCTGTCCAGCGGAAATCGGCGAGGGCTTGCGCGACCGATGGATGCATCTCGGCCGCATGGGCATAGTCCGCCGCCGTGACCGCACGCTTGAACTCGGAATGAATGGCAGCGGGCGCCATCCGCTTCACATGTTCGATCGGTTGCGGGTCCACTCCACCCCAGGCCGGCACAGGGTTCCGCACCGCGTTCACGCCTGGCCAAGCCGAAGTGCCTGGGATGATGTGATAGAGCGCCTCGGCGCCGATGTTCCCGGGCGTGCCGCAGCCGACCCGATAGGTCACCGTGACCTGGCTTGCGACGGGCAATGCGACGCCGTGAACGCCATCCCCGAATCGCAGCTGCGCGCGCCCCTGGTTGTCGGTCTCGACCACGAAATCGAGGTCGAAGGGGCCGCTGGCAAGGAGGTCCGCCCGGGGATGCCAGCTGCCTGACCCACTCATCCCGGACACGTCAATGTGCGTGACCTGGGGGGTGGTGAGATGCGGATCGACGGTCAGGAGCGACGTCACGGGGTCGGTTGGACCCTGCAGCCCGCGCAGTCGCTGACTGAGCGGCCCGTGCGCCATCAAGACCTGGAAGGGCCGCCGGCCGGACCCGGCCACCGACATGGGGCCCGGATGCGGCTCGGGATCTCTGCGCAATCCGTGATCCGCCAGCGCGAGGTTCCCGCGAGCCACAGCCAGCGGGCCTGGAATCGGTTGCCCGCCGGACATCGCGGTCACGCACAGGGGAAACGACAGCCCGTCGGCTGAAGACCACACAACCCGAGTGATCTGTACGTTCAAGAGAGGGTCGGTCAGACCGGACTGCACATCAGTCAGGCGGACCACCTGCCGGTGCTTGAGCGCGGGCGGTTGGCCTGGTATGGGTCCCTTCAACTCTTCGAAGAGCAGGAAATCGCCTGGCTTCAGCGGCAGGTCTTTCCCGACCAGGTCGGCCGTGGTGCCTCCTGCCGGGAGGCAGCACTGCTGGTTCCCCCAGGTATGGATCGGGACCTCGCGCAGCGCAGGATCGACCGCCACCTGGTCCACCGTTTCGAACACGCTCTGCGCCAACAAAGAGGCGATGCCTGCGAGATGACCGTCGACTTCGACGCCGAGTGTCTTGCCTGCGATCGGGGTATCGATCCGGGTCAACAGCTGAGTTCCCGCGGGAATCACACCTCCGGCGACGACGTCGAAGTGGACGAACGTCCGGGCGCTCGCGCCGTCGTGCATCCGGTAATCGATCAGGCGGGTATGCCTCCGGACAGAGATGCGCTGCCGAGCCGTCTCCAGATATGCCTCGTTGGCGACAGCGTCCTGGAAGTAGCTGAGCTGGTCGCCGACGTAGGCGAGAAGTTCGATCAGCGTGATGCCAAGGTCCGCCTCATGCCGCTCCGTCCAGCGAGGCGAGATGATCGGCAGGTAGTCGAGCATCGCCTGGCGGAAGCTGGCATAGTCCTTCGCCATGTAGTCGATGAGCGGCTCGGCGGGCGCCGGCGCGGGACAGTCGGTGCGCGGCAGGCAATCGAAGCGGCTCGGACATCCCGCCTTGAAGCTGAAATCGACTTGCGCGAAGGCGGGATCCAGCAGGCCACTCGAGACGACGAGTCGGTAGTCCGAAAAATCGCCAATCCGATCGACGCGCACGTCGATGCGGTCGCCAACCCGGTGCGCTGAAAGGACCTGGACGTCCTGGACCCGCTCGCCGCCCTGGATCGAGAATTGACCTGCGCTCAGCGTCGGAAGCAGTGTGTTCAAATGCGCGCTGGGGAAGAAGTGGACGTGGAGCAACCTCTGGTTGTTTAGTCCATCCGTTGCGACCTCCAGGTAGTCGATGCCACTGAGCGTCGGGTCCTTCTCGAGGAGGGCGCGGCGCGCGTCATCCGAGCAATCGACGCCTGCGAATCCCGCGATCATGCGATCACCCCAGCGCCGGAGCGATGAACTGCTCGCTGAGCCGCTGCCCCGTGTCGCGGCGGCGGAACGTCACTTGTATCGTCAGCCTCTCGTCAACGTTGTCGATGCGGACTTGCTCGACCTGGATCACGTCCGAGAGCCACCGCTGGAGCGCCCCCTGGACGAGGAACTGCGTCGCTGCGCTCAGGACATCGCTGTTCGGCATGAACACGAGCTGCAGAAGGCCGCAACCGAAGTCCGGGCGGTTCACGCGTTCCCCGGGTGTCGTGAAGAGCACCTGCTCGATGAGGTCGCGCACGTGGTCGTCGGCATCGGTCGTGGCACTGCGTCCACGCTGATCGACGTGAAATGGGAAGTCCATGTAATCGCTCATCAGGTGGCCTGCACCTGGGTCTGGACTCCACTAACACTGGCGCTCCCCTGCGGAGCCTGATCCGGCCCCTGGCAGATCCCGACGCTGGACTCCAGCAGAACCGGCGTCCCGCTGACGGTCACCTTTTGAGCAGGGGCGCTCCACTGCACGGTGACGCACGGGTGGGGAGTCGGGCCGATCATGAACGGGCAGCCGGCGATGATGAAGGTGTCTGTTGCGAGCAGGGCGTAAGCGCCGCCCGCCTTGGTGGTCGTGTTCGTCGTGACCACGCTTGCCGAGCCACCATGGGGGCACTGGATCGTGCAGCCCATCTGAAGAATCGCCGCACCCATCACGTGACCTCGAGCGCGCCGTCGTTGATCGAGACCGATGACGAAGTGATCTTCACGGAGTGCCCGCTGGAGCTGATCTCGACGCCTGACTGATCCATGACGATCTTTGACCCGTTCTTGTCCGTGATGACGATGCTCTCGGATCCGCTCGTGTCGTCCAGCGTGATCGTGTGACCTGAATCGGTCTTGAGGACCTTGATATCGGTGGTGGCCGAGTTGGGCACCTGGTTCTGGCTCCACCAGCATCCGGACCAGATCGGACGCGTGACGTCACCTGCCTCGAATTCGATCCAGACCCCGGCGCCCTTGGGTGGAATTGCGAACAGTCCGACTCCGTCGCCCGAGTACGTGACGGCAGGTACCGCCCAACCGGTGTCTTGATCGGGAAGGATCTCTGGAACGCTTGCCTTGATGCGGCCCTGGTTCTTGGGGTCCTGGAGATCTGTGACCTGGCCTCGGTACTTGCCGTAGTGCCGGTTCTGGCGGTCGTCGAGCAGGTCGTCCGTCAGGTCGTCCATCATGCCGCCGCACCCGGGTCGCTGAAGTTCTCGTTGCCTATCAGGCCGGTGCCGTTGCGCCGGAGCGTGAAGGCCTGCGTGTAGCTGTCGCCGGCCAGCGTGTGCAGCACCTTCTGCACGTAGTACGTGCCGCTGAACTGGACTCCCGCGCCGCGGACCTCGACCGGCTGCTTCGCGCGGAGGATCTTCCCGAAGACCGAGGTGTTCAGATCGCCGTCGGCGACGATCGCCAGGGCGGATTGGTCCACGAAGGCCTGGGTCATGCGCTGCAGGTCGCCGCCGTCGAAAAGCCCAGTTCTGGCCAGCAACACCTGCCTGGGCTTGTCGGTCGGGACCGACGACGACTTGCCGAGTTGGGTCAGCGACCCTCCGGTCGACTGCACGTCCTGATTCGACTGTGAGTCAATGTCGAGACTGGTGGCGCGTGCGGTCGCGGGCCTCAACATGTCGTACCTGGCCTTGAAAGAGTTGACGTTGGTGGACTCGCCCAGGTTGACCGAGATCAAGGCCTGCGCTGGATCCTGCAAATGGGGAGCGTGGAAATGTCCCTCCACGATTCCGGTGAGTGGATTCGTCTCGACGTAGCACTCGAATCCGTTTCGTTTGGCCAGCTTGCGCACGTATTGAATGTCGGTGAGGCGTTGCTGCTGCGTTACGTCCTGGTCGCTCCACTGAGGCGAGGTGCTGTCGACGACGGGTGTGAATCCGTAATCGGAATTGGTGAAGATTGCGGTCGCAATGTCGCTGTCGGACATGTTCGGCCATGGTTTTGAATTTGGCTGCAGGTTCATGAGCACGGTTGGATCCATGGCCACCACGTTCAAAACCGACTGGCCAGGCTGGTTGGCGAAACCCGCGTCGGTCTCGATCACATACGCCTGCATGAGGTGCTCGGGAGGCCCGCTTCCAACAGCCACAGTGATTTCGAGCTTCGTGAGCCGATCAAAGATGTTTTCGTCGATCACTGACCACTCGGAGCATCCATCCTTGACCGCGATGCTGATCCGCAGCCGGATCATGTCAGCGAGGTCGATGTTGTCTTCGACCTCGATGTTCTGAATGGCGTCCACCAGCTGCGATTCCGCCGGCGTGTCGTTGATGAAGAGCTGATACGAAACCGCGACCATGTCAGCCCTCTGAAGGCGGAATCGCGATGATGGTTCCGGCGACCGCGACGAGGTCGCCGGGCCACAAAGCCCGATTCGCATCTGCGATGCGCCAGAACCTGAGCGCATCCCGATAGAACCTCGCCGCGACGAGGTCGAGGCGGTCGCTCTGGGCAACGGCGTATGAAGCCTGACGTCGCGCGGCCGGTATGAATCTCACTTGCTTGTAGTTCACCAGCCGACCGCGGGCGTCCATGAACCGGGCGTTGGCCACGGATGCGTAGCGACTGCCCTTCAGAAACATGGGCTTAGAGAGGCGCAGGACCTCCCGCCTGCACCGAGACCGGACTGTAGAGAGCTGCCAGAGCCTCCTTCTGAGCCTGGTAGGCCATGTACGAGTTGCGGCCGACCGTGGACTGCTCGAGCTCCATATAGGTCAGCACCCGGAATCCGAGCTCGACCTGCGCCTGGATCGGGTTGAGGTCGGGGTCAAACGCCTGTTCCGTGACCGAGAAGCTGTTGAGCAGCACCGGCATGACGCGTGACGGCCCCCATACCAGCAACGTGAGCGGTATGTCCGCCGGACAGACCTGTACTTTTCCCGTCTCCTCGAGCGCCAGAAGCTCATCGATCAAAGCGGTAGGCGGATAGAGCAGAAGCTCGAGCGTGGCCAGGACGGGGTGAAGGCCATGCGCCACCACGACCGGATTGAGAAGAGGCGTTTCGAGCTGGTCGGCGGCGTCCAGCTCAACCGTCAGGTTGACGGTTTCGATTGGCGGACCGAGGACCCGCAGCACATCTTCTCTGGCACCACCCACGCTGCTGGACGGCGAAGGCGCCGCCCGTTTTTCCAGGCTGCGCCGGATTTGCTCTGGGTTGAACTGGAACACGATCACCGCGGGCGGCGGGCCGGGAGTCTGCGACGGATAGACGAGCAGAGCCCCTTTATGCAGTCGCGGCCGGCCTGGGAACTCAGAGTGCATGGTGCGATTCCTGCAGCGCTGCGGCAATCCGCTGCGCCACGCCCTGGGCCACTGCCTTCTCGCTGACCGGGCCGCCGGCCAACATCAGCGGCGGCGCGGCTGCTCGCCCGATCACCCGAGACGTTCCGATCCCGGATCCCGATCGAAGGAGTTGCTGTAACTCCTGGGCGGCCAGGCGGCGGATGGAATCCGCGCGCTCCGGCTGCACGTCCAGCCCGTCTATCACGAGGCGATCGATGTCGACCGTGAATCGTTGGCTCCTCATCCGGCCAGCCTCGTCTTCATGGCGCCAAGCTCGGCCTGGGTCAACAGCCTGTCGAGTTTTGAGTACTCCCTCAGCGCAGCACGGCGCAGGTGCTCCATTCCAATCGCTCTGCCCTCGCTGGCCGCGAGAAAGGCCGCGTTCAGCGACACCTTGCGAATGCTGCCGCCGCTGAGCTCCATGCCTGAGAGGTTCTCGAAATCGATGTCGCCGAGAGGAGCCTCTGGCGGAAAGGCCTTCTTCCAGATCTGGAGCCTGCTGGCAGCGTCCGGGAACGGAAACTCCACCAGGAAACGCAGCCGGCGCATGAACGCCCGATCAAGAGCCGTCTTACGGTTCGTCGCGAGAATGGCCAGACCCCGGTAGTCCTCCATTCGCTGGAGCAGGTAATCGATCTCGATGTTCGCATACCGGTCGTGGCTGTCCCTCACCTCGCTTCGACGGCCGAACAGTGCGTCGGCTTCGTCGAAGAAGAGCACAACTCCGCTCCTCTCCGCCGCGTCGAAGACGCGCCTCAAGTTCTTCTCGGTCTCGCCGATGTATTTGCTGACGACCCCTGCGAGGTCGATCCGGTATAGGTCGAGGCCCAAACGTCCGGCCAGAATCTCCGCCGCCATGGTCTTGCCCGTCCCGCTGACTCCTGAGAACAGCGCATTCACCCCCGCGCCGCGTGCCAGGCGTGTGCCGAAGCCCCATGTTCCGTACACCCGCGACCTGTTCTCCACCTGGGCAGCGATGTCCTGGATCTGTTCGAGAACGTCCGGCGGCAGCACGATGTCGTCGATGACGTGGACCAGCCTGATGCGCTGCGCGACCTCCTCCATGTCAGCGCCCACCTGGGACCTGCAAGCCTGCCAGAGGTCGATCTGTGGCCCGCGGCCATTGGACCCGCTCATATAATTGGACGCGCGCGCGCGCGCGACCGTACGGGCGATCGCCTCCGGACCGAAGCTGTACTGCTGAGTGATCGAGGCCACCGTCTCGGCCTGGTCTGGCCATTGCTCCCCGAGCTCGCCCTTCCAGGCCTCGGTCTGCAACACGGAATCGAAAATTGGGCTCTCGACTGCCAGCAACGCCCTGCTCCACTGCAGAGGCTCCGGACTGCTTACCACCAGCAGGACATTCAGTCGATCAAGCGATCGGAGCAATGACGTCCGTTCAACTCGCTCGAGACCGGTCGTGTCGACAAAGAGGCCAAGACCCAGCAATCTGCAATCCCGCTCGACCAGTTCCAGGACGCCGTGGTCGGGCTGGGCGCCGCCTTCGAGCTCGAGTCGGCACATCTCGATTCCGAGCTGATCCCCAATGCCGAACGCGATACCGGCGGCTGCCTCGGGTCGGCCAAACAGATTCGCGGTCGGCAGGACGTCTGAGATCTCATGACTGAGCGCACGCGCCACCCGACCGGCCCGCTCACGTTGCGCGCCGGTCAAATGGGTGGGCCTGAGCGGGCTCAAGGGTCTTGCGCGCTCGTACTTGCCGGCGCCGTCGATCAAGTAGCCGACGATGCTGCGTGGGAGCCGAAGCGGATTGTGGCCCAGCGGAGCTCCGGCCGGCTCCCCATGATCCAGCTCGAGAAGGTGGCTCGAGATGAGGCGCCCATGGGGCAGAAACGACACCAGCAGTCCGTCGCGCTCCTCCGGACGCGCCAGCAGCGCTACCGCGAGGTGCGGAGTCAACTGCTTGCGGCTCACGTCGTCGTGCAGGTAGGCATACAGGCGCTCGAACGCCGGATCGATTTCCGGAGCGAGGCACAGGAGCAGCGTGTCCCGCTCGAACCCCGTCAACTGGAAGCGCTGAGCGAGCTCGAGCAACGCGGGCTGCCCGCCTTCGGCCTGCATGGCCTCCGCGATGGCGCGCAGATTGTTCTCGAGGTCGATCGCGGCGGCCTCCAGCGCGCAGGCAGGTGCATCCGCAGCATAGAAATTCTGTTCGAGGCCAGAGGGGTCCGGTTCGAGCAGGCGGTCCATCTGGGCATCCGCGATGACGAGCCCGGGGTACTCGTGAAAGGCGTCTTGGCGCCATCCCTCGCGTAGCCACAGCACCCGGCGCTTGATCAACAGCCGGAGCCGGAACAGCTGGCTCGCAAGGTAATCAAGGTTGCCCGCCCGCCAATCGCCAGTCATGGAATCGTCACCGTCACTGCATCGATGCTCTCGGCGCCGCCCGCACGGACACGGATCGGATAGGTCCCCGTGCCGATGCTGTTCGGCAGAGGGAAGGTGATCGCGTTCCGCGAAGCTGCGGTGTAGACGGAGCCCGCCACGACCGAGCCCCCAACGATGACGAGACTCGACTGTGGGCCGTCGAACAGGTTCGCGCCGGTAATGCTGACCGTGCGCGGGCTCACAACCAGGTTCGAGGTGACGGAATCCACACGCGGGATGACCACAAAGACCGCCACGTTGGAGCTGAGCACAGGCCTGACCTCGGCATGACCGACCGCCATGTCGAACCTGACGATGATGGTTTGCGGGCCCGGCCCCAGCGCCGGATCGTTCGGCACCGTAATCTCGACCCGGCTATCGGTTGCAGCCGTGATGCCTGCGGTCGAGTCGAGTTGGCCGAGCCACAGATGCCGGCCCGACCCGGACAGGGCCTGGCCATGCAGGATGAGAGTGTCGCCGGCTCGGGCATAAGCGATAGTTCGCTCCGTCCCCGGCGGGTCCGACGGACGCCGCACGCCGGCGCTGAGGATCTGGGGAGATCGAAAGGGGATGGCTGTGACGGTCGGCCCGGCCGCCGGCGGTTCGCCGACGAGTTTGGGGTAGGTTCGAGGTTGCTCGCTCTCGATCAGCACCAGGCTCACCTGGTATGCGGCTGACGCTCGAAACGGAAGCGACATCGCCGTCCAAACCTTGGACAGGTCATCGAGATTGATCGGGTCGAGGTAGACCTTGATTCGCTCGACCTGCCCAAGCAGGCTCGAGTCGAGGATTGTCTGGCCGGGATTCAGTCGCTGCGTGATCAGGTCATCGGTGATGACCGGGATGTCGTGCAAGACCCTCATTGCGCTGCCGAGCACGTAGTGGGCGCGTGTGTCATTGAACAGAACGCCTTCTTCGGTGGTTCCGAAGGGGGTGAGCAGGTAATAGAGCTCGAGGCTGAGCGGCGGCTTTCCATATGAGCCTGCGCTGGAATGCCCCGGCAGGTCCTGGTTGCGCCAGGCGCCGTTCTCCCCGACCCTGTAAAGACAAATGTTGAGACGCGCGCCCTCGACAGCGGGTTCCGGGACCTCCGGGCGCGGCAGCCCGATCGTCACCGAGAACTGGTTCAACGGGACATCCCCAGGCAGCTCCATCCTGTCCCAGAGGAGCGTCCGCAACGAAGCGCTGACCCCGCCGATCGCGTGGAAATCGCTCAAGCCATCATCCTCCGCGGACGAAGTAACTGCGCGTCAGCCGGTACCCGTCGAAGCCGGCAGGATGCGCAGGCGGCTCAGGCCTTGATGAACGAGGCGATGGGACGGCCTTGATCTCGACTGTTCCGATGTGAACGCTGACCTGCGTCTCCTCCGCGGATTCGACGGAGTCTGCCCGAGTCCGGCGTGCCAACGACCGGCCGCCCCCCACCGCGCTGCGTTCCGCAGCCAGAGGCTTCGGTTCGCTTGCCGACACGGGCAACCTGGGGCGGACGGGCACGAGGTCGCGACGTGCGGTCGGTGCGCTCTCGATTGCGCGAATCAGCGGCTCGGTGACCGCCGGGTTGGGCCGTGCTTGGTCGAGAGTGGCGATGTCGTCGGGTTCTGTCGAATCGATGGCTCCGTCGTCCGCAGGCTCATCCGCCCGGCCGCTGAAGTCGAGGGGCTCCCGGCCACGACGCAGCAGGAGCTGGTCCGCATCAATCGTTCTCGGAGTCGCCCGCCGCCCTCGGGCTCGGCGCCCCACGGCGGCCGCCTCGGCAGGTGGTGTCGTGGCGGCCGGGCCGGAGCGTGACGAAACCCTGGCCCCTTGAATGACGGTCTGGATCGCGAGGTCTGAATCAGTCGCGGCGAAGTCGCTGGATGGCTGCGCAAATGTCCCATCCACGACTTGGCTCATTCGGTCACCTCCCGTCCGCCGGCGTGAACCCGCCTCATAAACGGTGCGTAGTGGTCCGAGCACCGAGCTGTGAGGCTCATCCGTCTGTCCCGGCGGGGACGGCTCTTCGGCGCTCGGAGCCGGCTGTTCCGTCGAACCCTCGACGCGCCGCAATGGCTCCGGCCGCGCACCGTTTCCGACGGCCCGTCCGACGAGCCTGGTGAGGTAGTCGCTCACGCTCGACCCACCTCGTCATCGCCGATCAGGTCGAGATATACGCGCCGGCGGGCCTGGGACATGGCCAAGAGTTCCGACTCGCTCCAGTGGTAGTGCAGCGCCAGGAGGTGGACCTCCTGGAAAAGCTCGTCCGACTTTCGCCGTGCGGTCCTGGTCAGGATCTCCCCGGCGTCAAGGCACCCGTCGAAATCGAGGCCACAGGCAGCGCATCGGAGTGCCAGCCGGGTCTCTGCTTGCGGATCAAGTGAATCAAAGGCTTCGTCGAGCAGACCAATCAGGCTCGGATCCGGAGCCTCGACAGTCTGAAGTGACTCGTCGTCGATAACAGTCGCGCAGCGAGCGAAGAGCTCAGCGGCAGCCTCGTCGGGACCTTCGGCGGCAAGGGGCAGCACGGCCTCAACATCAGCCCCCGTCGGCGGCCGGATGGTGCACCGATAGCGCTTGCCATCGCTCGAGACCACCCTTTCCGTCGCGGCCGTCGGTTGCGCTTCCGGCTCCAGCAACAGGTTCTCCGCAGCCACGTCGAATTCGAGTGACTCATTGCAGCCGGGGCACACCAGAGTCGCGGGAATTCCGGAACCGAACGAGCCGCGGTACAGGTTCAGCAGCATAGCCTCGCGATCGCCCACCGTCAGCGATGGCAGGTGGACGACTCCGACTGCTTTGTCGTCCGACTTCACCAGGCAACGCTCCAGCAGCCGGCTCGTGCGCTCGAAAGGCGTGAGCGTCCGCCCATCGACGGCCAGGAACGCTCCGTCATCGCCGTTCAGAGGCCGGAGCGTCGCTGTGCGAAGCCACCGGTCGGCGACATGCGCGCCCTTGGGCAGGGATACCTGGATCAACTCCAACTCGGTGACACCTAGGCGAGCTTGGGTTCGGGCTGCTCGGTGACAGCGACGTCGCGTTCCCAGCCCTCGTTCTCGAGCTTGATGTGTTGGATCGCAATCGCGTTCGCATTCGCGTCGAGGTCTGGGAGTGCCTGGTACTCGGACACCCAGCAGCGATAGAGCTTGTACGACAGCACCTTTTGGCCGGCTTCGTTGAAGATGTCGAGGATGATGTCCTTGCGAAAGTCCGCAAGCGAGCTCTCCGACCCCGGGCCGCCGGCATAGTTCCAGACCTTGTTCGCCCACTGCTCGAAGGCAAGATCCTGGGTGACGCCGCGCTCCAACGTCACGGCGTCGTACTTGCTGCGCCCTGGCGACTTGTGTGATGCGCTGGGGTCGCCGCCCTCCCGGTGTTCGACGACCTCGGTGGTTCGCTTGAGCGATCCCATTTTGGATGCCCCTGCGACGTAGACGCCATCCCACTTGATGCGGAACTTGAAGTTCTTGTACGGATCGAGCCGGCTGGCATTGACTGTGAATTGAGCCATCGGACCACTCCTTATGTCTGGATCTGCCCGGCGATCTGCTGGATCTGGATGATCACGAACTCCGCCGGCTTGAGCGGCGCAAAGCCGACCACGATGTTGACGATGCCGTTGTCAATATCCGCCTGAGGCGTGGTGTCCTTGTCACACTTCACGAAATACGCCTCGGCCGAGCTCTTGCCCTGGAACGCTCCCCGACGGAACAGCCCGTGCATGAAGGCGCCGACGTTGAGCCGAATTTGCGACCACAGAGGCTCGTCGTTCGGCTCGAAGACCACCCACTTCAAGTTCTCAAACAAGGTCTCCTCGATGAAGAGGGCAGTTCGTCTCACCGGGATGTACTTCCATTCGCTGCCTTCTTGATCTGCGCCCATCAGTGTCCGAGCGCCCCAACTGATCGGACCGAAGACAGGGAATGAACGCAGCACGTTCACGCCCAGCGGGTTCAGGCCTCCGTTGTCGAGGTCCGTGAGATTGACGAAGAGAGACGCCCCGGCCAGGCCTGCCTCGATCCCTGCCGGCGCTTTCCAGACGCCGCGGTTGGTGTCGGTCCGAGCCCAAATGCCAGCCATGGTGCCACTCGCTCCGACCGTCCTCGGGCGATTTTCCGTCAGAGCGTCTGGAATCGTGAGGCGAGGGAAATAGGCAGCGGCGTTCAGGCAGGTCGATGATGTACATCGCCCGCTTCTCATGGCAGTACTCCTCGGCCTTTCCGAAGATCGTGGCTCTGCCGCCATCGTCCAGAAGGGCGGTCGCCGGGATGCAGAGGATGTTGAAGATTTCCGGCGCAATTCCATCGAGCGCATAGATTCCGGTGTGGGGAGTCGGATCTCCCAGGATGTCTTGGGCGCTCATGCCCGATCCCGGCCACCCGCCGTCGAAACCGCCGCTCAGCGTCGTGAAGTCCTTGTCCTGCGGGCTGTTGATCACATCGGTACCCGTCTGGTCGGGAACCCCTCCAATCATCTTGTCCTCGAGCGTTATGAGCTCGGAGGATTGGGAAATGACGTCTGGCGCGTACCGTGAATTGCTCTTGTCCAATGAGAGGTTTCGAAACGTCTCTGAGCGAATCACCTGGATGCGGTTGGCGACGGACAGAACCTCTCGGATGGCGATGTTGAACAGGTCAGCGGCCCCGCCCTTCACGTTGTGATCGATGGCTACCTGCAGATGGTTTCCCCAGTCACCAGGGCTGGATGCCTGGATCAAGACAACGCCACTGCCTCCGTACCCGTACTGGTATCCGGCTCCGTAGCCATACTGCGAAGCGCTGAGGTTGGCTTTCGCCGGCGCGGCGCTGGTCGTGACGACCCGCACGACGAATGCGACACTGCCGCCGTTCAGGTAATACTGCTGAATCGCATAGCTGGCCTCGCTTCGCGTGTCGAGTCCACCGAAGCGGCGCTCGAAGTCGGCCCAGCTGGTGATCTTGACGGCGCCGGCTGGACCACGGGGGAAGAAATCCACGAACGCCGTGTTGGACGTCGCGACCCCCGTGATCGGGTGGACCCCGCTCGGAATCTCCTGCACATAGATACCCGGATACGTGGGACTTACAGGCATGTCTCCTCCTTACGCACACTCCAGCGATCGCCAAATTTGGTCATGCCGGTCGGCTGATCGATCCCAGCTGTGGGATTCACAGAAGGCTCGCGCCGCATCCGCCAGTGCATTTCGCAACTCACCGTCCTCGAAGACTTCAGCCACGCCATCGACAAGGTTTTCGGGACGGTGTGTGACTCCCTCGAGGTCGTCAAACTCCGGCACTGGTGACGTGATGACGGGAACTCCGCTGGCAAGGGCCATGCGGGCGCCATAGCTGGGCCCCGTTCCGTCCACCGGCTCGTGCCACAGCACCACGACATCGGCTTTGGCGGCCAGTTGAACCGCGGCCTCTCGTGGAGTCCCGACCTCGACGAGCTCGACCGGTGACTGCGATGCATCCCGCAACCACGGTTTCCAGGCCTGATCTCCGCCGCCGCGCGCCAGGACCAGCAGCCGGCTGCCTCCTACTCGGCGGACGCCATCTAAGACGGCCCACCAGCCGCGCGTGCGATGCGGATAGCCGACGAGCCCTATGACGCGGCCGCTTCCCGGTTTGCGAGGCGGGAACCAGGTTGGGCAGCCCATCTCGACCGCCTCGACACGCAAGTCGGGCCAGCGCGCGCGAATCGCGCTTGCGTCAGCGTCCGAATGCACGACCACCACCGAAGCGAGCGGCTCCCAGGCGCGAGCCGTGGCTTCAACCGAGTGTTCGGTGATCGCGATCGGAAGTCCGGAAAGCCGAGCTTCTTGGACCAGCCGCGTCAGCACCGTGTCATCCCAGGCGTTCCGCGCCCATTGGAAATGCAGCAGTCGTGAGGCACGAAGATCGCCAGGAGTTGTAACCAGTCGAATCCAAGGTCGAGCCGAGGCCAGGTGATGCGCGTAGTCGGCCAACGGGCCATCGGATTCGGGACAGCAGACGGTAGGTCGTCTCTGGAGCGGGCGGTGTGGCACCACATGTCTCTCCATCACCTGCAGAACAGACGGTCCCATCGCCCAGACACTCCGGTGCGCAAGCGCCCATTCCGACGCCTCTCGCCCAATCGCGCGAGCCTCCTCGCGATGTGCGGCGACCCATCTGAGGCGCGCCTCGATGTCTTCGACCGCCGGCAGGGCGCGCACACCGCACCGGCCGTATGGCGGCTCGTCGACCGGTTGCCAACCCTGCGGCGACAGGCGAAGCACCAGATCCTTCGCGTCATTGCAAACGTCCGATTGGCCTTCAGAGTCGAGCGCGATGACAGGCAGGCCGGTGGCCATGGCTTCGACGAGTGGAAGGCCGAAGCCCTCATTGCCCAGTGCCATGAAGACGTCGGCCCTCTGATACCAGCTTGCGATTCCCCGAGTCGTTTCGTTGGTGTCGACCACCGTGATGCGAGCGTCATCTGGCGTGTACGTGGCGCCGTGGAAACGCGACTTGATCAAGAGTCGCGCCGTCGGGTCGTTCGCAAACGCCCTCGACCATCCTTCAATGCCCCGAAGGATGTTCTTGCGGGGAACGAAGACTCCCACCATCAGAGTGGTGATGCCTTCGTTCAACGGCCTCGGCACCCAGTGATACACAGCGCCGTCCACGCCTTGAGGCACGACCTCGATGGGCGCCTTGACGCCGCCATCTCGGAAGACATCTGCGACAAACCGCGATGGAACAACGATTGCCCTGGCCATCGCAAGGCGTTGTTCCCAGTCCGCTGGAATTTGGCTTGACTCCCACATCGTGTTGACGAACAGATCTGTGGTCTTGAATCGCCGCAGATCATCTCCCCACCAAACCAAACAGAGGGTCGGCTCACCTGCCACCGGCGCCGAAGTCCGCAAAGCGTGCTGAAACTCGTCGGTGGTGCCTGTGAGATCGAGTCGAAACGGAGTGACATCGACGGTGGCGCCTGCTCGCAGCATCCCGAGAACGAGGTATTCGGCCATGCTTCCGTAGCCGTCGTAGACAAAAAACGGCGCCGCTACTCGAACGCGAGATATTGCGGGCGGCGGAACTCGCGCTGCACCTGAAGCAGTGCGAAGGCGGGTGTAGAAGTCGGCATCTGGCCCAAGGAGGCTCCCCAACTCGTGAATTGGGCGACGCTCCCAGCGACTGTCGTCGTATTGGCGAGGAGATGAGACGCCCGGGTGTGCAACCGCAACGTAGGCGGCGGCGCCTCTACAGTCCGTGATCTTCGCCGAGTCGAATCCATCGATGAAGGCACGGACTTCGTCGTGCGAGTCAGTTGCGAATGGGTGAGCGCGCCATGCCTCCTTTCGGTACACGAGGGTTCCGCCGAACAGGTCAGGGGTGCGAAGGCGCAAGGCCTGCCCTTCGCGTAGGCGGTAGTGGATGACATCACCAATCACGCAAACGTCGTAAGGCTTTTCGGTCAGCGCACCAACCTGCGCGCTCAAACGGTGCGGCGCGATCCAGTCGTCGTCATCCCAGTGGGCGATGAGCTGTCCAGCGGCCAGTTCGCAGCCGAGATTGTGTTTCGCCGGCACGCTCGTCGGTTTGGCCAACCTGACATATCGGATGCGCGGATCTCGGGGGACCAGGTTCGCGACGGTCTCGTGACCATCGTCCAGGATGAGCAACTCCCGAGCGCCATAGTCCTGCCGTAGGAAATACCAGATCGATTGGCGAACAAATGCGGGCCGATCGCGAGTGGGCATCACGCACGTCACCAACATGTTTGCGTCACTCACTTGCGATTGAAAGACCGTGTCAGACACTCCCAGCAATGAGAGTGCATGCCGTTCCGTCACGGAGCCATCACGACCATGTCACCGGACGAGCGGCGTCATGATCGTCGGCTTGGGGGTTGGCTGCGTGGATTGCAGGGGCGAGCCATCAGCCGGGCCCGCCGTGGTGGTGACGCAGCCGTGACGCCAGGTAATACGGCGCGGTGACCCCGCCGTTGCACGCTTCCTACGTGCTGGCACCGTCACCCGCCAGACATCTGCCTCGCGTCAGCGAGCAACCGGCTCGCCATGCTCCCGTGCGAATCCAACTGCTGAAAGGCTTCCAGCTGTCAGCCGGAGGCCGACCCGTGCCGCTGCCGGGCGGGGCCGAGCGCTTGCTAGCCCTCCTGTCGTTGAGCGAACATCCCATGCGGCGGAACTCGGTGGCAGGGATCCTCTGGGCCGACGTTCCGGAGGAGCGGGCCAGTGGCAACCTTCGAACCATGATCTGGCGCGCCCGGAAGCCCGGACTCGAGATTGTCGAAAGCGATGGCGCGACCCTGCAACTTGCGGCAAGCGTTGCCGTTGACGTCCGAGAGATGAGCTCTCAGGCCCTACGACTCCTTGGCGCGGGTCGCTGCCTCGAGACCGACTACGACGACTCCCCACTCACGGGCGACCTGCTTCCGTTCTGGGACGACGATTGGGTGGTGATCGAGCGCGAGCGTCTCCGCCAATTGAGGCTCCATGCTCTGGAAAGGCTCTGCCTCCGGCTTACAGACGAAGGCAGAGCGGCCCAAGCGATAATCGCCGGCCTGGCTGCAGTTCGGGCAGAGCCACTGCGTGAAAGCGCCCACCGCGCTTTGATCGCCGCTCATCTCAGCGAGGGCAACCACGCCGAAGCGCTTGCCCAGTATCGGTCTTTCCGCAAGATCCTTTACGACGAAGTTGGGCTGCAACCTTCAGAACAGTTGGAACAGTTGCTCGGTTCGCTGACATGCCGATGACGTTTCGGTGACGGTCGCGGTCCGACGATAGTTGGAATGCAAGCGCCGCTGGAGAGGGCGGGCGCCTTGGTGGTGCGGGCCTGGCTCGAGCGCCAGGATCCGGCTGGGTTGAGAGCTCGCATCACTTACACGGTCGACGTTTCGCATCCCGGCGCGGAGGTGACTGCCGCGGCCAGCATCGATGAGGTGTGCGACAAGGTTCGGGCGTGGCTTGAACTGCTCGTCGCAGATCTACCGCAAGCCGCGGACGCCGACCTCTAGCTCGGGATGGCGGGCGCGTCGACAGCTAAGCCGGCGTCATCGCCCTCGACCTCCAAAACCAGACGCCGCAGCGAAGGCGAGGGCTGCAGCCCGAGCTCTGCATACAGGCGCACGCGGTAAGAGTTGTACTGGCGGATGGCCTCGCTGCGGTTCCCCTCGGCGAGGTGAGCCTCAATCAGCACTCGCTGAGCACTCTCGCGCAGGGGTTCACCGAGGACAGCCGCAAGGCCTGCATCCACCGCCGGACCGAACGAGCCGGCAGCTGCCAATCGACGGCACAAGATCTCGAGGGCATGGAGACGCAGCTGACGGAGCCGCTCTCGCTCGAACATGACCCAGTCGTCGTACCAATCCGGCAGTAGTTCGCCGGCGCGAACCAATTCATCGACATCCTCGGCGCATGACGCTTCTCGGTCCCCGACGATGCGTTGGGCCGTTGCTGCGGCTCGCCGGAAGTCCACCCGGATTGCCGGCGATAGCTGTAGATCACCGGCGCAAGAGTCAACGAGCCGCCAACCCAAACGGCTGAGCCGCCAGAGGGCCGAGCGCAGACACGCCTGGCTTCGCTCTTCGCTCAGCGTCAGCCAGAGGGCCCCGGCCACGTACGTCCGTTGCAGGGGCCTGTCGTGGAGCGCCAGGAATGCCAGCACACGTTGGGCGCTGATAGGTAGGTGGGCAACTCCCTCAGCGGACCGCAGCTCAAACCCGCGAAGCAGCCCGAGACGGACGCCGCGCAGCGACCCCTCAGACCGCGGCGTCAGTGGGCGGGCATGGACAGCAGAGCCGGTCGCCGTGATTGACTCCTTCCCCCCGTCAGCCGTTTCCCGACGAAACGTGCCTCTGGCTCCCGATCATGAATAGACTTGACGCCGCTGTCAAGTCATTGTTGAGGCCGGCGGGCGCCACGGCTTGCTACCAGGCCATCAAGCCGGGCTACGCACCCATTTCGGATGGTTTGACGGCGCCCCAGAGCATTGATTCGGAGGGGAAGGTTCGCAGGAGGACATCGCCATGAGCATCTATGACATAGCCACCCAAGAGGCTGCCAATACCCGCAGCGCTTCCGGCGAGGTGCCTGCCACGGCCGGCAGCGTGCCGGCGGTCCCGGCTGCCGCGGGCCCACCACCCGCTCCTGCAGCTCCGGCCGAACCAACCGCCGCCACCACGAACGGACCGGCTCCAACCGTTGCCCCAGGAGGGGCACTGCCTCTCGGCGGCGTGGGGCCTGGGCTAGGGAGGGCGCTTGACTCGATTGGCACGTATATCCCGACCGAGGTCATGGCCACGTACCTGGCCATTCTCGCCGTCATTCCTGCATTGGCCGGGCATCGATACCAATGGCTCGTGTTCTGGCTGTTCCTTGCCGCGACGCCGATCGTCGTGTGGCTGGGCGTCTCCGCGGCCCACCCTGGACAGGGTCTGACACTCCCGGTGTCGGCGATTCGCCAATGGCCGTGGCTGTCGATGTTCGCGGCGACTCTGGCATTCGCGGTGTTCGCGATATCTGTTCCGGGCTCGGTCGTGAGCTATCTCTCCTGGTACCAGGCCTGGATGAGCACCGCCGCAATCATCTTGAGCGCCTTCGTTCTGTCTCAAGCGAACCGGATCGCGCAGGCGATGCGACCCGTAAGGGCCAGGACGTAAGGCTACGAACTCATGACTCAAAAAACGCAATCTGGCCGTGACGCCGCGGTGACGCCTGGGTATCAATGTTTGGTCCACACGGACATGCCGTGAGTTGACCAAGAGCTCTTCGCGGCGTCTAGAAAGCAGTAGGTCAGGCGAACGATTAGATAGGTCGACTCAGCGGCTTTGCGGCTCGCGCCGGGAGTCAGAATGGGCAGCGCTCCTGAGGAACTCGTGGCCGCTGGTCGCGGCGCCACAGCCTCCGCCGCGTTCAACGCGGTCAACGGAGCAGATGAGTTGGTAAGCGCAACCGAATCCATCACGGTCCCCGGCGCAAAATTGGTTCAGGCCGCACGCTCACTCTCACAAATGACTGAGATCTCGGCGCCTCAAAAGGTCGAGGTAATCCTCGACTTCATCAAACGCATCGGGTTCACGATCTCTAAAGAGGGCGTGGTCGATGAAAGCTCAGCGTTCCTGATGAAGTCTGAGAACGGACGGGCTGCGTTTCGTTTTGTCAAGGCGACGGCCAAGATCCTGTATGGCAAATTCGACATGGCCAAGATGGGATACATCTGGACCGAGTTGTGACTCGCATGCTTCCGCGATGTGCGCGGGGCCGACGTCGAAATCGCGCCCTGGCTACGGAGGGTCCACAGTGAAGTCGCTCGACGAGACAGCGTGCTCGCCCGACCCCAGGCCCATCAACGAGATGAGGCTGGCCACGATGCCTGCAGCGGTGACGGTTTTCCGCCCGTCGGCTCCGAGCGGCTCCGCCGGCGGCTGTGGCTCCGCCGGCGGCGGCGGCTCTACCGGCGGCTGGGCCTCATCGGACACGGCAGGCTCCCTGGCGCTCGACTGACGGCTCGATGCCGCCCATCTCGTCGATGTTCTTCATCGATCTCATAGCCAGAAACTGACACCGCACTCTAATCAGCCTTGGGTGACCCCTGCTGCTTGCCAATCGAAGCCGTCCGGCCATTTGGTCTTGGCGTTGGCAGTCGCGCCTTTTAGAAACGCGTTCTTGAGTCCTTTCGCGCGAGACAAGTCGGCAAACTTGAGGTCTGCTCCTTCCATGTGCGCGTTGAAGAAATCCGCACCGTTCAAGTCCGCACCCTCCAGAACCGCATTCTTGAGGTTGGCCCCGATGAAATCAACGTCTTCCAAGTCATCGCCAATGAATACGGCGTCACTAAAGTCGGTCTGGTAAAGGTCAGCATCGATAATTGCCACATAGCCCAAGTCCAAGGGGGGATCATTCGACAAACGATCGCGCCGACCCAACACAGTCAAAGCCGCCTGCAGATCCGGAGACAGGATCCTCATCTCGTCGAAACCTCTGGATGCCGGCTTGGGTTGTCCGAAGGTCCAGGCTGCGTGGCGATCGATGTACGCAACCAATACGTCGTAGACGGCGAGTCGGATCCGGTTCTGCCTAGGGACTGATTCCCAGGCGTCTCGCGCGACCGACTCCAAGACGTAGATACCGCCGAGGACTGCATCCGCGGAGTCGGTCCTTCCGATCTGATCGATGGCGGCGCGGAAGCGATCGGCAAGCTGCCCGCGACGAGTGAGGTCCTGTTGTTGAGTGAACTGCCCCTGGCTGCTCGCCAGCTGCTGGGCGAACTGTGCCTGGCTGCTCGCCTGTTGTTGCGCGAATTGTGCCTGACTGCTCTGGACCTGAAACCAACCGGCTAAGAGAGCCGCGATCACAGCCAATCCTGCGGTCGTCTGGAGAAGGCCGTTCCGGAAGTCGTTCCGGGCCTTGAGTCTGTCGCCCTGGAGACAAAGCAACTGGTAGCGGGTCAGCTGATCGCCTTCAGAAGGACTGCCAAGACCCGTGAGTTCCGGAACTGAGCGTTGGGCGAATACAAAGGCCAGCCAAACGAGGATCACCCCAACGAGGACGAGTACCAGCAGAAATCCGATCCCGACCATGAGCGGGCTCATTTGCGCCTCCTTTGCGGCTCGGCTTACCCCTAGTAAGCCCTGGCGCGTCACCGCACCGTTACGACCTCGTCAAACGTGCCGAGTCCTCAGCTGATACATCGGTGACGCCGACGTGACGGGCGATAGGCGTCGGTCATGAACAACTGTGACTTGGTGATGCGCTCTCGCGCCGACTCCAAACGGGAATCGTTGCCTTCACCAAGAGTGCCTGGAGGCTCGGGTCAGCCACTTGAGCCTTCTGTCCGGCGGGCGGCCCAACAATTGCTTGGCCACGATCTCAGTCACGTGCGCATTCATGCCGACGCAGATGCCGCGCGCTCCGCCCAAGCCCTGAAGGCCCGCGCCTACACACTGGGCAACCACGTTGTCTTTGCGTCCGGTCGTTACGCACCAGGCGACACTGATGGCCACCAGCTCCTGGTCCACGAGCTCGTCCACGTGATCCAGCAAAGTCGCAGAGGGTCCGTGGCGCTAGCGAAGTCTCCCGAGCCGCCGGGGAGCACGGTAGCCGATCCGGAAGAGCGAGCGGCCACGGATGTTACGGCCGAACTCACGCTGCGTCCGAGCCGCTTCGCAGCAGGTCTTCTCGGGACACTCAGCCTCTCGGGCTTCGACACGTTGAAGGCTAGTCTCAAGCCGAGTCACCTCTCGGATCTCTCCACCTTTGCGGGCACTGCGAAGCTTCTGATCCGCGCTTACCCGACTGGGCTGTTCGTAATCACGGGACACACTGACGCGACTGGAACTGAAGCTGTCAATGAGCCGCTGGCAAAGGAGCGCGCTGAGGCTGTGAGCAAAGCGCTCACTCGGTTGGGCATCCCGGACGGCTCGATCCAGACGGTGGGAGTAGCGTCGTCCGAACCCGCCGTGCCGACTAGCGGCCCGGAGGCTCGTAACCGCCGGGTGGTCATTCGCTTCGTGCGACTGCCGATGGGGCTCGGCATCCCGCCGCTGCGTCCACCTGCTCCGCTCGCCTCAACCCCGAAACTCCCTCTGATAACCGAGATCATCCCAAAGTTGGAAACGCCGGAGGAACGATTGAACCGCATCTTGCTTGAGCCGCTGCCGGCAGGTCCCCCCAAGCGGTCCCTGACCAAGATGTTTTGGACGAAGGTGGACGACCGGCTCAATTCGGTGATGCGCGCCGCAAATGTTCCCGACTGGATGCGAGGTCCGATTCGGGACGGCGCGCATGCCGCCATTGAGAAGATCGCCGAAGCGCCATTCTCGAACGCGCTCACCACCGCTGGCGTGGCACCGAACGTACGCGAAGCCGTGCTGGCGGTCGTGAAAGCGGCGATGGCAGAGCCCGACAAGTGATCTCCGGACACTCGATTGAGCCTCCGAGGCCTGGACAGCGTTGACCCCGTACCCACAGGGAGTTCCATACACCGACGTTACATTCGCAGGCGTATTCTGGAACGACGCCGAGCGCGTGGAGCGGCTGCTGCGGGCCGTCCGGCCGTGGTTCATCAACTTGGTGGTCGGAGTGCAGACTTCACCAGACGGGACGCTCGACGTGTGCCGCCGTCACGCTGATCAGGTGCTTGAAGACGAACACCGTGGCTACTGTGAGCCGACTCTGAGCAAAGTCGTGGCGGCCGTCCACACCGAATGGACCTTCGTCGTCTCGGCGGACGAGATGCCCAGCCGAGAACTGTTCGAGTCATTCCAGGACATGCTCGATCGGGTAGCAGCGGAACCTGCGATCGACGGCTTTTGGATCCGATTCGTGTCATCGATCGACGGCATCGAGTATCCCTCCGAGAGCGACAATCACCTGCGGTGTTTTCGGTCCCGTCTAGGCTGGCCATCGACGATGCACTCGCGACCGAATGCGAGCCACCCGATCTTCTGGCCCACGGGCAGCATTCGTCACGACCGGAGTCTTGACGAGATGATCCTCGACTACCTACGGTACTACCGGCTTGGGCTCGGCGATCCCGGGTGGGAGGCCCACAACCGAGTCATGATCCACGATGCGTGCACGGCGACCGCTGCACAAAAGGGCTGGGACTACGTGCGCTCCTTTCATTGGTGGCCGGAGGCGGCGTCGGTCGCGTTCGAGGAGCCGACATGAAATGTATGCGTCGCCAAGCAACCCGAGTGCGTGGCAGATGAGCGCTCACGTCAGACGATGTCACCGATAATTGCGCGGCGAATCCAACCACGAACGTTCGCACTGGCGGGAGTAGCTGATCGGAGGGATTGGAATGGCCGAAAAGACATCGCTCAAAGCCTGGCTGCCGGTTCACCCAGCGGGCGATTACCATCACCGGCTTGCCTATGTCCGAAAGCGCTGTGCTGATCAGGTCGATTGGTATGTGAATCACAGCCAGCAGGAGATGTTCCTGGACAAGATTTTCGTCATCGGCGTTGTGCTTCTGAGCGGCCTGACGCCGGTTCTGATCCTGTGGACAAGCCTCCCAAAACCGCTGCAGGCCCTGCCATCGGCGCTCGCGGCCATAGCAGCGGGTGTGGCCGGCAGCTTCAACTGGAGGGACAACTGGGTCCGGTGGAAGGCGACCCAGGAGCTACTCAAGTCGGAGTTGTCACTGTTCGACGTGTCGGCCGGCACCTATAAGGAGGGTGGTGCCGCCGCGCTGAATATTTTTGCGTTGCGGGTGGAGGAGCTGTCCAATCGTGAGTTGGAGCAGTGGCGCGCGCTGCAAATGGAACTTGCCAAATCTCTGGAGGAGCAGGCGAACCACCCCGCTTCGCCACCAGCGCCGACCCCTGGCAAGGCTGGTGGAGGCTAATCGCAATCTCGAGGCGTTGCCGTCGGCGACCCACGTGTAACTGCTGTTCTCCGCGATCAGCAAGCCCGTGGGAGCGGCAGGCTCAGACTGCGCCCATGACCTCCGAAACCACCTTCAGGGCAGACTGAACATCCTCTGCGTCGATGCCATAGCGGGTGACGAACCGTACGCGAGTTCGGCTGCCTGCATCCGCCCTGAGTCCGCGTTTCTGGCACTCGTCCAGGAAGCCTGCTATCGAAATCCCGTTGATCTCGAAGGTCACGAGGTTGGTTTGAACTCGCCAGAGCTCAAGCTTGATGCCCTTGATCTCAGCAAGACCCTCTGCCAGAGTCCTGGCGTTGGCATGGTCCTCGGCCAGACGGTCCACCATGTGATCGAGGGCGTATAAGCCGGCTGCAGCGAGCACTCCGATCTGGCGCATCCCGCCCCCGAGCATCTTGCGCCATCGCTTGGCCTCCGCAATTTTCGCGTGGGGCCCGACCAGAATGCTTCCAGCAGGGGCGCCAAGACCCTTGGACAGGCAGAAGGTCAGTGTGTCGGCGCAGGCGGCAAGCTCTTTGACATCCGCCCTGATGGCGATGGCAGCATTGAAAATTCGAGCGCCATCGATGTGCACAGCGATTCCACGACTGCGAGCCTGGTCGGAAGCGGCTCGGAGTGCGGTTAAAGGCCAGGCGATGCCGCCATGCCGATTGTGGGTGTCTTCGAACGTCACTGCAGCCGTGCGCGGATAGTGTTGATCTTCGGGGCGGATCGCATGGGCAATCTGCTCCGGCTCCATGATGCCGCCCTCAGTCCGGACTGGCATGATCTGGATTCCGCCTATTGCAGCAGCTCCGCCCGCTTCAGCCATGAACACATGAGAATCCGCGTCAGCGATTAGCTCTTCACCGGAGCGCGCGTTAACCAGCAGTCCTAGAAGGTTGCCCATGGTGCCGCTGCTCACGAAGAGCGCCGCCTCCTTGTCGAGCATCTCCGCGGCCACGTCCTGCAGGCGATTCACGGTGGGGTCCTCCCCGAAGACATCATCACCGAGCTCGGCATTCGCCATTGCGCGTCGCATATCGGGACCAGGCATGGTGAGCGTATCGGTGCGCACATCGACAATCCGCAAGGCGTTCCGAGTATACAAACGAGAGGCGCTCGGATTTAGTCGGACGACGGCCTGGCTAGAGCTGGACGCGTTCAGCCCAAGTGGACGTCATCCCCGGCCGATGAACGGCATCTTCGTCGCCATTACAGTCATGAACTGGACATTGGCATCGAGTGGGAGGCTGGCCATGTATAGGACCGCGCGCGCCACATGCTGGACGTCGATTCGTGGCTCGACCTCGATTTCCCCGTTCGCTTGCATGACGCCCTCGACCATAGCCTGGGTCATTTCGGTGGCCGCGTTGCCGATGTCGATCTGGCCGCAGGCAATGTCGTACTTGCGGCCATCCAGGGATGTTGACTTGGTCAAGCCCGTGATCGCGTGCTTCGTCGCCGTGTATGGAGCGGAGTTCGGCCTCGGTGCGTGGGCGGATATAGAGCCGTTGTTGACTATCCGTCCACCACGAGGCTCCTGGCTCTTCATGATCTTGATCGCCTCCTGGGTACAGAGAAACGCACCGGTGAGATTGGCGCCGACGACCGCACTCCATTGTTCATATGTGAGGTCCTCAAGCGGCACTGGTGGAGTTCCTGAGCCCGCATTGTTGAAAAGGAGATCCAACCGCCCGAAAGCCTCGACGGTCTGTCCGAAAAGAGCCCTGACCGACAGTGGGTCGGCGACATCCGTCGGAACGCAGAGCATTCGCGCGCCCCGTTTCGAGCCCGCGGCCGCGGTGGCCTCCAAGGGCTCTTTCCGACGGCCCGCCAGCACGACCGCATACCCTTCGTCCGCCAAAGCAAGGGCAACAGCCCTCCCAATTCCGGTGCCGCCGCCGGTGACGACGGCCACCTTGGCCATCGAACCCATGCTTACCTCCTCCAAGAGTTTCTCGCCGCGAGGGTAACCTGTTGCGTGATAGCCTGACGGCCGGTGCCCGCCCGCATCGTCTGCTTGTCTCCTTATTCGAAAGAGCAGGTCGAAGGTCTCTTCGCCGGCCGTCATGCCGTGCACGTGGTGACCGTCCCCGATCCGCCCGCCCCCCAGGCAGTGCTCCGGGAGTGCTCGCTGGCTGAGCTCGTCATCGCCGACAAGCGACACAAACACCGCCTGCCTCGCGAGGTCCTGGAGCAGATGCGCTCCTGCCTGCTGATTCAGATGCCCGCGGTCGGTTTCGATGTCATCGACCATCGCGCGGCTGCGGAGCTCGACATCGCGGTCGCCAACTCCGCCGGGTACAACCGGGAAAGCGTCGCCGACTGGACGGTCATGGCGATCCTGAACCTGGTCCGTCGGGGCTCTTGGGGCGACCGGCGGCTGCGGGAAGGCGGCTGGCCCAAACCCGAGATGCTGGGCCACGAGCTGGCCGCGTTTACGGTCGGCATCGTTGGGCTGGGAAACGTGGGCTCCGCGCTTGCCACCCGACTGCTGGCGTTCGGCCCCCGCTTGCTCTATGCCGACGTCGTCGATAAGAGTTTCGCCGGCGCCGAGCGAGTCCCCTTTACCGAGCTGCTGGAGCAGGCCGACGTCGTCTGCGTGCACGTGCCGCTGGATCAGGCGACCCATCATCTGATCGATACGAGGGCGCTCAAGCGCATGCGGAAAGGTGCTTTCCTGGTCAACGCCTCGCGTGGGCCGGTGGTCGACGAGCAGGCGCTCATCGCCGCCCTGGAATCGGGCCACCTGGGCGGCGCCGGGCTGGACGTCTTCGAACACGAGCCGACGCCGGCCGACAACCCGCTCCGGCACATGGAGAACGTCTTCTTCTCACCCCATATGGCCGGCTTCACCGTGGAGGCGGAGGCGCGCGCGTTGGAAATAGTGCGCGATAACCTGACTCGGGTGCTGGAGGGCGAGGAGCCATTCAACGTGGTCAACGGAGTCAGGCTGGGCGCTCGGCTCAAGCCGGTGCGGCCGGTATGAAACGCGAGGGCGCCGAAGCTACTGACGCCCAACTGGATCCCTCCCTGCTGGAGGCGCTCAAGCGCTTCGACTCACCCACCCTGAGCAATGCCATCGAGACCTTCGCGATCCGGCCGCGGGACGAGGGCTACATGTCAATGGACATCCGCTGCTTTTTCCCCGAACTGGGACCGCTGGTGGGTTATGCGGCAACCGCGACCATCCGCGCGCGCGGAGAACCGGCGCACGGCGACCAGACGGCGCTGTATCAGCACGTACGCGAAATTCCACAGCCGTGTGTCGTGGTGGTGCAGGACATGGACGAGCCGCCTGGTTGCGGCTCGCTCTGGGGCGAGGTGAACGCGACCATATTCGGAGCGCTGGGCTGCGCCGGATGCATCACCGACGGCTGCGTCCGCGACCTGAAGGAGGCGCGTGCGATGGGCTTCCAGTTCTTCGCCCGCGGGCCGGGTGTCTCGCATGCCTATGTGCGGGTGGAGTCCGCCGGCCAGCCCGTGACGGTGGGTGGGCTGCGCGTCAGCCCAGGTGATCTCATCCATGCCGACCAGCATGGGGTGCTATTGATCCCGCGGGAGATCGCGGCCCAACTGCCGGCAGCTGCTGAGCGGGTCATCGTCGGCGAGCAGGCTCTGCTCGGCTGGGTGCGCTCTTCGGAGTTCGATGCCGACGAGCTGATCGAAAGACGCCGCGTCAAGCATTAGTCGATCACGCCGGCTCCCAACCCACGAGCGTAGACATCCGCGAAAAAGGCACAGAGGATGTCCGCGAAAAAGGCACAGAGGATGTTTCATGTTCGCCGCCGTCACCATCGGCGTGGCCCCTGTGGCCAGATGAAGTGGCCGGACTCGCCGACCTGGGCGTCCGTGAAGCTGAACCAGACGGCAAGGCCAAGCGGGTAGGCGATCACCCCGATCACGAAAAAAAGGGCCGGCGCCAGCAGCAGCGCCGGAACGACCAGTCGCCTAGGGCGAATAGCGCACGAGATACCGCACCCCTCAGCCTTTGACTGCGCCCGCGGTCATGCCCGCGACGAAGTAGTCGACGAAGAAGGAATACAGCACGGCGACCGGGACCGAGCCCAGAAGCGCAGCGGCCATCAGCTCGCCCCAAAAGAACTCGTCGCCGTGGATGAGCTCCTGCGTAACGCCCACCGGGATGGTCTTGACCAGGCTGTCGTTCATGAAGATCAGCGCGTAGAGGAATTCGTTCCACGAGAGGGTGAAGGCAAAGAGCGCGGCGGCCAGTATGCCCGGGACCGCCAGTGGGATCGCGATCCGCACCATGGCCTGGATGCGGGTTGCGCCATCCACGAGGGCCGCTTCCTCCAGCTCGCGCGGTATGCCTTTGAAGAAGCCCATCAGCATCCACGTGCAGAACGGGATCAGGAAGGTGGGATACGTGAGGATCAGCGCCCACAGGTTGTTGAAAAGGTGCAGCTCTCGGATGACGAAGGTCAGCGGCAGGAAGAGAAGTGTGGGCGGCACTAGGTAGGTCACGAAAATTCCCCAGCCGATGGAGTCCGCGCCGCGGTAACGCAGGCGTGCCAGCGAGTAGCCTGCCAGAACGCTGCAGAAGAGGGAGATGAGGGTGGAGACGATCGCCACCAGCGCCGTGTTGAAAGCCCAGTGCGGAAAATTCGTCTGGGTCAAGAGGTGCTGGTACCAGGCCAGGGTCGGCTCCCGGACCCACAGCGGGCTGACCGAGAAATCGAACAGTTCGGAAGCCGACTTGAACGACGTGACCGCCATCCAGTAGAACGGGAACAGCGTCACAGCCAGTAAGGCGAGCAGCGGAATGTAGATGCGCATCGCGCGGCCCACAAATCTGTCGCCGATGGCGCGGCCGGTCCTCGGCTTGCGAGCCTTCGGCCTTATCACCCCAGGCTGGGCGGACGGGACCGTGCTTTGCACAGCCATCTACTCGGGCCTCCGGAGCATGAAGAGGACGACCGCGACCACGATGGTGAGCAGTGGGAAGAGCACCAGCGAGATCGCTGCGCCGAGGCCGATGGCGCCGCCGGGGATGCCCCACTGGTAGGCCCAGATGGAAAGGAGCTGGGTGCTGTTGTAGGGAGCACCGTTGGTGAGCACGAACGGTCCCTGGAAGTCTGCAAAGGTCAGGATGGTGGACAGGAGTAAGACGACCAGCAGCACTGGCCGCAGCAGCGGCAGTGTGATGTTGGTGAACTGTTGCCACCGGCTCGCGCCGTCCACTCGAGCTGCTTCGTATAGGTCGAGTGGTATGACCTGCATGCCGGCCAGGAAGGCGATGGCGTAAAAAGGTGTGCCGCGCCAGACGTTCACTATCATCAGCGCCGCCATCGCGTTGGCAGGCACTCCCAACCAGTTGGGTCCTGGATAGTGCACCAGGTGTGTGTTCACCAAGAGCCAGTTGATGACGCTGAACGTGGGGTCGAACATCCACCTCCAGGACTCGTAGCTGAGGACGGTCGGGATGATGTAGGGAAGAAGCAAGGCCGCCCGCACGAAGCGTCGGAACGGGAAGACCTGGTTCAGCAGCAGGGCCATGACCAGCCCGAGGGCGAGCTTGAAAACGGTCGTGACCCCTGTGTAGAGGAACGTGTTGATGACAGCTCCGTAGAAGACGCCGTCGGTGTTGCGCAGCTCAAACCGGTAGTTCCCGAGTCCGATGAATTTGCCCAGATTTCCGAGCTCGGAGTCCGTAATCGACAACCAGATCCCGAACAGGAAGGGGTACAGCAGAAAGATACCCAAGACGAAAAGGGTCGGTATCAGCAAGAGATACCCGAGCGGCGCCTCGCGGTCATAGATCCGTACGCGACGCCGGTGCCAGAGGGGGACCGCGTCAGCCCGGGTCGCGGTCCCCATTTCTAAGAGCCCACGCTAACGTGCCGTCAGGGCCGCTCGAAAATCGCCTTCAGCGACGTTTCCGCCGCTGTGATCGCGGCCTCCATATCACCTGTGCCGCCGTTGGCCAGCGCCTTCGCGAACATGTCGGCCACGATGAACTGTGTCTGCGCCTGGGCCGTCTTCTTGCTTGGCAGTGCCGGCCAGCCCGGCCACTTCCCCGGCGCCACGACTTCCTGAAAGGCCTTGAGCTTGGGGTCGGTAGCGAAGACGGGGTCGTTGTGCAACGCTTCGAACGGGCCGGCGTTGTAGCCGCTCGCGATCATCGTCCACTTCTGGTATTGGTCCTTCTCCATGAGGTGGAGAAGCAAGGCTCTGGCGGTCTCGGCGTCCGGCGACCACTTCATCACAGCGTGGTTGAAGATGAGGTTCATAGCGAAGGTGCCCTTCGGACCACTGGGCATGGGCGCATTGTTGGTCACATCCGTGTACTTGTGAAACTCGATTTTCTCCCGGATGTAGATGCTGGCCCCGTTCAGCGTCCCGCTGATACGGTCGGCGTGGTAGGCCTGGTTGTTGTCGGGGTCGAGCCACTCGGGATGCACCACCAAGCCGCCCTTGACCGCTCCCTGCGCCCACTTGATGGCGTCGCGGGTCTCCTTCGAGTTGATGGCGACCGTCTTGCCGTCGGCGTTTACCTCTTTGCCGCCGTAGCCCCAGAGCACCGGGTTCCACATCGTCAGCGAGTCGCCGTAGGCATGGCCGTCGGTCTGTGCAATCGACTTGCCGGTCGTCTTCAGCTTGGCGGCGGCGGCAGCGAGCTCGTCCCAGGTCTTGGGGAAACTGGTGACGCCCGCCTGTGTGAAGTAGTCGGTGCGGTAGGTCCAGGCGTTGGGCACGACCGTGTACGGGATCGCCCGCCACGTGCCGTTGACCTTGCAGAAGGCCTCGTTCACGGTGTCCGGCTTGCCCAGCTTGCCGATCAGGAGGTTGACCTCATTGCTCACATCCAGGCAGGCATCGGTGTAGAGCTGAGGCCAGCCGTACTGCATCTGGATGATGTCGGGACCAGAGTTGGCTTCGACCGCGGCGGCGGTCTTGGGCTGTAGCTGGTCGCCGGTGACTCTCTCCACAGCCACGGTCACGCCGTTGGCGTCACCCCATTCGGTACATTGGCGGACGAACTCGGCGTCGGCCGGCTTGACGAAGCTGGTCCACTGCAGCAGCCGGATCGAGGCTCCCTTTCGCGGCTTGGGTATGGCCGCTGTCGGAGTCGCACTAGACTGGCTACCGCAAGCGATGAATATCTCGGGGAAGGCGATGGTAGCCACGGCCACCCCGGCCGTACCCAGAAATTCTCGGCGCGACCAGCCGGACTTGCCCCTCTTCTTTGCTTCCGCCATGACAGGAACCCCCCTATTACTAGTTCAATCTGGGACGCCCTGGAGAACCCCATCTTAACTCCGGGTCGGTTTGCCGGCCTAATTGGCGCTCGCTGATGTACCTGGCCGAGCTGCGCGGCCGCGCCGAACCAATTCGCGTGGGCGTGGTCGGCATCGGCCGCATGGGCCGGGGCGTGGTCGACCAGGTGGCAACCATGCCGGGGATGCGGGTGATGGCGGCCGCCGACGTGGACCTCGGTCGCGCCGAAGCCTGCCTGCGCGAGAACGGGGCCGACCCGTTGGTGACCGACGAGCTGGGTTCCGCCCAGGATGCTCTGCGGCGCGGGCGGCCTGTCGCTACGGCCGACGCCGGCCTGATGCCGCAGCTAGAGCTGGACGCGTTGGTGGAGGCGACCGGGCTGCCCGAGGTGGGGGCGCGGGTGGCGTCTGATGCGATCGAGAATCGACGCCACGTGGTGATGCTCAACGTGGAGGCGGACGTGGTCGTGGGGCCGATCCTGGCCGAGCGGGCACGGCGGGCACGCGTCGTCTACACACTGGCGGCGGGCGACCAGCCTGGCGCCATCTTCGAGCTCGCCGAGTGGGCCCAAACGCTGGGGTTCAAGGTCGTGTGCGCCGGCCGCGGGACAGTACTCTTCCCAGATGACCATCACGCCACCGCCGACACCTACCGAGAGCAGGCGGAGCGCAATCGGAACAACCCCAAGATGTACTGCTCCTTTAGGGACGGCACCAAGTCCCAGACCGAGATGGCCGCGGTGTCCAATGTCTTACGCATGCCGCCCGAGGTCCGCGGCATGCACGAGCCTTACTCCCGGTGGCAGGACCTCGGCCGCGTCTTCAGCATGCAGAAGGACGGCGGCATTCTGCACTCGGAGGGGGTGGTCGACATGGCCAACGCCATCGACCCCGAGGGCCGCTACGTGCACGAAGACAAGGTTTTCCCGGGCATCTTCGTCGTCGTCACGTCCGAACACGCCGGAGTTCGCTCGTCGATGGGTTCAATGTTCGAGCCAGGGTTCGGAGGCACGGCCCAGCAATGGGGTCCCAACTGGGGCCTTTTCCGCCCGTATCACCTGGCATGCGTCGAGGTGCCGATGTCGGTTGCAAGAGCGGTGATGCAGGGCCGGCCGACGGGGGATCTCCACGGCGGGATGGTTGCGGAGCTGATTGCGGTCGCCAAGCGGGACCTGAAACCGGGCGCCGAGCTAGACGGCGCCGGCGGCTACACGGTGTATGGGCTGTCCGAGCGCTACGAGGTGGCGAAGGAGAAGCGCCTGCTGCCGTTCGGGTTCGCCTACCGCGGACGGCTGAAGCGTGCCGTCGCGAAAGACCAGGCGCTGAGCTGGGACGATGTCGAGGGTGAGCGATCGGGGTTCCTCTATCAGCTCCGGCAGGAGCAGGACCGGCATTTCGGCTAGCTTCACATCGCTCTGGCCGCGAGGCGCTTCACCCCGTTGGCGGCTCTCGCGGCGCTACTCTGAAGAGCGCTGATGGATGGCGTCCGCGTGGGCCGAAGCGGTCTGCAGGTAAGCAGGCTCTGCCTGGGCACGATGATCTTCGGCAGCCAGCGCGACCAGTCTGAGGCCTTCGCGATCATGAACATGGCCACGGAGCTGGGGATCGACTTCATCGACGTCGCCGACGTCTACCCGGTCCCGCCCTTAGCAGAGACATGGGGCCGCACGGAGGAGATCGTCGGCGCCTGGCTCCAGGGCAAACGCGAGCGCTTCGTCGTGGCAACCAAGTGCGTCAACCGCGTCGGCCCCGGCCGCAACGACTCCGGGGGCAGCCGCAAGCATGTGATCGAGGCCTGCGAGGCCAGCCTGCGACGTCTCAAGACGGACCGCGTCGACCTCTATTACCTCCATCACTCGGACCTCGATGCGCCCATGGAGGAGACCCTCGAGGCCCTCGACCGCCTTGTCCAGGACGGCAAGGTCCTCTACGTCGGCGTCTCGAACTTCGAGGCCTGGCAGGTGGCCACGGCGATGGAGGTGATCGCGAAGTCCAACCTGGCCCGCATCACCGTTCTGCAGCCTCGCTACAACCTGCTCAACCGATCGTATGAGCGCGATCTGCTGCCGCTGGCGCGGGCTTCGGGGATGGGCGTGGTGCCGTACAACCCGCTCGGCGCCGGCGTGTTGACCGGCAAGTACAAGCGAGGCGAGGAGCCGCCTGCCGAGTCCCGCTTCGCCCAAGGCGGCTACGGCAGGATGTACCAGGGCCGCTACTGGAATGACCGGATGTTCGACGTTGCAGACGCGGTGGTGGAGCTCGCCCGCTCAGCTTGCGGTGGCCTGGCTCCTGGCGCAGCCCGATGTGACCGCACCCATCATCGGCGCCTCCAGGCCCGAGCAGTTGGTGGAGACGACGAAGGCGGTGGGGCTGAGTCACTCCGAGGCAACCCTGCAGCGGCTGGACGAGGTCTCACAGCCATTTCGGTAG
>WNFG01001811.1_pt1 | contig 36969 bp, 27 predicted proteins | sample 5400431 | NCBI WGS metagenome assembly WNFG01 (sample SAMN13153346, study PRJNA577476) | soil metagenome | isolation source: 120 cm saprolite under Douglas fir tree site 2 hole 3 replicate 2 | place: USA:California | collected 2015-04-18
CGCGGGAAGCCATTGGAGGATCAGATCACCGCCAAGGTCCCGCCTCTGCGGCCTTCTGATCAGTCAGCCGTTCCCCCGGCCGCGCCGGTACCGCCGAAGGAGCCCGCCGCCACACGCCTGGCCCCCATCCCGACCGAGCCGCCGGAAGGGGAATCGACGGAGATGGTGAAGTGGTACGGCATGCTGCAATGCACGAGCGGTCCGCTGGAAGGGCAGCACTTCATCATCGAAGAGGACGGCCTCTACATCGGCCGCGATCCGGCCATGTCGCAGGTGGCCATCTCCGACAAGCGCATTTCCAAGCGGCATGTTCGCGTCATTCCGCGCGACGGAAAGGTGATGGCCATCGATCAGAGCTCGACGAACGGCACCTTCCTGGCCAACAACCCAGGCGTGCGAATCACCGACGTCGAGCTCAAACGCGGAGATACGATCATCCTCGGCGACGGCGCCGCGACGTTTCTTTATCAGATCTAGGCCGGCACGGCCGGCGGCGCTGCTTGCCCAAGGCTCGGCCCACATTTGCGTTTCCAACGAGGAGACCATGCGACACGTCCTGCTCGTCACTTTGTTCCTGGCAACATCCGCGGCGCACGGGCAGTGCGTCGACGGGGCGCTCGGCAACGCCACGCCGGCACCGTTCGCGCCGCTCTCGGCCGCCGACGTCGATGCGATCGTAAAGGCGGCCGACGCCGCGGCCGGCGGGGGCGCTTCGATCGCGGTCGTCGACCGCGCCGGCCGTGTGCTGGCGCTCTTCCACCAGAACAACGCCAATCCGAACAACGACGACCTCGCCATCGGCGTCGCCCGTACGGCGGCATTTTTCAGCCACAACATGGCGCCGCTCTCTTCGCGGACCGTGCGCTTCATCAGCGGCGTGCATTTCCCGGCGGGCGTGACGAATGCTCCGCCCGCCGCGCTGTACGGCATCGAGAACACCAACCGCGGCTGCGACCTCCACACCGTATTCAATGCTCCCAAGGCCGTTCCGCCGGCGAGGGCGCTCAACGGCGGCCCGTGCGACGCCGCCGTCGGCACATCCGGCTGCGGCCCGGGCATCGTCACCGGAAAGCAGTTGCCCGACGATGGGCCCTATCCGCAGTCCGTCAACAACCGCCCGGTCAAGGCGGGCGGCATCCCGCTCTATCGCATCCTCGGCACGAGCCGTGTAACGGATGGGATCATCACCGACGGCAAGCTTATCGGCGGGATCGGCGTCGTCGGTATCAACGGCGATGCGGAGCTGGACGAGTCCATCGCCGTGAGCGGGGCATTCGGCGCCCTCGGCTCGCCGGGGGGCCCGATCGCTCCCGTGCCGCAATACCCGCTCCCGTTCCCGGGCAACGTCTTCATCGACGGTATCCGCCTCCCATTCCTCGGCCCCGGACAGAAGCTCCGCTTCAACAATGATGGACTGCCCATCGGTATCGAGATGAATTCGCCTAATCATCCGGCCGGCACCTACGTCATCCCGCCGGCCACGGGCGGATGCGCCGACAACGAATACCTGGCCGGCCCGACAGGCGGAAGCTTGACCGCCGCCGCTGTCGATGCCGTCGTGCAGCGCGCCATTGCCGCGGCGAAGAAGACGCGCGCTGTCATCCGCCTGCCGTTGAGCAGTTATGCCCGGATGGTCATCGCGGTCGCCGATCTCAACGGCTCGATCCTGGCGCTCTACCGAATGCCTGATGCCACCGTCTTTTCGATCGATGTAGCCGTGGCCAAAGCGCGCAACATGGTCTGGTTCAGCAGCACCGGCAACGTGGATCTGGGTGTGCCGGCGGGCACGGCGGTGACGAATCGCACCATCAGTTTTGGCGCGCAACCCCTCTACCCGCCCGGCATCGACTCAAAGGTCTTCAAGGTCGGTAACGGTCCGTACTATCCGCTGTTCCAGAACGACCTGGCGAATCCGTGCAGCCAGGGCTCGCAGCCACCCAATGTCAATCAGAACGGCATCGTCTTCTTCGCCGGCTCGACGCCGCTTTACCTGAACGGAAATCTCGCCGGCGGTCTCGGCGTCAGCGGCGACGGCATCGAGCAGGACGATTACGTCACCTACCTCGGCGCCGGCAATCTCCTCCCCCCAACCAACAAATGGGCGGACCAGCTCAAAGTCAACGGCGCCCGTCTCCCCATGTTCAAGTTCCCTCGGAGCCCCGAAGGAGTCACGGAGTGCGGGGGGAAGCCGTGTTCGTAGGGAGAAAATCCGCTGCTGTTTTCCTGCTCGCGTTGGCCGTGGTTGCGCGGTCTCGCGGTTCCGAGGTCTCGCGGCAGGGGACGGAAACGCAGGCGCAGCCCCGCGAGACCGCGCAACCGCGCGACTCCGCAACCGCGCCCATCACCATCAACGACGACCAGCCCGTCTACACCGAGGGCGGTCCCTTCATGCTCACCGGCACTTCGCTGCCGGGCGCTGTCATCACAATCGCCATCGAAAAATCCGGTAACGGCCAGACCACCGCCGACGACACCGGCCACTGGACCTTGATGTGGACCGCACCGATGAAGACCGGAACGTGGACCATCACCGCCACCTCGGGCGGCGTGACGGCGACCCAGCTCTTGCGCGTTCAGATTCAGGGCAACCTGCAGCGCCAGCCGATGATCGTCGAGCCGATCGTGCGCTACGGCACGCCAGAGATTCCGCATCCTGAGGCCTATCAGGAGATGACGGACAGATGGCGCATCACGCCGCCTCCGTATGAACTGACCGAGAAATCGAAGGGCCGCCCCATCGGCGAGAACGGCGCGACCCTCGATCCATACAATCAGAACCTCATCAAAGGCGACCTGCCGTTTCTTGGGAAGGACTGGTTCCTCAACGTCACCGGCATCAGCGACACCCTTGCGGAGTCGCGCACGTTACCGACACCTTCGGGTGTCAGCGCCGTCAAGCCGACCTCGATCACCGTCTTCGGCAAAGACAACCAGAACCTCTTCAACCAAAACCTGATCGCCTCGTTCGACCTCTTTGAGGGCGACACCGCCTTCAAGCCGATCATGCAGCGCTGGAAAGCCACGATCATCGGCAATCTCAATTACGTCCATCTGCGCGAGAACGGCCTGGTCAAGCCGGACGTCCGCCGCGGCACATCCAGAACCGACGGGTACCTCTCAGTTCAGGAGCTCTTTTACGAGCGGAAGATCCGCGACGTCTCGCCGAACTACGATTTCATCTCCATCCGCGTCGGCTCGCAGCCGTTCAACAGCGACTTCCGCGGCTTTCTCTTCAACGACACGAACCTCGGCGTGCGCGTCTTCGGCAACTTCGCCTCCAACCGCTATCAGTACAACTTCGCAGTGTTCGACCGGTTCGAGAAAGACACCAGCTCCGGCCTCAACACCATGCAGTTCCGCGATCAACAGGTCGCCATCGCCAACTTCTACTGGCAGGACTTCCTCGTCCACGGCTACACGCAGCAGTTCAGCGTTCACTACGTCCGCGACGCGGCCACGTTCCATTACGACCGCAACGGCATCCTGGTGCGTCCGGCGCCGGTCGGGGTCTTCACGCCGCACGAGATCCGGGCCACGTACATCGGCGAGTCGGGCCTCGGGCACATCGGCCGCTTCAACGTCGATCACGCGGCATACTTCGTCTTCGGCCACGACGACCTGAATCCGATCGCCGGCCCCGATCCGAACCTGCGTGGCAAGGACGGCGTGAAAATCGGCGCCGCCAGCGCGGCGCTCGAGGTCTCCTACGACCGCGACTGGTATCGTCCTCGGCTGGCGCTCTTCTACGCCTCGGGCGACCGCAATCCGCGCGACCGCAACGCCCGCGGCTTCGACGCCATTTTCGACAGCCCCGCCTTCGCCGGCGGCGGTTTCTCCTTCTTCAACCGCCTCGGCATCCGCCTTCCGACGACCGGCGTCGCCCTCGTCGAACGCGGCTCGCTGCTGACCAGCCTGCGCAGTTCCAAGGATGAAGGGCAGCCGAACTACGTCAACCCCGGCGTGCAGATCGTCAGCGCCGGCCTCGACGTCGACGTCACCCCGCGCCTCAAGGCTATCTTCACCGGCAACTACATCCGCTTCGACGCCACCGAATCGGTCGAAGCCATCCTCTTCCAGGGCAACATCCACAAAACGCTCGGCACCGATCTCTCGCTCGGACTTCGCTACCGGCCGCTCCTCAACCAGAACATCGTCATCGTCGGCGGCACCGCCGCATTCCTCCCCGGCCGAGGATTCAAAGACATCTATGAAAAAGACCGGCCGCTCTACCACCTCTTCACAAACGTAATCCTGACCTTCTGATGAAACGGATAACGATCGCTTTCGCCGCAGTTCTCACAGTCGCCCTGGCCGTGATCAGAATCCGCGCGCAGTCCTCACCCGATCTCCCGCCGCTGATGCGCCAGACCCAGGCCGAGGCCGACGCGAAGAGTGCCGGATGCCTCTCGTGTCATAACGGAATCGAGCCGATGCATGCCTCGGCCACGGTGAAACTGGCCTGCACCGATTGCCACGGCGGCGACGGCACGGCGCGGACGAAAGATGCCGCGCACGTCAAGGCGCTCCATCCCGAGATCTGGAAGACCTCGGCCAATCCGCGGCGCAGCTACACAGCCCTTTTGAAAGAGACGCCGGAGTTCGTGAAGTTCGTCAATCCCGGCGACCTTCGCGTCTCGCAGGAGACCTGCGGCGCCTGCCATCAGCGCCAGGTCAACGCCGTCCCGCGCAGCACGATGACGACGTCCGCCGTCTTCTGGGCCGCTGCCAGTTACGCCAACGGTCTTATCAGCCGCAAGCAGGGACTCCTCGGCGAGAGCTACAACCGCGCCGGCAACGCCACGGCCATCAAGCCGGCAACCCCTCCGACACCCGACCAGATCGCCCGAGGCGCGCTGCCGATCCTCGTCCCCTTGCCGCGCTGGGAGGTCTTTCAGCCGGCCGAATACTTCCGCGCCTTCGAGCGCGGCGGCATCTCGGGCAGCAGCTCGTTCCCCGACATCGGCAATCCCAGCCCCGAGGGGGAAGCGGGAAAGCCTGACATCCGCCTCGGCAACCGCGGACGGGGCACCGGCCTACGTATCTCGCCCGCGCTCATCAATCTCAACAAAACGCGGCTCAACGATCCCCATCTCTCCTTCCTCGGCACGAACGATCATCCCGGCGACTACCGATCCTCAGGATGCACGGGATGCCACGTCGTCTATGCCAACGATCGCGATCCGTTGCATTCCGCCGGTTACGGCCAGTACGGCAACACCGGCCTCTCCATCACCGGCGACAAATCGATCCCGAAGAACGAGCAGGGCCACCCGCTGCGCCACCAGTTGACGCGGGCCGTGCCGACCAGCCAGTGCATGTCGTGTCACATGCATCAGCCGAACTCCTTCGTGAACACCTACCTCGGCTACACGATGTGGGACTACGAGTCAGACGCCGAGCTGTTCTGGCCGAAGAAACAGAAGTATCCGACCGAGGCCGAGAAACGCGCCTCGCTCGATGCAAATCCAGAAGGCGCCGCGCCGCGGGGACTTTGGAGCGATGAGAAGTTCCTCGAGAACGTGTCCGGCCTCAATTCGCAGGCGAAGAACACCCAGTTCGCCGACTACCACGGCCACGGCTGGAACTTCATGGCCGTCTACAAACGCGACCACAAAGGCAACCTGCTCAACGCCGGCGGCAAGATCGTTTCGTTCGACGATCCTGCCAGGTTCAGCAAAGCCGTTCACCTGCAGGACATCCATCTCGAGAAAGGGATGCACTGCGCCGACTGCCACTTCTCGCAGGACGAGCACGGCAACGGCCAGATCTACGCCGAATACGGCAACAACATCGAGATCGAATGCCAGGACTGCCACGGAAATGTCGACGCCTACACGAACCTGCGCACGTCCGGCCCGGCCGCGCCGCCGGGAGGGACCGATCTTCGCCTCGGAACCACTCCGTTCGGTCAGCGCCGCTTCATCTGGGTCAACGGCAGGTTGTATCAGCGATCGATGCTGAACCCCGGCACGCAGTGGGAAGTCATCCAGGTCAAAGACAGCATCACGCCGGGGAACGCGCACTACAACGAACGCTCCGCATATGCGAAGACGATCCAGCGCGATGGCATGACTTGGGGCGCGTCGTCAAGCGCGAACTTCGCGCACGCCGACACCACGATGACCTGCTACGCCTGCCACACATCGTGGATGACGTCGTGCTCCGGCTGCCATCTGCCGCAGGAGCAGAATGCCAAGACCGAGGTCCATCACTACGAGGGCGGCGAAACGAGAAACTACGCCTCATACAACCCACAGGTCATCCGCACTGACGCCTTCATGCTCGGCGTCAACGGCACGACCAAGGGACATCGCCTAGCGCCGGTGCGGTCCTCATCCGCGCTCGTGATCAGCTCAACGAACGCCTTGCGAGACCGGATCTACATCCAGCAGCCGCCTATCTCCTCCCCCGGATATTCGAGCCAGGCATTCAACGCCCACGTCCCGCACACTGTCCGCACCCGCGAAACGCAGGGCTGCGGAAGCTGCCACATCACCAAAGAGAACGACAACAACGCCTGGCTCGCCCAGCTCCTGCTGCAAGGGACCAACTTCGTCAACTTCATCGGCCGCTACGCCTACGTCGCGGAAGGAAAAGGGGGGTTCGAGGGCGTCTGCGTCACGGAGTGGGACGAGCCGCAGGCGGTCATCGGATCGTCGCTGCACAAGATCGTCTATCCCGACTACTACGCGAAGCATCAGGCCAACAAGCTGGAACTGCGGACCGCACACGAACATCACGGCGACTCGCGCTCACTGCAGATGCGCGGTGAGTTCATCTACAGCGCAAACGGCGAGGAAGGCTTCCGCGTCTACGACGTCGCCAACATCGACAACAAGGATTTCTCCGAGCGCATCGTCTCCCAGCCGGTCTCACCGCTCGGCCAGCGCACGTTCGTGAAGACGAACTTTGCCTCGGCCATCGCGCTGCCGACGACGATGCCGGTGGCGCCCACGCGCCAGACGCAGTTCATCAAGGAAAACGAAGAACAGCCGATTCATCCGCTCTACAAATACGTATACGTCGCCGATCGGGAAGAGGGGCTGATCCTCATCGACGTGACCACGCTGTCGGACGCCAATCCGTCGAACAACTTCCTCACGCGCGCCGTGACGTTCAATCCCGGCGGCGCGCTCAACGGCGCGCGATCGATCTACGTCGCCGGACGCTGGGTCTTCATCGGCGCCGAGGGTGGGTTGGTCATCGTCGACGTCGACAAACCGCTCGCGCCGAGGATTGTCGCCACGATTCCTGAATTGAAGGACGCCACAGGGATCGGCGTGCAGTTCCGCTACGCCTTCGTCACCACGCCGGAGGGATTGGCCAGCGTCGACATCACCGACCCGTCCCACCCGCGTGTGGCCGCGCGCGTAGCCATCCCCGACGCCCGCAGCATCTACGTCGCGCGCACCTACGCGTACATCGGCGGAGGGGCCCGCGGGATGGTCATCGTCGACGTCGAGCATCCGGAGAAACCGGCCATCCTCCCGTGGAGCGACGAGCTTCCGCATGACGCCAACGACGTGAAGGTGGCCTCGACCAACGCATCGACCTTCGCCTACGTCGCCGACGGCAAATACGGTCTCAAGATCTACCAGCTTCTCTCCCCCGAGTGGACGCCCGGATACGCCGGCTTCAGCCCGCGTCCCGTGCCGTGCCTCGTGGCCACCCGCCGCACGCACGGCCCGGCGCTGGCGGTCTCGAAAGGCCTCGACCGCGACCGCGCCGTCGACGAAGGCGGCAATCAGGTTTCGATCTTCAACCGCATCGGCGCGCGCCCGATGACGCTCCCCGAGATGCAGCGGCTCTACCTCCGCGACGGATCGCTCTACACCGTCAGCGAGACGCCGACTACGAAGCCGGTCACGAGGTGATGACGATGAAACGAATGATGATCCCCCTCCTGCTGATCGTTGGTGTCGTTGCGAATGCCCAGCAACCTCAAGTCCCTGCAACGCCGCCCTCCGTTCCCGGCCACTACGACGGCGTGGCCTCCTGCGCCAACTCCGGCTGCCACGGCTCGACCCAGCCGCTCAACGCCGCGCACGTCCTGCAGAACGAGTACTACACGTGGCTGAGCAAAGATCGCCACGCTCAGGCCTACAACGTCCTCTTCAGCGACCGCTCCGCGCGCGTCGCCCACAACATGCGCCTCAAGGGAAAGGCCTACCAGGAAACCGTCTGCCTCGATTGCCACACCACGAACGTCCCCACACGGCTGATCTCCGGCAAAGTGGACGTCGAAGACGGCGTCCAATGCGAAGCCTGCCATGGTCCCGCCAGCGGCTGGCGCGCCGAGCACACGCAGGCCGGCTGGACGCACGAACAGTCGGTGGCGCGCGGGATGACCGACCTCCGCAACCTGCCCGTCCGTGCCTCCGGCTGTCTCTCCTGTCATCTCGGCAACGATAAGAAGGACGTCGATCACGAGCTGATCGCATCCGGCCATCCCATCCTCGCCTTCGAGCTCGACAACTACACCGAGATGAACCCTCACTGGCCCCGCGACGCCACCACCGCCAATACCCACGGCGCGCGCGCCTTCGCCGTCGGCCAAGCCGCCGCATTCAGCCAATCGCTCGACAATCTGGCCCGCCACGCCCGCGGCGAGAAGTGGCCGGAGTTCTCCGATATGAGCTGCATCAACTGCCACCACTCGCTCGAGACCAGCGGCTGGCGTCAGGAGCGCGGCTGGCCCGGCCGGGCCGGCCTGCCTTCGTGGAGCCCGCGGCATTGGGCCGTCCTCCGTCTCCTCGTCGGGCGCGCCAATCCCTCAGCGCGCGCAAAACTCGACAACGACGTGGAGATCCTCGCCGTACGGGTCTCGCGGATGAACGACTCAAACGGAGTTCTGCAGGCAGCCAACGAAGCCCGGCGCACCATCAACAACGTCATCCCCCAGATCGCCGCCCTGAGCTGGCGCGATGACGATGTCCGCTCCATGATGCGTACGATCGCCGGCGACACCGACTTCCTCCTCACCTCCGACGTCCACTCCGCCGAGCAGACCGCGCTGGCGCTGCAGAGCCTGGCCTCCGCCCTCACCCGCAACAACCCGCGCCTGCTCAAGAGCCCGATGACCGAAGCGATCGACGCCCTCTTCGAAGAGGTCAAGAACCGCGAACGCTACGAGCCGTCACGATTCGTGCGGAAGCTGGCGGCGCTGCGGGCGGTGTTGTAGCTCCCTGGAGCAGCTTGTCAGCGATGGGAACCTATGCGTTACCGTACGCCGAGACTAACCATTCTTGCCTCTTTTCTTCTAGCAATAGCCGAGGTACCCTCGGGTTGAGAGTCAGTCATGAAAGAGATCAAAGTCAAAGTCATTGTCATGGACGACGGCAGAATCGTTATCGACGATGTCCCTGTGTTCCAGGGACAGCAGATAGAAGTCACGATCACATTCGAGGATCCCGTGTTGCCGAGATATCCGCTGCGGGGGCTTCCCTTCCGGCTCGACGATCCATTCGGTCCCGCCGTTGACCCATCGGAGTGGAACGTCTTGAAGTGATTCTGCTGGACACGCACATCTGGGTCTGGTGGGTTCACGGCGACCCGATACCATTCGAATTGAAGCAGGCGATGGAGGCGAGGGAGGAGGAGGGGTTTGCCGTGAGCGCAATCTCCTGCTGGGAGGTTTCCAAACTCGTCGAGCATGGCAAGCTGAAGCTCCCGACTGATATCCACAACTGGTTCGATGAAGCACTGGGAGAATCCGGCGTGCGCCTGATTCCTCTTACACCACGCATCGCCGCCGAGAGCACCTCTCTGCCTGGAAAGTTCCATCGCGACCCCGCGGATCAGATCATCGTAGCGACCGCGCGCATCCATAAACTTCCCCTCGCAACCTGCGATGAGAAGATCAGCCGCTACCCGTATGTGCAGGCTCTCCAGGGCCTGGAGATCAACGATCGCTGATCTTCGTCATTGAAATCTGCGTCGTTATCCGCTCGCATCATCGCTCGATCGACTCCGCCTGCGTGAAAACGGAGATGAGAGCGGGGCCGATCTCTCCCAGGGGGAGAATGTGATCCACGGCCCGGCGTTTGATCGCTGCCTTGGGCATGCCGAAGACGGCGCATGTCGCCTCATCCTGCGCGAATGTGGTCGCTCCGTTCTGTTTCATCTGCAGCATTCCGTCCGCTCCGTCCTCGCCCATCCCTGTGAGGATGACTCCCGTGGAACGATTCGGCGCCACTGCCGCAACCGATCGAAACAACACGTCAACGCTAGGTCGATGACGCGATACCAGGGGACCGTCGTTCAACTTCACGGCGAATGCGTCGGCTGTTTTCACAAGCTGCATGTGCCGGTCGCCTGGTGCGATGAGCACGCGGCCACGGCAAACCGGCTCGCCGTCTTCCGCTTCCTTCACCTCGACGGCGCAGAGGCTGTTGAGGCGCGCCGCGAAGGAGTGAGTGAAATGCGCGGGCATGTGCTGCACGACGAGGATCCCCGGTGTGTCGGCGGGCAGCGCCGACAGCACCTCGCGCAGCGCCTCGGTGCCCCCCGTCGACGCACCGATCACGATCACGTGGTCCGACTTGGGTGCGGCGGTAACCGCGGGCCTGATCGCCGGCTGCCGTGGTTTCGCCGGCAAGCGCAGCGACGGGCGCGCGCCGGCTGCGCCGCGGATCGTATCCACGAGCATCAGCGCCGATTCCTCGACGAAGTTGCGGAGCCCGAGCCGAGGCTTGGTGATGAGGTCGACCGCACCTTGCTCGAGAGCGCGGAGTGCAAGGTCGCTCCCCTTTCCCACGAACTCCGAGCAGATCACCACCGGAAGGGGATTCTCAGCCATCACCTTCCTCAGAAATGTCAGCCCGTCCATCCGCGGCATTTCCAGGTCAAGAACGATCACGTCGGGCAGCGCGTGCTTCATTTTGTCGAACGCAATGAGAGGATCTGCCGCAACGATCGCGGTCATGTCCGGCTGGGCGTCGACGATCGACGACAACACCTGACGAACCACGGCCGAGTCGTCGACGATGAGAACGCGCAGCGGCTGTGCCGGCGAGCCGTCGCCCGACCCCGTCCCTCCGCGCCGCGCGGCGTGATCAGATTGCGTAGACATTGGGGATCACGCGCCGCAAGTCCACACCGGGAGCGCTGATGCTCTCCGAGTGACCCAGAAAGAGATGACCGTATGGCGCGAGCTGTCCGATCATCATTCTCTGAAGGGCATCGCGAACAGACGCGCGGAAATAGATCATGACGTTCCGGCAGAAGATGAGGTCAAACAAGCCCGACCGCACGGGCGGATCCATGAGGTTGCGCCGGCCGAACTCGATCACCGAACGCACCTCCTGCCCCGCCTTCAGCTCCCCCTGTCTGGAGCCCACGCCCCGCAACATGAAGTACCGGAGATAGTCCTCAGGGATCCCGGCCGCACGTTCAATCATCCAACGGCCCAGGCGGGCCTGCTCCAGGACCTTGACGGAGAGATCGGTAGCCTGAATACGGATGCTCCACCCTTCCGATACCGGCAACTCGGCGAGAAGGAGCATGGCAATCGAATAAGGCTCCTCCCCGGTCGAGCATCCGGCGCTCCAGACGCGGATTGCCTTCTGCCGTTCTCCGCACGCGGCCTTCCTGCGCCATTCGGGAACGAGCGTGTCCTTGATGTAGTCGAACTGTCGCGGTTCGCGAAAGAAGTGAGTCTCGTTCGTGCAGATGGCATCGATCATAGCCACGCGCTCGGCGTCATCGCGAATGACGAGCGCGTAATACTCGGCGAAGGAGTGAAGCTCGCAGGCACGCACGCGTCGCCATAGACGCGAGATCAACAGGGCACGCTTCGCGTCAGAGAGGTAGATGCCGGCGATCGATTCGACCAGGTGCTGGAAACGGCCGAAGTCTTCGTCGGTCGGCGCTGCGATCGGCTGCGCCGCATCGGGCAGCGGTCTTGCGCTCACCGGTGCGCCCCGACATCCGCGCCTTCGGCCACGAGATGATCCTGGCGGGCCATCCCCTCGCGCGTTCGGAGAAGATCCTCGGTTGATAGAACCCGGTCGACGTTCAGCAACAGCACCAGCTCATCGCCGATATGAACCATCCCGGCGAGGTATTCGACGTCGATGTCCGCGCCGAAGGCCGGTGCGGGATGAATATCACTCTCCGAAATCGTCAGGACCTCCGCCGACGAGGCCGAGAGCACGGCCATCAGCGAGGTTCGCCCCTCGTCCTCCATCTGGAAAACGATGGCCCACGTCTCCAACGGAGTGGCGGAGTCACCGAGATGGAAGCGCCGCATCAGATCGATGACCGGTACGACATGCCCACGCAGGTTCATCAGCCCGTAAATCGCGGCCGGCATCGACGGGACGCGCGTGAGCTCGCGTTGGTACACGACCTCCTGCACGATCTCGATCGGAACCGCGTACGCGCTCACGCCGACGCGAAAGCGAAGAATCACCCGTTTGCGCTCTTCCGTCATACAGACTTTCCTTTCGCGCCGCGGACCGCACGTCCGCCGTTTCCCTGTCCATCGAACAAAGCCTGGACGCGCATCACCACGACCCGCTTCCCCTCGCGAAGGATGAATGCCTGCGAGAGCAGTGGTGACTTCTTCTTCCGGCCCTTCTGCTCATGCGCGACCGCCGCATCGAGAACGCCGACGATCCCGTCGATCAGAACGGCGATGATCGATTCGCTCTCGAGATCGCCGATGTAGAGCAGGCATGACCGGGCTGAAAACTCCAGCAGCGGGCCCTTCATGAAGCGCGCAGGATCGACGACCGGCGTCGGCCGCCCTCCGAACCACACCACGCCTCGAATGTAGTCCGGCAGCCCGGGGACGATCGTCGGCTCCTGCGCGGACGACACCTCCCGAACCGACGACATCGGGATGCCGTACTCCGTTCCCTCAATACGAACCACCAGGTGATCCGCGGCCGGCGAAGTCCGGAGTATGCCACCACCGATTTCAGCGTTCGCTGTCACTAGAATCTCTGAAACTCCGGATCATCGGCCGCGGAGGCCGGGCTCTGAAACGTGCCTCCTCGACCACCGAGGGGACGCCGAGGAGCGGCAGCCGTGGCAACGATGGGAGCAGGATGCACCGGCCTGACCACCTCACGTTTCCGCCTGCCAGGCTCCGGCCGGACGAACATCGACTGCGTCTCTGGAAGCTGCTCTTCGTCGACCTGGAAAAACGCGATGGCGTCCTGCAGCGTCTCTGCCTGGCTGTTCATCTCCTCGGCCGTGGTGGAGAGCTCTTCCGCGGCCGCGGCGTTGCGTTGCGTCATGCTGTCGAGCTGGCTCATGGCGCGGTTGATCTGCGCCACGCCCTGAGCCTGCTCGTTGGATGCCGCGGCGACTTCCTGGAGCAGGTCCGAGGTCTTGCGCGTGGTGTTGACCAGATCGTGCATGAGCGTGCCGGAGCGCTCGGCAACCTGAACGCTGGTGAGTGCAAGCGAACCGATCTCCTTGGCCGCGGTCTGGCTGCGCTCGGCGAGCTTGCGAACTTCCGATGCCACGACGGCGAAACCGCGGCCGGAATCGCCCGCGCGCGCGGCCTCGATGGCCGCGTTCAGCGCCAGAAGATTCGTCTGGTTGGCGATCTCCTCGACGATGGTAATGCGTTGCGCAATCGACTTCATCGCTCCTACGGTCTCGGCCACGGCCTTCCCGCTCTCTTCGGCATCGCGCGCGCCCTTGGAGGCGTTCTGCTCCATGATGCGGGCGTTGTCAGCATTCTGCGCGATCGACGCGCTCATCTCTTCGAGGCTCGAAGTCGTCTCTTCGACGTTCGCGGCCTGCTCGCTGGTGGACTGAGAAACGTCGTTCGCGGAGGACGAAAGCTGCGCCGAGGCGGAGGCCAGCGCGCTCGATCCGGCACGGACCTGACCGATGATTCCGGACAGCTTCTCCGACATCTCACGCATGGCCATGAGCACCTGGGCCAGCTCATCCGTCGAGTTGATCTCGATCGGAACGGTGAGATCACCCTCGGCGACGGCTTTGGTGATCTCGACGACGTGTGCCAGTGAACGCGTGAGCAGCGACGACACGAACAGCGACCCACTCACCAGCGACGCCACGACGAGAAGCACGGCCACGGCCATGACCGTGGTCGTCGTGCGTTGCATGGTTTGCGAGGACGCGAAGGCGCTGCCGATCCCGGCACGGTCGCGTTGCAGGCCGTCCCTCAGCAGAGTCTGCACAGCGTTATGGCGCCCTTTCATATCCGTGAGAGAGGCCATCAGCGTCTCACCGGCCTCTCCCTTGATCATGCGCAGACTGGTGAGCCGGGCCAGCGAGTAGTACTGCTCCATGGCCTCGCGAAGAGCCTTGATCTGCTGCTGATCGGCCATCGGATTGGCAGCGCCTTCGTCGAGCTTCTTCACGAAGGCGTTGTGCACCTGGTCGACTTCCTCCAGCGAAGGAGCATTCATCGCCGCAACGGCGTCCTGCAACCCCCGCTGAATGTCCTTGAGAAGGGCCGACAGGTCCGCGCTGCGCTCCACCGACGGGTAGTAGCCCTTCTGTACCTGATCGAGCAGCCGCTCGTTGCGCTGACCGAAAACGAAGCTGACGACCAGCACGATCACGAACCCGATCGTAGCCAGCAGCGGCAGCAAGAGTAGTTTGTAACGGAACGCCAGCTTGTTGATGAGCTTCTGCGCCGTGTTTCGGGATGTCGTGACTGCATTCATAGGTTGTCCTCGAGGCTGGCCAGGAATCACTCCACGTCGACGGTCTTGACCCCGGCGGTCGCGGCGGCATTGGTCACATAACCGATGGCGCCCGGATTGGCCTTGACGAAGGCCACGACGTCCGCGTCGGAGCTCTTCTCCGGCGGCGGAACATCGCGGCCGGAGAAGATCTGCTGCTGCCAGTAGCTGTCGACGGCGGCAACGCTCTTACCGTGCACGGTCGTGGTGAAGCTGTCGCGTACGGGCGACTTTTTCGACTGATTGACCGGCGCGGCAGGAACACCATCGCTCCACTTGGCCATCTTCTTGAGGAAGATGGCGTTCAGATCCGTCTTGGAGATCTTCGCGGAGCTGTTGGAACTGTTGACGATGACTTTGAAGTCGGCGGCGCTAGCAAAGGCGCTGATCGCCATTGCCAGGACCATCGCACTCATGACGCGAGCTTTCATGTTGTTGATCTCCTCAGTTGTGCGGCTTAGAAGCGATACTGGGTGCCGATGACCAGTTGCCGGCCTGGCGCATAGAGTGAGGCGCTCGTCGTCGCGCCCAGGAACGTGTAGCGCTCGTTCCTGATGTTCTCAACGGCAGCGCTGACGGAGAACTTCGCCGTGAGGGCGGCACCGGTGCGAACCGTGAAGACGTGATAGCCGTCGACCGGCTGGCCCGACGCGACTCTGCTGGCATAACGCATCACCAGCTCACCCCACGGGTTGAACGCCGTGTCCGAGGTATAGCGCACACCGAGCACACCCGATTTCGGAAGGACCTGCGTCCAGCGCGTCGGGACCGTATCGACGTCACTCTTCAGATGCGTATAGTTGCCGAAGAGCTGCAGAGCGGTGGTCACGTGAGCTCGCAACTCGACCTCGTAGCCGGAGAGCTTCTCCGTGCCGAGGTTTTGTTTCTGAGTCAGGGACGGCTCGTTCTTGTCCTGGACGCCATTCTTGTTCGTATCGACGAACGGAAGGCCGTTGTAGTAGCCGAGACCGCGGGTGATGAGGTCCTTGAATGAGTTGCGGAAGTAGAACGCCGAGCCGGAGACCCTGGCGTTCTCGTACTTGGCGCCGAGCTCGTAGCTCTTCACGTGCTCGGGATCGAGACCGGGGTTGGGGATCTCGATGCTGGTGTCGGTGACACGATACGTCGACATGTCGTCGAGGTTCGGCGCACGGAAGCCGCGCATGGCATTGGCAATGAGGTTGAGCTGCGGCGTGGCGTGGAAAACGATGTTCACGGCGCTGGTGACGTCACTCCTCGAGGAATCGATCGAGATCGGTCCGATGAGCGGCGTGTCCTCGCTTCCCTTCGACGTGAACCTGCCGTACCGTGCGCCGACCGTCGCCGTGACCCACTTGGTGACGTCGAAGTGATCGTTGAGATAGATCCCGAGGGTGCCGTAGGAGGAGCCATCGATGAAACTGCCTCGCGAGGCAGTTTCGGTGCCGGTCTTCAGGTCGATGGAGCTGCGCAGAGAGCGGATCCTCTCGGTGGATGAATCGACTCCGTAGAGCAGGTGGTGTGTTCCGAGGAACGAGCTGACCTCCACGTTCAGACCCAGCATCCGGTCGATGTTGTGCGACAGAGTGTTGGTGGTGGACGAGGTTGTGCTGATGGCGTCGGTGCCGTCCTGTTGGCGGTTCCAGTATCCGGTGACGCGGAATGACTCCTCCCAGCCTCGGCTGGTCAGGTCCTTATAGGACATCTGTCCGAGCTGCAGCGAGAGCGGAGTGACGAACGAGCGGATGTTCCTTCCCGACTGCAGGCGGTCGGCGCGCTGGATGTCTTTCTCGTTCAATGAGTTGTAGCCGGCCGAGATCGTCTTATCAGCCGAGAGGAAGTAGTCGATGCTGCTATGGAGGGCGTTGGATTGATACGCGGTGAACTTCTGCGTCCCGACGTCCGAGCCGGCGCGCAGATCGTTGCTGTTGAAGTATGTGCCGCCGACCGTGTAACGCAGCTTGTCGTTCTGGCCGAACAATTGGATCGGGACGCCGATGGAGCGATCGCCCGAGGCGAAACGGGTACCAATCGTGCCGGCCAGCACCTTGTTCGAGTCGGGTCCTCTGCGCGTGATGATGTTCACGACGCCACCGAGCGATTCCGTGCCGAGCACCGAGACCACACCGCGGACGACCTCGATCCGCTCGATCATGCTCGGATCAATGAGGTTGAGCTCCTCTCTCTGGTAGGTGGCGTCACGCCAGATGGTGTCGTTCACCTTGACGCCGTCGACCATGATCATGACCTGGTTGCCGCTCAGCCCGCGGATGATCGCAGCACCGCCACCGGCATGGGGGGTGGCGAGAGTGACACCCGCCTCTTCCTGCAGGAGGTCGCCGAGGGTGACGCCATCGCGGCGGCGGATCTCGTCGCCGGTGATGACTTCCACCGCGCGCGAAGTGTCGAAGGTCCGCTCCGGAGTCCGGGCCACGGAGTAGATGAGACCTTCGCTCTGCTGCCTGATCTGGTCGCTTTTGGCCTCCTCGGATTGCTTGGCAGGCGACTCGGTGGGGGCTCCCGTCGTAGCCGGTGTGGCAGCAGACAATCAATCCAGCATTGAGACGATATGGCCCGAGGCGAACATCATCGGAGTGGTGCAGCGGGGCCTGCGAGCCGGCTAATGGGCCGTCGCTGCCGCTTCGCGCCGCGCGGTTTCGCGCACCAGGCCCGGCACGTCGAGAATGAGACCCACCCGGCCGTCCGCGAAAATCGTGGAGCCGGCAACGCCCGTGAACGATTGAAAAAGCTTCCCGAGCGGCTTGATCATGGCCTGCGTTTCTCCGTAGAGCACATCGGTCACCAGGCCGAAAGGCTGGTCGCCATTGCGCACCACGACGACATGACTACGGACTTCGCCCGCGGGCGCGCCGAGCTGAAAGAAACTGTCCAGACGGAGAAACGGCATCGGCGAGCCGCGCCGCATGATGATGCCCGCGGCCTGATCGCTGGCGATCGACGCGGGGAGCTCGATGCACTCCTCGATCGCGTCCATCGGAACGATGAAGCGCTCTCCACCGGCTCCGACCGCCAGGCCGTCCACGGTGGTAAAGCCGGGCGCGAATACGAGTGACCATACTGCCTTCGGCGAGAGGGATTCGTCCCCGCTGATCATGCCGCGCTCGCGAGCACGCGCGAGGATGCGGCTGCGGTCAAAGCCTGCGCCATCATCGCGGACTTGAATGACGATCCCGCTGCCGTCGCGAAACGCGCGCAGCGTCAGCGTGGCCACGGCCGGCTTGCCGATGGACCTTCTGACCTCAGCTGGCTCGATTCCGTGGTCGATGGCATTCCGGATCATGTGCGTCAGCGGATCTTTGATCTGTTCGACGAGTGAGGCGTCGATCTCGACATCCTCACCCTCGAGCACCAGCGAGACCTGTTTCCCGTGCGCCGCCGAAAGGTCGTGTATCACCCGCTTGTGCGGCTGTAACGCCACCCCGACCGGCAGCATGCGGATCCCGGTGACTTCCTGGCGCAGTGACTCGAGCAGCCGATCGGATTCCTCCATTGCTTCCAGAAACCGCTCGCGCATGCCCTTTTCCAGCGACTCGATCGCAGTAAGGATCCGGCCGCGTGCGATGCCCATCTCCCCGGTGAGATTCAGCAGGCGATCGAGCCTGTTCAGGTCGACGCGGATTCGCTTCGACCCCGCGGCAGGACGCGCCATCGGCTCAACCGCGGCGGGAGTGATCCCGGCCACCGGCGCGGCGAGACTTTCCGTGTAAACAGCAGACTCCATGATCGTATCGTGAGCTCGCCCATGCGCTCCGATCTCACGCATCTCCTCGAGCAGCGACAGAACGTGCAAGGGCAGCTCGCTCACGCCGTCAACGGCTTCCGGGAGCATCAGCTTGATCGCATCAGTCCCCTGCAGAAGCAAGTTGACCATGCGGGATGTGGGCTGGAGCTCCGCATTACGAACACCGTCGAGCAGGTCCTCCATGACGTGGGCGACCCGAGCCACCGAGTCGAAGCCGACCGACGCCGAATTGCCTTTCAGCGTGTGCGCGGCTCGGAAGACGGCGTGGACGATCTCCTCATCGCGGGAAGACTCGAGAGTGACGAGCAACTGCTCGAGAGTGGCGAGATTCTCCTCGGATTCCGCAAGAAAAACGGTCAGAAGTTCAGAGCGATCGAAAGAGTTCGTCATGATTCAAAGGAGCTTGACCAGCGCTTCGCCGGTGTCGGTGCTGAAGATCAGTTTTCGACCGCGAATGCCGCCGATGTCCTCACCGGCGACGAGGATGCCCTCCGCCTCCAGGTGGGCTCTTGCCACCATGACATTCTTTGCGCCCAGTTCACCGCCGGCGCGTTGGAACGACGGGAGGACACATGCGCCGCCGAAGATCTTGCCCCGCAACCGGCCGCGCACTGCACCGAAACGCCTCAACGCGGCCAGCAGGTGCTCCGTTGCATAGTCAATAGGCAGACCGCCACGCATGATCCTAGGATTGTGGCCACCTCGGTCCCGGCGGGCGAGGCGAACATCTGGCCCGCGTGCACGTAAACGGCAGGCCTGGGCATCACCTCAACCGCTGCGGATGACGTGCTCGAAACAGGCTCGGAGGCGCGCTCGGCGGCCATGCTTCGATGGTGCGCGTTGATCAGATCGGAAAGGCTCAAGCCGGCACCACCGCGCTCCGTTCGTGAAGGGAGGTGCAATAGAGCGCGGTTGCGGCATGTGTGGCCAGGAGATCAAAGAGCTCATGATCGAGCGGCTCGAGACCTGGCTTGTGCGGAAGGAGCGCAAAGATGGCGATCACCCCGGTTACGTCATTGTCCAGCTTCAGAGGGATACACGCCACCATTCCTTCGGTGCTCTCCTCGCCGCGGATGTAGGCTCGGCCGGCCAACGCGGCGTCCCAGAGCTGCGCGTCTCTCTCACGCATACGGTGAATCGTCAGATCATCCACACCTACGGAGCACGCCAGCGCCAGCGACGAGGCATTGCCCTCGAACACTCCGAACTGCTCGGATCCGACCAGGTTCACGATGATCTCCACGATCGCGTCCAGCACGGCCTGGCGATTGAGGGTGCCATGGAGTTGATAGCTGGCGACGTAGAGGTTCGCCAGATTCGTGTTGCTGCTCTCGAGCTCGGCGAACCGGCGCATGTAGTCCTGGGTCTCGTGGCCGACGTCCTCGAGCTTTTTGTGAAGCGCCTCCTCTTCCCTGCCGCGCGAGTCGAGCTCCTGGCGCAGCCTCGCTGCCTCCTCCTTCAAGCGCATGTTCTCGTTCTCGATTTGCGCGAAGGAGAGGCGAAGATTCTCGTGCTCCTGCAACAACTGGCGCATATAACGTCCGGTGTCCTCACGGATCTTGTCGACATAGGCTCCGGGCGACGTTTCATTTTCTTTCATCGTGTCGTCCGGTCAGCCCAGAAGCGCCCTGAGTTTGGTCATCAGTTCCGACCCATTGATTGGCTTGGTGACGTAATCATTGCAGCCGCTCGAAAACGCGGCTTCGACGTTCTCCATCTCGCCCCGAGTGGTCACCATGATGATGGGAGTGGAGCCGATCTCGGAGTGCTGCCGGATGTGACGAATCGCTTCGAAACCGTCCATTTCCGGCATGACTACGTCCATGAGGATCAGGTCAGGGCGTTCGGAGACCGCCTTCGCCACACCCTCTTTCCCATTGGCGGCGGTGATGAGGTCATACGGCCCTTTCCCAAGGATCATCCGCTCCATCATCAGGATGGTCATGGAGTCGTCAACGAGCAGAATCTTCTTTCGAGACATTGTTCCCCTTATTGATACCGTTGCAAGCCTGCTCCAGCGCAAGGTGTCTGCCAACTCGGTCAGGACCGGTAAGACACTTCTTTTCAGTGAGTTGAATGAAAACTCGGATAACGATAGGGAGTCGGGATTCTGAAACTCAGACGCCAAGTCTGAGATACGCACGGGAATTGCAGCAAACCGAGCCATGACAACAAAGACTTACGCCGCGGCCTCATTCGCCGTTCTGTTTGCAGTCGCATCGGCCGGCTCGGCAATCGCCCGCACCATCGCCCTTCCCGCGGGAACGCCGATCCGCTTCAAGCTCCTGAGATCGATCTCAACCGCCACGGCAAAAAGCGGCCAGTCGGTGCCGGCCGAATTGACGGCCCCCATCGTAATCAGCGGCAACACCGTGGCCCGGGCGGGCGCGCCGGCCGCCGTTCAAATCAGAAGCGTCGAAGCCTCGGGACGGATCGGCGGATCGGCCAGTCTCAACTTCTCTCTCAGCTCGATCAGGCTCGCCAACGGCAGCACCGTCGCCGTTCGAACCTCGCACTACGCGCGCGAGGGGAAGGCGCACGCCAAGCACAACGCCACCGTCATCGCTGCCGGCGGCATCCTCGGGGCACTTGCCGGTCAGGCCATCGGCCACGATCGTGATGCCACCGCGAAAGGGGCAGCGATCGGAGCCGGCGTTGGAATCGCCGGAGCCGCCGCCACCGGCAAGTTCGACTTCCAGGTTCCGGCGGGAAGCCACTTCCGACTGACCCTGAGGTCGCCCGTCCAAGCGACATTCTGACGCGGCACCTAAACGCGGAGCCATCCGCATCGTCTGATCGTTGATGGCCCGTCACCCACCCTCGCTCGCCGGCATCGCAGCGGCTCTGCTGGTGCTGGCGGTGCTCTTCGGCATCATCGAGCGCATCGCCCCGGCGATCCGAGGACGGTCGATCTGGCGATGGCACCGCCGGATCGATTTCCTCTACTGGTTCTTTACGCCCATCGTCACACGGACGGCGTCCACCATCGCCGTCGCCGCGACAGCGTTCGCGGTCGTAACCATGACGGGACGCGCCGGCCTGCTGCACGGCGCCGTGGCACGGCAACCGCGTCTCGCGCAACTGTTCGAGCTTCTGCTCCTGGCTGATCTCGTGGGCTACTGGAGCCACCGGGCCTTTCACAAACCACCGCTCTGGCGTATTCACGCCATCCATCACAGCTCGACGGATCTCGACTGGCTGGCTGCCTCGCGCGTTCACCCCCTCAACGAGATCCTCACCCGCTCTGTTCAGGTGATCCCATTCCTCCTCCTCGGCTTCCGCGGTGATGTCGTCGCAGGTCTTGTCCCTCTGCTCACGCTCTACGCCATCTTCCTCCACGCCAACGTGACATGGGACTTCGGCCCGTTTCGCTACCTTCTGGCCAGTCCCGCTTTCCATCGCTGGCATCACACCTCGGAGGAACCAGGCCTCGACCACAATTTCGCCGGCATGTTCCCCTGGCTGGACCTCCTCTTCGGGACGCTGTACCTCCCGAGAGGACAACAGCCAGCGACGTTCGGCGTGGCCGGCGACGTGATTCCGAGTACGTTCCTGGGGCAATTGCTCTACCCTCTGCGTCCCGCAGCACGCGAACGCGCTCGACCGGCGTAGCCGGGCGCCCCCAGCGCTCGATCACGATTCTGCAATCGAACGGCTGCCAAACCATCGACGCGCAGGTGCCATTTTTGGTGGTGTGGGTTTCCGTTTCTCGTGACACTCCTTCACTAAAGCGCCACCTATCGGCATTAGTTCCGTGACACGGCAGGGCTGCTTATCCGCCCTTCCGATCTTCCCAATTGGCAGTCCCAGGGCGAGGGGTCGCGTCGGCCTCTCACCTAGTTTCGTCTTTCTCTCAACCTTTTGGAGGAGGTGCCATGACCACCAGACGAGTCATCCCGGTCGCGCTGTTTCTCTCGTTGTTCGTTGTCCTTCAGGTATTTGCCCAGACAGATCCAGGGGTCCGCGGTGGAGGAGCGGCCGCCGGATCACCGCTCGCTTCGGTCGCTGCCAACAGTCCCGTGACTATTCTCAACTTCTTCAACGATGCCAAGTCCCGATTCCAGGAGATCGACTCGGTCCAGGGAACCATCGCCGGAGAAGATGGCGTCGGCCTGGGGCCGCGTTTCAACTCGAGGAGCTGCGCGGCTTGCCACGCCCAGCCGGCAGTGGGTGGGTCAGGCGCGGCTGTGAATCCTCAGGTCGCTGATGCCACCGCTGATGGCGCACAGAACACGGTGCCGTCGTTCATCACCTCGACCGGGCCGACGCGCGAGGCGCGGTTCGTCTTCTTCACCAATGCGAATGGCACTCCCAACACGAGCCAGCCCAACGGCGGTGTGGAAGATCTGTACACAATCACGGGCCGCACAGACGCAGGCCCGTGCAGTATTGGGCAGCCAAGCTTCGCCACCCAGCAGGCCAACAACAACGTCATCTTCCGCATCCCGACGCCAACCTTCGGCACCGGTCTGATGGAGACCATCTCCGAGGAGACTCTGCTCAACAACCAGCAGGCGGCGTTCAACAACAACCAGGGAATCACCGGCACGTTCAACCACAACGGCAACGACGGCACGATCAGCCGCTTCGGGTGGAAGGCTCAGAACAAGTCGCTGGAGCTCTTCGCCGGTGAGGCCTATAACGTCGAGCAGGGCGTCACCAACGAGATCTTCACGCAGGAACGCCCGTTGCCCGGCGAAGACATGGGCATCATCGGCGGTCACTCGTCGACCAATGGTCTGCCCGCGAACTGCCGAGGCAATGCCACACCGGAAGACCATACCAACTTCAATACAACGTCAACCGGGACACTGAGTGACCTCGCGCAGTTTGCGATGTTCATGCGTCTGCTGGCGCCGCCGACGCCATCAACCACGGTGCCTGGTGGAGCGACCTCGATCACCAATGGCCGCAACCTCTTTATCTCCATCGGTTGCGCAATCTGCCATACGACGAGCCTCACCACCGGGACTTCCTCATTCACATCCAGTCTCAGCAACACTTCCGCGAACCTCTTCAGCGATCTCGAGATTCATCACATGGGAACCACGCTGGCCGACAACGTCTCTCAGGGCGGCGCCGGCGGCGATCAGTTCCGCAGCGCGCCGCTGTGGGGAGCCGGGCAGCGCATCTTCTTCCTGCATGACGGGCGGACCAAGGACATCCAGTCCGCCATCCTTGCGCACAATGCCAGCGGCTCCGAGGCCAACGGGCCGTCCTTTACCTTCTTCGTCAACCTCAGTACCAGCCAGCGGCAGGACATCCTCAACTTCCTGAGATCTCTCTAATCACCGTCGTTTCCGAGCCGGCCGCTGGTGCAAACGCGTCAGCGGCCGGCTTCTCGAAGGAGGCACACGTGTTCCGCTGCCGGTTCGTCTGTCTGCTTTTGTTCCTCAGCTCAACCTCATCTCTTTTCGCTCAGTTGCCGACGAACACGATTCTCATCAAGGGAGCGGAGCCGAGCGCCAGCGATTCGAAGACTCCGCTGCCCGAAACAGGCAAGCTCGCGGACAACGTCTACGAGAATCGATACTTCGGCTTTTCCTATCACCTGCCGGCCGACTGGTCCGAACCGTACGCCGGTCCTCCCCCATCGGAGAGCGGCAGTTACGTGCTCGCCGAATTCGTGCCGTCGACGTCGTTCAAGGGCCCGATCAAAGGAACGATGCTCATCACGGCGCAGGATCTCTTCTTCTCGCTCGTTCCCCAGCGGAGCGCGAAGGAGATGATCAAGTACTCCAGCGATCACCTCCCGTCGTACTACACCCTCGAGCATCCGCCGTCCGAATTGACGATGGCCGGACGTTCGTTTGCCCGGTTCGACTACATGTCGCCGGTGGCCGGTCTGCACTGGTACACCCTGGCCACGCAGGTCCGCTGTCACGTCATCCAGTTCGTGCTCAACAGCCGCGACACCGGTCTGCTCGACAGCCTCGTGCATGACATGAATCAGATGAAGCTGGCCGCGAACGACTCACCGCCGTGCGTGGCCGGCTACGCGGAGCAGAACGTGATCAGCAAAGTCGATCCCGTGCTCAACGACCACAAATTCAATTCCATCCCCGTCCGCATCATCATCGGCACCGACGGCAAGGTGAAGCACGTTCATGTCATCAGCGCCTTTCAGGACCAGGCGAAGATCATCACCGATGCTCTCCTGCAATGGAGGTTCAAGCCGTATCAGCGGAACGGGCAGGCCGTCGATATCGAGACCGGCATCCTGTTCGGCTATTCGCCCCCTCGGCCGCAAACGCAGCCGGCGTCGTCGTCGTCACAGTGACGCTCGAGGCGGACGCGCACCGGCGCCCGCCTCGATCATCCGGCATTGAGCCCTTTGTCTCAGCGATGGGAGACAGCCCGCCGCCGGCCGGTGTCATGACAAACGCCGCCCGGTATCGATGGCAGGGAGGCCACCGGCGGTCTGGTGGCGCAGAAGCGGGTCGGGAACGTCATATTCACCTGCGCCAGGAAGAACGACGCCGAGTCGCTGAGATCGGCCGGCGCCTCGCAACCGATGCCGACGTCGATCGTCCCGTCGAGCCACAGCTTATTGAGCCACCATTGCAGCCCGTACGGCGAGAGATTGGCCTGATCGAACGTGTCATCGCATCCATTCGGAGTGCCACAACACGAGGAGTGGGGGAATCCGTCGACGTGCCGCGTCTCGTGGGCATACGCCGCCACGATGACCGACAGATAGATCCACTTCTTCTGAAATTCACGCGTGGCATCGTCGTGCGCGCCGATGTTGATGAACGGCCGGCCATTGATCGTCGTGCAACAACTCGGTCCACCGCCACTGCTGATGATGTTGACGCCGCCCACTTTCGCCTTCATCCAGTCATAGAGATCGCCGGTCGTCCACGGCAGATGGCCGCTCATCCCCTGATCCATGTAGTAGACGACCCGGAGCGCCTGCAGCAGCATCAACTCATCCGTGTAGGCGTTCGACGGCATCCGCGAAACCGGCTCGGTGCAGGATGGGAGCGCGGTCGGAGCCCCGTCCCGCCGGATCTCGAAATCGCCGCGGATCCGGGCAAGGGCCGGATCGTTGGTCGGGCATTGATCGAGAAACTTGTCGATGTTGCGAATCTCTCCGGACGCCGTTGGCACGAAGAGAGATGTGATGACAATCAGAGAGAAAGCAACGATCGGGCGCATGTCGATCTCGGAGTGACGAGTATAGGCTCACTCGTTTCATCCTCCGCGTGATCGAGTACTTTCGATGCCTTTCGCTCTCGCACATGAGATCGGCGGCTATGGCATCATGCGCTGGACGGAGATTCGTATGGATAACGAGCGTGAAGACAAGACCATCTACAAAGTCGTGGTCAACGGCGAGGAGCAATACTCGATCTGGCCCGCGGATCGGGAGAATGCGCTCGGCTGGAAAGACGCCGGCAAGAGCGGGACGAAAGCGGAGTGCCTCGACTACATCAAGGAAGTCTGGACTGACATGCGTCCGCTGAGCCTTCGGAAAAAGATGCAGGAGATGGGCAATCCCTGAGTCGCGCGGCCGGGTGTCCGCCGTTTCGTAACGGGCACCCACGTATACTCCCCCACCTCATGGGCCGCATCCACCTCGGGACGATCTTCGGCACGACGATCACCCTCGACTTCAGCTTCCTCATCCTCATCGTTTTCTTCGTCATGATGAACGCCCAGTCGTCCGGGATGCCGTACGCCCTGATCTGGGCACCGGTACTGTTGATCAGTGTTCTCTTTCATGAGCTGGCGCATGCCTCCATGATCGGTAGCCTCGGGTTCGGATCGAGCGCGATCATTCTTCAGGGCATGGGAGGCGCCACCTACAACGATCGGCGCGCCCGTCCGTGGCAGGACCTTCTCATCAGCGCGGCCGGACCGCTGTCGAACTTCCTTCTGGCATGGATCGTTACGCTGATCATCACCAATGTTCCGGTGGCGTCGCACGACCCATTCTTTCGCGCCCTTCTGCCACTGCTTGCGTACGCGAACTGGTTCTGGGGCGTTCTGAATCTCCTGCCACTGGGCCCCCTCGACGGCAACTCCATCCTTCGCAACTTCTTCAGACTTTTCCTGAAAGAGCGGCCGGCGTTCATTATCTCTATCTGGATCTCGTTGGTGGTTGGCCTCGGCATCTTTGTCTTTTGCCTCGTCACACGACAGATCTTCATCGCCATACTCGTTGCCTGGTACGTCTGGACGAGCTGGACACAGTGGCAATTCTTCCGCTCCCACAACCGCACCGACTGACGACTGGAAGGAAACTCACCTAAAATAGTCCCCCGAAACCTTCATGGAAGTTCAACCTCCCCCGCATCTCGCCAACGCCCGAAGCGCGCTCGCCCGCTGGTTGCGCGGCGGCCGCACACGAGCTTCGCACGAGTCGCTCCGTACCACCGTGGCCATCCTGCGCGCGCAGCAGGAAGCGACGCTCGACGGAATCCTCGTCGTTGACGACCGCGGCTCGATCCTCTCCTACAACCGCCGCTTCCTGGAGATGTGGGGCATCCCCGAGGAGACCGCCAGAGGAGCGGACGACAATGAACTGCTCGGCTTCGCCTCGGAGAAAGTCGAGGACTGGGACGAATTCATCGAGCTCGTCAACTATCTCTACACGCATCCCGACGTCGTTCGAAGCAACGACACCGTCGTGCTGAAAGACGGCCGCGTGCTCTCGCGCGCCTCCGTGCCGATCGTTTCCGGCAAAAAGATCCGCGGGCGGGCCTGGTACTTCCGCGACGTGACCGACAGCGTCCGCAACGAGGCCATGCAGTCGGCACTCTTCCGCATCGCCACGCTCAGCCGCGACGCACGCAACCTCGACGAGTTCTACGGCGCCGTGCACGGCATCGTCAACGGGCTGATGGAAGCAACGTACTTCTACATCGCCGAATACGACGCCGCGCGCGACATCCTCACCTTCCCCTACTTCGTCGACAAATATGACCCGGCTCCCATCGGACGGTCGCCAGGCCGCGGGCTGACCGCGTATGTCCTGCGAACCGGCAAGCCGCTGCTGGCCACGCCTGAAGAATTCGACGATCTGAAAAAGAGCGGCGAGGTCGAATCGATCGGCGCGCCGTCCGTCGACTGGCTCGGCGTGCCGCTTTCGACCGGCGACCGGACGTGGGGCGTCATCGGCGTGCAGACATACGACGAAGGCGAGCGCTACACGGAGCGCGACCGCGACCTCCTCGTCTTCGTCGCCCAGCACGTGGCCTCGGCCATCGAACAGAAGCGCCAGGAAGACGCGCTGCGCGAAAGCGAGCGACGTTACCGGCAGATGTTCGAGAACAACCGCGCCGTCCAGCTTCTGATCGATCCCCACACCGGCCGCATCGTCGACGCCAACGTCGCCGCCGCCGAGTTCTACGGATGGGACATCGACACGCTGCGCGCGATGCACGTCTGGCAGATCAACACACTCGGGGAAGAAACCGTCCGCGCCGAGATGACCAATGCGGCCCACCAGCAGCGCAGCTACTTCGTCTTCCGGCACCGGCTCGCCAGCGGTGAAATCCGCGACGTCGAGGTGCATTCCGGCCCGATCATCGCCAGCGGCCGCGCACTCCTCTACTCGATCATCCACGACATCACCGAGCGAAAGCGCGCCGAGGAGGCCCTGCTCCTGTCCGAACAGAAGTATCGCAACATCGTCGACTACGCCTCGGTCGGCATCTACCGTTCCAAGCCGGACGGCACGATCCTGATGGCCAACCCGACCCTGGCGCGCATCCTCGGCTACGAATCGATCGAAGAGCTGCAGCGGCGCAACCTCGCCACCGACGTCTACGTCACCGAGGGTGAGCGCGCCAGTGCGCTGGAACGCTTCGCCGCCAACGGCTACGCCATCGAAGAAGAGTTGTTCTGGCGCAGGAAGGACGGCACACCGATCTGGGTCCAGCTCAATGCCCACGCCATCGATCTTCAGGCCGGTGCCGAAGTCTTCGAAGGCTTCGTCTTCGACATCACCGAGCGGAAGCTGGCCGACCAGCAGGTCGCGGCGGCGAACGCGCAACGGAAAGCGGTGCTGGACGCCGCCACGCGCGTCTCCATCATCGCCACCGATCCCCTCGGCGTCATCACCGTCTTCAATACCGGCGCCGAGAGGATGCTTGGCTACGCCGCGTCCGACGTCATCGGCATCCGCAACGTCACCGAGCTGCACCTCGACACCGAGCTCGTGCAACACGCGCGGCGCCTGGCCTTCGAGCTCAGCGAGAGACTGAACGGCTTCGACGTCCTCGTCCGGCGCGCCGCCAGCGAGGGACTCGAAGAGCGTGAATGGACGTACATTCGCAACGACGGAGAGCCGGTCATCGTCCTCCTATCCATCACCGCGCTGCGCGACGAGCTCGGCAATCTCTCCGGATACCTCCACGTCGGCACCGACGTCACCGAGCGCAAACACGCCGAGGAAACGCTGCGCCAGCAGACAGCGGCCATGACCGCGTCGATGGACGGCATCGGCATCCTCGACGGCCGGCTCGACTTCTCCTACGTCAACGATGCCCTGGCGAAACTGTTCGGCTACCCCACCGCGGAGGAGCTCGTCGGCCGTTCGATCTGCGATCTCTACGAGCCTCCCGAACAGGTCCGCTTCATCACCAGCGTCGTCCCGCTCGTGCAGCAGCGCGGACGGTGGCGCGGCGAGGCCACCGGCCTGCGGAACGACGGCTCCCTCTTCCCGCAGGAGATCTCGCTTACCGCCATCGAAGGGGGCGGGATGGTCTGCGTGGTCCGTGACATCACCGAGCGGACCTATGCCGAGGAGCAGATCAAACACCTCGCCTACCACGACGCCCTGACGACCCTGCCGAACCGGCTGCTGTTCAAAGACCGCGTCAGCGTGGCCATCTCCCACGCCCAACGCCATGAGGCGCGCGTGGCCGTGCTTTTCCTCGACCTCGATCGTTTCAAGGTCATCAACGACTCCCTCGGCCACAACATTGGCGACCAACTGCTGCAGGCCGTGGCGGCGCGGGTGCAGTCCTGCGTGCGCGACAGCGACACCGTAGCCCGCCTCGGCGGCGACGAGTTCACCCTGCTCCTGCCCGAGCTCAGTCATCCCGAAGACGCCGCGCTCGTGGCCCAGAAGATCCTCGAAGCCGTCCGCTACCCGTTCCACATCGAAGGGCGCGAGTTCTACATCACCACGTCCATCGGAATCAGCATCTTCCCCGAGGATGGCGTCGACGCCGAGACGCTCATCAAGAGCGCTGACACCGCCATGTACCAGGCCAAGGAGCAGGGCCGCGACAACTACCAGCTCTTCAACGCCGTGGTGAATGCAAAGGCCCTGCAGCGGATCGCGCTCGAGCACGGCCTGCGCCGCGCGCTCTCGCATCACGAGCTGGCCGTGCACTACCAGCCCATCTTCGACTTCCGCACCGGCCGCATCACCGGCATGGAAGCGCTGCTGCGCTGGACGCACCCGGAGATGGGCCCGATCCCTCCGGCGACGTTCATCCCGCTGGCCGAAGCGATCGGCGTCATGATCCCGATCGGCACGTGGGCTCTGCGTGCGGCCTGCGCGCAAGCAAAGGAATGGCACGACGCCGGCTTCAACACCCTCTCGCTCGCCGTCAATCTCTCGGTTTGCCAACTGCAGCAGGCCGACCTCGTCACACTCGTCCGTGAGATCCTCGCCGAGACCGGCCTTCAGGCGCGCCTGCTCGAGCTGGAGATCACCGAATCGACGGCGATGCAGAGCCCCGAGGCCAGCATCCGCACGCTCTACGATCTCAAGAAACTCGGCATCCGCATTTCGCTGGACGACTTCGGCACCGGCCACTCCTCTCTGGCCTACCTGAAGCGCTTCCCGATCGACACGCTCAAGATCGACCAATCCTTCGTCCGCGACATCACCCGCGACCCTGACACCGCCGCCATCGTCACCGCCATCATCGCCATGGGCCACAGCCTGCGGCTGAAAGTGATCGCCGAGGGCGTTGAGTTCACCGACCAGGCCACCTTCCTGAAACGCCACAGTTGCGACCAGATGCAGGGCTACCTGATCAACGCCCCCATGCCCGCGGCCGAGCTCGGCGCAATCCTGGCGGCGGGGGATGTACGGGTGGTGGACGCACCGTAGGGCATCGAGAACTTTTTGTTCGAAGGGTAGGGATTTCGCCGTCCCGTGTCTCTCCTACCTTAGAGATCGCACTTCGTCCTCGTCCACCAGCATTCAAACCTGAAGACTACCCATCCACGGTCATCGTCCGTGCTGTGTCGATCTTCACTTTCAGTCAGGAACCTGAGATCCATGAGACTTCAACGACACATCCTCGCATTCGTCGCGTCATTCTTCGGCATCTGCTCAGCCGCCATCGGACAGGGGAATGGTCCGCAGGCGCCATCGTTTCCCGGCACTCCGGGATCGATCTTCGTACCTCTGGCTCCATGCCGCATTCTGAACACCCGCCGGGATCCGCCGGACAACGGTGCCACGCTCGGCGCACGCCACGTCGATATCCGGGCGACGCGCTGCGGACGAATCGTGCCGCCCTACGCACTCGGCCTGGCGCTGAAGCTGGTCTCCTACAGTGACTCCAAGCCCGGCGCAGACCGGACGGAACGGCCGGTCACGATGCCAGCACAGGCCAACGGCTTGCTCAACTTCAACGCCTCGCCAAATGAGGAGTTGTCGGTTGATGTGTACGGGTATTGGGTCGCGCCCGGCACTCCGGTCGGTCCGGCAGGACAATCGATCGCCGGAAATGCCCAGGTCGTGGCGTCATCCGCGTTACAACCCATGACACAGGCGACCGGCCGGCCTGTCGCCCAGGATGTGCATCCCGGCAACAAAGGGGAGATCTACCTCGACGCATCCGTCTCGCCCTTCACACAGACAGGCGTGCTCATGACCGCCCCGATTAGTGGTAGCCCGTGGATCGTGGCAAAAGCCGGAACGGCCGATGCAGCCTCGGGCTTCAGCCTTTTCAATTCCGCGAACACACAATTGCTGAGTGCCAGGTCCGACGGAGCTGTCCAGTTGCTCAACGGCGCCTTTCTCGACGGCCGCACCGATTATTACGGACTCGGATCGCAGTACTATGGTTTTGTCGCGGTACCTACGAACATCGTCCATGATGTGACGCTTATTGATCCGCACGATGCCGCCGGCGGCGCCACCACCCGCGTCGTTTTCTATAACGCGCAAACCGATGCCGAATACTTATCACCCACCATCACAAAATATCGCGCATTTACGGATGGCTGGGATAGTCACGCGCACATAAACTTCGATTCTCAAATCGGCTTTCACTGGCCGGGTAATCAGTTGTATCACTTTCGCGCATTTTCGGCGAGAGAAGGAAAAGATACGTTCTGGGTGAGACCCGCAACGGATGGTGACTACCAGACCAATACCCGGGCCGACATGTACGTGAGCGGCTACGTCGGTGTCGGTACGGCCACTCCGAGCGCCAGGCTGCAGGTGGAGGATCTTTACAACAATTCCGAGCTGCTGTTGAGCGCTGGCGACGCTCCCGGAGCTCCCAATTCCCCAACCATGACCGTCATGCGCAAAGACGGCAATCACGCGCAACTGGCGAAATACGGATTCAAACTGGACGCGGCTGACGGCAACAAACTGAAGATCCTCTACGGCACGACCGGCGCGTTTGCGGCTGCGCCGCTCCTCGCAATTGACACGGCAGGTAACGTCGGCATCGGAGCCAACAGCCCCGACGCGCGGCTCCAGGTCGCCGGTACGGGTCATTTCACCGGCAATGTGACGGTGGACGGCATCATCAACGCGAAATACCAGGATGTAGCCGAGTGGGTTCCCTCCGAAGGAACCCTGCCGGCCGGTACGGTAGTCGTCCTCAATCGCCTGAAGACCAATGCGGTAGCGCCGTCAGCGAAAGCCTACGACACCGCGGTTGCCGGAGTCGTCTCCGATCAGCCGGGCGTCCTGCTCGGCGTGGCGGGCGACAATAAGGCAAAGATCTCCACGACTGGTCGCGTGAAGGTGCACGTCGACGCGAGAACCCATCCGGTGAACATCGGCGATCTGCTCGTGACGAGCGACATCCCCGGCACAGCGATGCTTTCCGAGCCCCTCGACATCAATGGCCGCAAGTTCCACCAGCCTGGGACGATCATCGGCAAGGCGCTCGAGCCCCTGCCCAGCGGACAGGGGGAAATTCTTGTACTTTTGTCGCTCCAGTGAGTAAGCAAGCAAACATGCGAACGATCCTGGTAGTGCTACTCCTTGTAATGGTCGCCGGCGTGGCTGCTGCAGCAGTCCAAAACGCCACCGCGCCATCGTTAACGGTTACGGTCGAGTCATCGAAGATTACGGCGACGGGAGTCAGCCCCGGCTCTCGGGTTCTGTTCTTCGGCGAGGGGTTTGAGCCGAAGAAGTTCCATGCGGTCTTTCACCGCTGGTCGAAGGTCATCCAGGATACGCAGAACGGCACCGTATCGTACGTTCTGGACCAGCCAGTGACGTGGAATGCGCTGTGGATCGTGACCGACCTGCGCACCGGTCATTACGCCATCGTGTCAACACCGGGCTTTTCGATCATCCGTTCCGATCTGACGGGACGATCCCTGAAACACGATGCCGCCGGCGCAATCAGCCGGTTCGTATTCTCCCGGATGTCCGCCGATTTCGTCTACGTCGCTCCGGGAGGCGGCGCCTGGAGCCTGCTGGCGCGGGATGGTGACGCAAACGATGCCGATGGAATCGTGAACGGTGAAACCACCATCGATCTTCTTCGCGCCAGCCCCGTCGATGGCACCGACACAGCTCGGCAGTTCTCGCCCGGCGGGACGCTCTTCGTGATCGACCCTATGCGGCTTGACGTGCTGGAACTGAAGCTCGACGGTTCGATCCTGGCGGGAGCGCACTGATGAATCGCCGACTCCCGTACGTTCTCGCGGTGCTCTCGCTTCTATGCGTCACGACCGTTCTCTTCGCCGACAAGCATCCGAACACGGCGCGCGGCTTCGATATCGGCAAGCCGTATCAAATGAACGGCATCGACAACGTCAACCTTTTCAACGGCAACCTCACGGTCACCATCCCGATCGGCCAGCGATACCACGTCAACGGCGGCCTTCAATACGGCCTCACGCTCGTGTATAGCGGCAATTCCTGGGATGTTGTCGACGAGGCCATCGCCGGCAGGGACGGTACCATTTATCCGAACCGCCGTTCGAATGCCGGCCTCGGCTGGCTGGTGTCGATGGGCCGGCTCTTCCCTCCGAACCAGTATCCCACACAGGAGAGCCCCTCCTGGAGCTATGAAACGCCCGATGGGGCGCTGCACGCCTTCCACGCCGGTCTGCACGACGGGGCATTCGTTTGCGCGTCACAAAACCCTACTTGCTATACGCGTGACGGATCGTACCTGCGCATGACCACCAGCGGCAGCGAGCGCACCATCGAGTTCCCGGACGGGACGAAGCATCTCTTCAGAGAGATGCAGAAGTCGACCTCCGGCGCATGGACGGACACACCAGAAACCGGGATATGGCGGCTTCGGGCGATCAGCGACTCCTTCGCGAACACCGTCACCATCAACTACGACGGAACGCCCGCGAACCCCGAGATCTGGACGATCATCGACGGCCCGCGAACACAAAAGGTGTTTTTCAATGCCGGCCAAACCCCACAGGGAGCACAGTCTCCTTACGATACGCTGGTCGATCGCATCGTTCTCACCACGTTCGGGCTTACAACCAGTGAATGGAAGATGACCTATGCGTTTCGCGACATGGGGCGCGGCGGCCCGATAGGACATGGCACATACCTACCGCCTTCGTTTCCCAACGTCCCACTGCTCACCGCCTTTACCCTTCCGGCCGTCAACGACGTGTCCCAGGTTTATTCGATGCTGGACACCGCGGGTTCGCCCAACTATTCCGTGGCCGCCAACGTTGATATGAGTGTATTCAATGGCGTCCTTAAGGGCCTGCAGCTACCGACCAAGGGGTGGCTGGAGTGGGACTACCGTGAATATGTCTTCTCTCAATCTTCTGATGAGAGCGTCAAGCGATCCATCGGCGTCGCGACGAGACGCGCGTTGGACGCCTCCCACGCCAACGCACAAACGTGGCAATACCGGCGAGCGGAGAGCAGCGGCAGAACCTGCTTCGACCCGGTTACGAATTCAGGGAAATTCGGCCCTCCCGAACAACTCGTCGTCTCGGTGACCTCGCCGGAGCAGACCACCTCGGTTCACTATTTCTCAATCTATCCCGATGGTGCTGACGACCCGTGCGGCGGGACGCCATTTCCATTCATCGAGTACAGCCTGCCGATTACCCGAGGCATTTCCCAAACCGTTGGAAGCACAACGACACAGTATCTCTCGCAGGAGACGTATACGGGTACACTGTTTCTCGACACCTCTCCCACCAACTATCGGGTCAGCGGCGGAACGCGCCTTCGTTCCGAGTGGGCCACTTACGAATACGATGATGCAGTGAACGACATCAACTCGCGTGAATCGGTCCATGTAACTCAGTACGATGATGATGCCAGTTGTACCGGCGGCTGTTATACCGCCGTATCACGGTTCAACTTCGACGGTGCCGGCCATTTCAGGCAGTCATCGACACGGAGCAACTTCGCGCCTGATGCATCGCCGGCAGGCAATTATGTGACTGCGTTCACGAACTACAACGCGGTTGATTTGACCGGCCCGTGGCTTCTAAATCGCTTCACCGAACAATGCAAGGTTGAGGACAGCCGGGCACGCGCAGCAGCATCGAACTGCGCCGATCTGGCCACACCCGTCTCAGGCGGGTCGATCCTCTCCGGACCACACGTCCAGCAGTTCTGTTTCGACACTAACGGCTTCCTCACGCGTCATCGACAATTGGCGGGAGCGACTGCTGCCGCGAATGATGTGATCGCGGTTTACACGGCCACGAACGGAAACGTCACCCGTGAAGATTACTACGGCGGCGACGCTCAAAACAGCATGCCACTGACTGATTTCTGCGTCGCCTCTTCATTTGGATTGCCGGCGTATTCCATCGCCCATACATACTCAAACGGCTCGCTCGCGACCTCACAGTATCTGGCCACAGCGACTCTTCCTGACCCCGGCTTCCTGGCCGCGGACAACACGATCGACCCGAATACGGGACTGGTGAGCTTCTCGCGCGACGTCAGCGGGGTGCAGACCAGCTACTTGTACGATTCGCTCGGACGTCTCACGACCGTCACCCCGCCCTTGATCGAGGTCCCGAGCACGTTCGTGTATGCTGAGACCAGCGCGCCATTCAAGGTGACGGCGCAACGGGCATCGTCGTCCGGCACCATTCAGGCGATCACCGAATTTGACGGATTAGGCCGTGTTTCCAGGGAGCAACAGACGCTGCCGGCGACCACCACCTCCCGCACGACCACCTACACCGGCTCCGGCTGGATCGACAAGGTTTCGCAGTGGGAAACCAATCCGGCCAACCAGACAACCTACACCTATGACGCCTTCGGCCGCCCGCTGACGATCACGGCCCCCGATACCTCCGTCACCACCCTCCAGTACTCCGGCGTCCACACGACCACCCGGACGGTAAACATGGGAACAGCGCGTTCCGGGACGGCCGTCTCACAGTCGCCCACGGTCACGACAGAGACGTACGATGCCCAGGGTCGTCTGACGAACGTGCACGATGGACTCGGGTTGGATACGTCCTATGCATACGATGTAAGTGGCCGTCTGACCAGCGTGCTGATGGGCGCGCAGACGCGTTCATTCACGTATGACGGACGGGGATTCCTCGCGAGCGAGCAACATCCGGAGCTCAACGGAGCGGCCGGAAAGGTGAACTATGGCGGGTTCGATGCCCGCGGCCATGCCGGTACGAAGCTCATCGGCACAACCCTGTCAGACTTCGACGTCGCGTACAGCTACGATGCTGCCGAACGCTTGAAACAGGTCGATCAGATCACGGTCCGGACTCCCCGGACCACGAGGCCCTTGAAGATCTTTACGTTCGCCACGGCGGCAGGTGGAGGCAGAGGCAAGCTATCGCAGGATCTCCGCCATAACTATCGCGGCAGCGACGACATGATCGTCACCGAGGACTACACCTATCGGGCAGGCGATGGAAAACTGACAACCCGGCAAACGACGATCGACAGAGGAAGCACGCGGTTGCAGCAGTTTACGCAGTCGTACGATTACACCGACATAGGCGACCTCTCCACGCTGACGTACCCTACCTGTGCCGACAGTACCCGCCCCTGCGGCGCTTCGTCCTTGTCATTTGTAGCGCCGGTATTCTCGAAAGGTATGGTGACCAGTCTTCCCGGCTTCGCCAGCTCCATTTCCTATCACGACGATGGCACGATCAACCAGATCGCCCATCCCGGCGGCATTACCGACACATACGAAGCCGACGATCACGCCATGGGCCGGCCGAAGTCGATCAAATTCGAGTCGTACGACACCTGCTCGCGGCCATCGGTCGCCAGCGTCGCCGCATCCCCAACCGGCACGCTCCTTCCCCAGGCAACCGTGCAACTCACAGCCACTCCCGTCGCCGGTGCGAGCACTCCGCTCAGCTACCAGTGGTATCACGTCGTAAGGGGTATCGCGCTTC
>WNFG01000853.1_pt1 | contig 36944 bp, 29 predicted proteins | sample 5400431 | NCBI WGS metagenome assembly WNFG01 (sample SAMN13153346, study PRJNA577476) | soil metagenome | isolation source: 120 cm saprolite under Douglas fir tree site 2 hole 3 replicate 2 | place: USA:California | collected 2015-04-18
CCTTCATGAACAGGGTGGCGCAGCTACGCGTCGCCGGTGTGCAGCTGCCACCGCAGGCCGGCAGCTACCACATTCCCCGTTAGGGCCTGTCCGTGGACGCGTCCTCGGTCTCCTATCCGTCACCGTCCTGAGCCTGGATCGCGGTAATGGCGACCGTGTTGACGATGTCATGCACGGTGGCGCCGCGGGACAGGTCGTTGATCGGCCTGCGCAGACCCTGGAGCACGGGCCCGATCGCGACCGCGCCGGCGCTGCGCTGCACCGCCTTGTACAGCGTGTTGCCGGTGTTCAGGTCCGGGACGATGAACACGGTCGCCCGGCCGGCGACCGGACTGTCCGGCATTTTTGCGCGGGCTACGCCCGGGTCCGCCGCGGCGTCGTATTGGATGGGCCCCTCGACGGGCAGGTCCGGCCGGCGCTGCCGGACAAGCAGCGTGGCCTGCCGCACCTTCTCGACGTCGGCCCCGGAACCCGAGCTTCCGGTCGAGTAGGACAACATCGCCACCCGCGGTTGCACGCCGAACTGCGCCGCGGTCGCCGCGGATGAGATCGCGATGTCGGCGAGCTGCTTCGCGTCCGGGTTGGGGTTGACAGCGCAGTCCGCGTAGACGAGCACCCGGTCAGCGAGACACATGAAGAACACGCTGGACACCAGTGCGGTGCCGGGCGCGGTCTTGATCACCTCGAACGCGGGCCGGATAGTGTGGATCGTCGTGTGGACGGCGCCCGACACCATCCCGTCCACCTGCCGGAGCTGCACCATCATGGTGCCGAAATAGGACACGTCGGTCAGCAGGTCGCGCGCCGCTTCGAGGGTGAGGCCCTTGCTGGCGCGCAGCCTGGCGAACTCGGCGGCCAGCGGTTCGCGCGCCGCGGCATCCTGCGGATCGATCACATTCGCGGCCGAGATGTCGAGCGCCAGGCGGGCCGCGGTCTTACGCACGATGTCCTCGGCGCCAAGCAGCGTGAGATCAATGACGCCGCGGCGCAACAATATGTCGGCCGCGCGGAGGATCCGCTCATCGGTCGCTTCCGGCAGCACGATATGCTGCCGGTCGCCGCGGGCCCGTTCCAGCAGATCCTGCTCAAACATCAGCGGAGTGACGCAGGTGGCCCCGGCCACGTGCAGCCGCTCCAGCAGGACCTGCTCATCGACGGCGCCGGAGAACACGCTGAACGCGGTGTCGATCTTCGCCTCTGCGCCTTGCGTCAGGCCCCCCCGGACGGCCGACAGCGCGACCGCCGTCTCGAAGGTCGCGCCCCTGGTGGCGATCACCGGGAGCGTTACGGTGAGACTGTCGATCAAGCGCTTCAATGAGGCCGGCAGCTCCATCTCGCCGTTGAGAATGACCCCGGACAGGTATGGGAATGTCGCCGACTCGTGCGCGGCGATCAGTCCCGGCAGGAGCTCGCCCGCCCGATCCACCGGGGCGATCACCGCCGCGCCCTCGGCGAGCCGGTCGAGCACATGCGGAAACGACATCGCCGCCACCACGAGCGGACCGACCTCCCGGCCGAGGAGCAGCCGGTCACCGAAGAGCAGATCGCCGTCGCAGGCGGTCATGAGGTCGCCTATCGTGGGCGCCTGCAGGGCCGGTACCTCGGGCAGCACGAAAGCGGGCACGCTGAGGTCGGCCAGCGCCTTCCTGATGGGCCCGAGCAGGTCGGTGGCGGCCCGGTTGACGATGACGGCCAGCTCGGCGACGTGGGCCGCGGCGAGTTCGGTGCGGGCGACCTCGACCGCCGCGCAGATCTCGGACACCGAGCGGCCGAGCCCGGTGACCACCAGGAGCATCGGGGCGGCCAGGTTCGAGGCCACCTTGGCGTTGAAGGAGAACTCGGTCGGCGCGCCTACGCCGGTATAGTCGGTGCCGACGATCACGACGGCGTCGCAGCGGCTCGTTAAGGACCGGTAGCGCGCCATGATCTGCCCGAGGGCCCGATCGGGATTCGCGTGCATTTCGTCGTAGCTGACGCCCACGCAATCGTCGTAGCTGAAGCCCCCGGACGCTCGGCCGCGCAAGGTCTGCACCATGGCGTCGGGCCGCCCGGCGGGAACCACCGGGCGGAACACGGCCACGGTCGCGACCAGCCGCGACAAGACCTGCGAGATGCCGAGCCCGACCATCGTCTTCCCGCTCGAGGTATCGGTGCCCGCGATGTAGACGCTGGTCGTTCTTGGTCGCGACATCGCCCACCCACTGTATGATTCAATATGAACGGTATTGAATGTACGGTAGCATGGCAGGACGGGCGGCGGACCTCGTCGCCAAGCAGATTGTCCGACGACCGGACCGGAGAATGACCATGACCTCGACCGCCTTCTTGTTCCCCGGCCAGGGCTCACAGCGCGTGGGAATGGGCCGCGACCTGCGCGACCGGCATCCCGACATCGTTGCGCCGATCTTCGATACGGCCGATGAAGTCCTGGGATTCGAGCTGTCGCGGCTGTGCTGGGAGGGGCCCGAGGAGGAGCTACGGCGCACCGATATCACCCAACCGGCGATCTTCGTGGCCAGCTTGGCCGCCTACCGGGTTCTCGCCGCTGCGATCCCTGCGCCGAGCGTCGTGGCCGGGCACAGTCTCGGTGAGTACACCGCGCTGGTCGCCGCGGGGGTCCTGGAGTGGACCGATGCTCTCGCGCTGGTTCGCCGGCGCGGCATCTTGATGGCCGGGGTCAACGCCACCACGCCCGGCGCGATGGCCGCCGTCATTGGACTGCCGCCCGAGCTGGTAGAACAGCTATGCGGAGCTGCTCGCGGCGCCAGCGGGGAGGTCGTCGAGATAGCGAACTACAACGACGAGACCCAAACGGTCGTGTCCGGCACCGTGGCTGGAATCGATGCGTTCACCCAGCTGGTCCGGACGGGTGACTTCCCGGAGTCGAAGGTCATACGCCTCGGCGTGGGAGCGCCGTTCCACTGTTCGCTGATGTCGGCCGTGGAGGAGGAGTTCACGCACGATCTTGCCGCTGCTTCGTTCAGTGACCCGCAGATCCCGGTGGTCGCCAACGTGACCGCGAGCACGATCTCCACCGGCGCCGAGGCCAGAGCGGCGCTGGGCCGCCAGCTGGCCGGCTCGGTGCGCTGGAGTGAGAGCCTCTCGGCCATCGTGGGCCATGGCATCGATGCCTTCGTTGAAGTCGGTCCCGGCCGAGTGCTGACCGGTTTCTGTAAGCGTGCGTACCCGGATATCGCGAGCTATTCGGCGTCAGACGCCCGGCGTATCGACAAGATCACTGCCGAGCTTCAGCCTGCATCGTCGCTATGATCAGCTCATTGCACTAGCCCGATCGGCCACAGCTACCGGTCGGCCACAGGCTAAAGGCACATGCCGTGCCGATCCAGATTACCGCCGGGAGACCAGAAGGCCGATGCCCAGGGTCGCAACTCCGGCCGTAAATGCCGCCGCGCCGGCCCAGACCAGCCAGATCGCCCGGTTGGCCGTGGTGCGCCCGGCGCCTATGGATGACAAGAAGAAGCCAGCCGGCAGCAGGATTGCGGCCGCGGGAACTCCGCCCCGGGCGACCCAGGCTACGATGCCCGTCAAGTGGGTAGCATCCGTCAGGACTATTGTGACGAGGCCGAGGGTGGCGAATATGCCGGCGTGCCCATGACCCGCCCGCGCGAAAGCGAGCTGGAAATCGGTTGCGGATTCACCACCCCGGATGACCTGCATGATGAAGAAGCCGCCGAATTCGATGCCGATGGTAGCGAGCAGGAGAATGGCTGAAAGCCAGGCCGCATCGGAACTGAGCTTGAGCACGCTGCCTCCGCTCTCTCATCAATATCCGCCGTTATCGATATCCGCGCTATCGATAACCGTCGTTGTTATCGAACCGTGCCCGGCCCTTCCTTGTCAACAGTTCCTGCGCGCCATTCTTGGCCCGGCAGATCACCGGCTCACCGGGTCCGTGGTGGACGGTTGCGGGTCGCGGTCGGGCTGAAGAACGGGACGGCGGTCCCGATTGGGGAGGAAGGCCAGGACGGCGCAGGCGGCGACGACGGTGACCATCGCCCCGGCGAAGGACCCGGCATGCAGTCCGTCCATGAAGGCGTGCCGGGCGGCGTAGCGGGCCGGCCCGGCGAGGCCGGCGGACAGGTGCTGGCTGACGCCGAGCGCCGCGGTCACCGATTGCTTCGCCGCCGAGACGGTGCCAGCGGGCAGGCCAAGCCCCGCGAAGTGGCTGCCGATCCTGGCCTCGAAAACCGAGTTCATCACCGAGCCAATGACCGCGATCCCGAGAACACCCCCGACCTCGCGGGTGGTGTCGTTGATCGCCGACCCGGCGCCGAACCGGGTGTCTGACACGGCACCCATGATCGCGTCTGTCGCAGGTGTGGTCCCCAGCGCAAGTCCTGCGGCTATGAGGACCATGACCATGACCAGGGGACCCCAGTACGGAGCATCTACCGCGGTGGTGGCGATGAGAATGAAGCCGGCCGTCATCAGCAGCAACCCGGCGCAGACCACGAGCTTGGTGCCGATCCGTTTCATCAGCAGAATCGCCACCGGGGACAAGCCTGCCATCACGAGCGCGAAGGGCACAATGGCGACTCCAGCCTGCAGCGGGTTGTACCCGCGCACGGATTGAAGGAACTGGGTGATCAGGAAGACAAAGCCGAACAACGCGAAGAATGCCGCGCCGATAGCTATGCTCGCCGCAAAGATGCGCGGGTTGCGGAACCCCGCTATATCCAGTAGCGGACTCGCCAGGCGTCCTTCCCACCAGATAAACAGCGCGATGAGTACAGCCCCGCCGGCGAGGCCCCCCAGCGTTCGCGGCGAGAGCCAGCCGTGATCGGGGGCCTCGATGACTGTCCATACCAGCAGTCCGATCGAGAGAACCGTCAACAGCGCGCCAACGGCGTCGAAGCGGGAGGGGTGTGCGTCGCGGGAGTTAGGTAGCAGACGTACGCTAGCGGCCAACGCGACTACGATCAGGGGGATATTGACCAGGAATACCGAGTGCCAGGAGAAGTGCTGCAACAGCGCTCCGCCGCTGACCGGGCCGATCACCACGGCGAGCCCTGAAACGGCGGACCAGATGCCAATGGCCGTGGCCCGCTCCGCGCGATCGGTGAAGATCGACGACAGCAACGCCAGCGTCGCCGGGTAGACCACTGCGGCCGAGACTCCCATCCCAGCGCGCGCCGCGATGAGTTCACCCGTGCTCGATGACGAAGCCGCCCACAGCGAGGTCAGCCCGAACAGAACCAGTCCGGCCTGGAGCACGGGCTTGCGCCCCCATCGATCACCCAGGCCGCCCCCGGTCAGCAGCAGGGCAGCGAACAGCAGCGTGTAGGCGTCCACGAACCATTGCAGGTCGCTGGTGGAGGCCTTGAGCTCGCGGCTCAGCGTGGGCAGCGCAACGTTGACGATCGTGTTGTCCACCACCACCAGCAGGACGCTCAGGCACAAGACGGCCAGCGCCCACCAGCGCCGGGTGGAGGTGGGCGCTGACACCACGACCTGCTCAGACATAGGCACCGCCGCCCCGCTCATGTGTCCCGGCCAGGGTTGAAACGCGCAGTTTGAACATGGGAAGATCCGTAATGCACCATTTTTCATGTACCATCTTACATGCACTATCTTCCAAGATGCCGCCGTCCCTGTCGAGTCCCTGGCCCTGGTGTCGCCGGCCCCGGCTGAACCTGGTCCACGGCAATGAGGCGCGCGACCGCTCCGCCACGAGGAGGTTGCACGTCACACCGGCCGCTCCAGTTGCCCTGCGCCACACGGAGTAGAAAGGCGGACCCCGCCGGGCTCTTGGTACCTGCCGGGTACTCGACGGTGAGGCGACTCTCCTGCAACAGTGGGTTGTGAACGGTTCGCACAGAACCGTCGTGAGCATACAGCTCTAGGAGGCCTGTCGATGTTCTCTCGTATCGCCATCGTCAACCGCGGAGAGGCAGCGATGCGCCTGATTCACGCGGTTCGCGAACTCAACGCCGAGCGTGACCAGCAGATCGAGACCATTGCCCTGTACACGGAGGGTGAGCGTCATGCCACATTCGTGCGCGAGGCCGATCTCACCTACTCGCTCGGGCCGGCCGCGGCCCGCCCGTACATCGACATGAAGGTCCTGGAGCGAGCGCTCACCGAGACCGGCGCCGACGCGGCCTGGGTCGGCTGGGGATTTGTGGCCGAGGACCCAGCCTTCGCCGATCTGTGCGAGCGCATCGGGGTCACCTTCATCGGCCCGAGCGCCGATGCCATGCGCCGGCTGGGCGACAAGATCGGGTCCAAGCTGCTCGCGGAGGAGGTTGGTGTTCCGGTTGCCCCGTGGAGCCGTGGGCCGGTCGAGGACCTCGACGCTGCCCTCGAGGCCAGCCGGACGATCGGCTACCCACTCATGCTCAAGGCCACGGCGGGAGGAGGCGGGCGCGGGATCCGCATGGTCAGTTCTGATGAGGAACTGCGGGACGCCTACGAACGAACCAGGGAGGAAGCAGCCCGGTCGTTCGGCAGCGGAGTCGTCTTCCTTGAGCGCCTGGTCACGGGCGCACGGCACGTCGAGGTCCAGGTCATCGCCGATGGCCAGGGCACGGCATGGGCTCTCGGGGTGCGGGACTGCTCGTTGCAGCGCCGCAACCAGAAGGTCATCGAGGAGTCCGCGTCACCCGTTCTCAACGGCGAGCAGACGGCCGAGCTGAAGAGTTCCGCCGAGCGTCTGGCCAAGGCCGTGGGTTACTCCGGTGCCTGCACCGTCGAGTTCCTGTACCACCCCCAGGAGCGCTTCTTCGCGTTCCTCGAGGTCAACACGCGGCTCCAGGTCGAGCACTCGATCACGGAGATCACCACCGATGTCGACCTGGTCAAGGCCCAGTTGCACGTGGCCTCCGGCGAGCCACTCACCGGAGACGCCCCGGCTGAGTCCGGGCACGCCGTCGAAGCGCGGCTCAACGCCGAGGACCCGGACCGCGACTTCGCGCCATCACCAGGGCGAATCGCCGTGCTGCGGCTGCCTTCCGGCCCCGGCATCAGAGTCGACACCGGCGTCACCGAAGGTGACGTGATCCCCTCCGACTTCGACTCGATGATCGCCAAGATCATCGCACAAGGGCGCGACCGCGACGAGGCGCTGGCGCGGTTGAGGCGAGCACTGGCCGAGACCACCGTCGTGATCGACGGTGGCACCACCAACAAGGGCTTCCTGCTCGGCCTGCTCGACGAGCCGGAGGTGATCGACGGCAGCGCCGAAACCGGGTGGATCGACCGGGCCAGGAGCGAGGGCCGTCTCGTCTCACAGCGGCACTTCGGCATCGCCCTCGCCGCGGCCGCGATCGGTGGATACGAGGAAGCGGAAGAGGTCGAGCGCGTCCGATTCTTCGAGAGCGCCCACGGTGGCCGCCCCAACGTCCAGCACGAGGTCGGGCGTCCCATCGACCTGAAGCTCCGCGGCGCAGCCTACAAGGTCACCGTCGCGCGGACCGGGCGGACCCACTACCGGGTCGCCATCGGCAGCGACGGGGACGCCACCCTGGTCGATGCCAATATCGAGCGACTCGACGCCTACTTCAGCCGGCTCACCGTCTCCGGCGAGACTTTCCGGCTGGTGACGGCGACCCACGGGCCGGTCCAGCTCGTCGAGGTGGACGGCATCCCGCACCGGGTGAGCCGCGACGAAGGCGGCGTGCTGCGCTCGCCCGCCCCCGCGCTGGTGGTGGCCACGCGGGTGGAGGTCGGCGCCGAGGTCGAGGCCGGGGCGCCAGTACTCGTGCTGGAGAGCATGAAGATGGAGACCGTGGTGCGGGCACCGTTCGCCGGGCGGCTGCGCGAACTGCTGGTCTCGGCCGGCAGCCAAGTCGAGACCGGCGCACCGCTGGCCCGGCTGGAACCCAGCGGCGACGACGAGGAGGTCGTGGAAGCCGGCGATACCAGCGTCGACCTGATGGTTCCGGTGTCCTCGCATGACGTGGCGGCCGGCGATCGTGCGGCGCTCGCCATGGAGGACCTGCGATCCATGCTGCTCGGGTTCGACGTGGATCCGGATGAGAACGCCCGCATCCTCGACCGTTATCTCGGTGACCGGGCGGAAGCGGGAGTTGCGGGGACAGCCCCGATAGCCGCGGAGATGGACTTGCTGTCCGTGTTCACGGACCTCACCGAGCTGATGCGGGCCAACCCGGCCGGCGACGAGCGTAGCGCGGACACGCAGGTGCACAGCCCGCGCGAGCACTTGCACACCTACCTGCAGAGTCTCGACGTCGACCGGGGCGACCTGCCGGAGACCTTCATATCCCGGCTGGCCCGCGTTCTCGGCCACTACGGGGTGGCTGACCTGGAGCGCACGGCCGACCTCGAGGACGCGGTCTTCCGGATCTTCCTCGCCCATCAGCACAACGCCGCCGATGTCGTAGTGGTCACGACGTTGCTCCAGGCCTGGATCGCCGAGCCGCCTCCCGCTGAGGAGCTGCGCGACCACGCCCGGGAGATTCTGGACCACCTGGCCTTCGCGACCCAGCTGCGCTTCCCGGTGGTGAGCGACCTCGCGCGCAGCGTCCGGTTCCGCTGGTACGACCAGCCAGAGATGCACGCAGCCCGGGTCGCGGTGCTCGCCGGAATCCCCGACGAGCTGCGGGCCCTCGCCGAGGCGCCGGAGACCGCGGATCGGGCGGCCCGGATCGGCGCACTGGTGGGAATACCTGAGCGGCTCGTCCCGTTCCTCGCCGACCGCCTTGAAAACGGTCAGTTCTCCCCGCGCGAGCCGACCCTCGAGGTGCTCGCGCGCCGTCACTATCGCGAGTACGGCGTCCAAGACGTGCACACCTTCGACGTGGCGGGACGACCATTCGTTACCTGTGACTACAGCCTTACCCGGCGACCGTCGCATCTGGTGTCCACCCTCGGCGCGGTCTCCGAACTGGCCGCCGGCAGCGCGCTCATGCGGGCCCTCCGCATCCAGCTGGCCCAGACCCCAGAGGGTCTCTCGACCGTCGTGGACCTGTACCTCACCTGGCCTGATGCGCCCGCATCCGGCAACGAGATCGCGAAGAACCTGCACATGGGGCTGTCGCAGTCGCAGCTGCCGCCCCTGGTGCGCCGGTTCACCATCGCCGTCTGCCAGGGCTCGGGACGGCCGGTCACCTACTTCACCTTCCGGCCGTCGGCCGAGGACATCGTCGAGGACGACCTGGTCCGCGGAATTCATCCGAGGGTAGGCCGCCGCCTGAACCTGTGGCGTCTGCGCAACTTCCGGCTCACCCGGCTGGACGCGCCCGAGGACGTCCTCCTTTACCACTGCGTTGCCCCGGACAACGAGGCCGACCAGCGGCTTGTGGCGCTGGCCCAGGTGCGCCAGTTCACCGTGATCCGCGATGCCAGCGGCCGTATCGCCGCAGTCCAGAATGTCGAAAGCGTGCTGGCCGCGTGCGTGGAGGCCATCGGGCGGGCCCGGCACGAGCGCGGGTCGGCCGGTGCCAGGCTGGACATGAACCACATCTGGCTGCACATCCGGCCGATCGCCGAGGTGGATCTCGAAGAGCTGACGGCCTGGCAACGCTCGGTCGCGCCGATCATCGCGGAAGCGGGCGTCGAGGAGGTCCTCGGCCAGGGGAGGATCGTGGCCCCCGACGGCAGTCTCCGGTCCATGGTCACCCGCTTCGCCTTCATACCGGGATCCGGTGTCCAGGTGTCCATCGACGAGCCACCGACCGAGCTACTCAAGCCGATGGACGACTACGGCCAGAAAGTGCTTGCGTGCCGGCGCCGGGGGACCGTCTACCCCTACGAGCTCACGGGCATGCTGGCCGGCCCGGGCGGCACATTCGTGGAGTACGACCTCGACGACACCGGCGCGCTGGTCCCGGTCGAGCGGCCCCGCGGCCTGAATCAGGCCGGCATCGTCGCCGGTGTCGTTTCTACCCCGACGGCGCAGCATCCCGAGGGCGTAAGCCGTGTCGCCCTGCTCGGGGATCCGACCAAGGCGCTCGGCGCAGTGGCCGAGGCGGAATGCTCGCTGGTGATCCGCGCACTGGATCTGGCCCAGCAGAAGGGAATTCCAGTCGAATGGTTTGCGCTCTCCGCCGGTGCCCGCATCTCCATGGATTCAGGCACCGAGAACATGGACTGGGTGGCCAGGACACTCAGGCGGATAATTGAATTCACCCAGGACGGCGGCGAGATAAACGTCGTGGTGGCCGGCATTAACGTCGGCGCTCAGCCCTACTGGAACGCGGAAGCCACGATGCTCATGCACACCAAGGGCATCCTCGTCATGACGCCCAACAGCGCCATGGTGCTGACCGGCAAGCAATCGCTGGACTTCTCCGGCGGCGTATCGGCTGAAGACAACTTCGGGATCGGCGGATACGACCGCGTCATGGGACCGAACGGGCAGGCCCAGTACTGGGCACCCGACCTGGCCGGTGCCCGCGATGTGCTGATGGCCCACTACGACCACACCTACATCGTGCCCGGGGAAGCCGCCCCCCGCCGGGCGGCCACGTCCGACCCGGTCGACCGCGACATCTCGGCCTATCCGCACGAGCTCGCCGATAGCGACTTCCGGACAGTCGGCGACATTTTCTCAGCGACCGCGAACCCGGACCGGAAGAAGGCTTTCGATATACGCACGGTCATGCACGCGGTCGTCGACCAGGACCACCCGGTCCTGGAACGGTGGGCCGGCATGGCCGACGCCGACACGGCCGTAGTTCAGGACGCCCACCTGGGCGGCTGGCCGGTCTGCCTGCTCGGGATCGAGTCCAGATCGGTTCCCAGGCGGGGGTTCCCGCCCACCGACGGGCCGGACATCTACACGGCTGGCACGCTGTTTCCCCGCTCGTCAAAGAAGGCGGCCCGCGCGATCAACGCGGCCAGCGGCAACCGCCCCCTGGTCGTGCTGGCCAATCTCTCGGGCTTTGACGGCTCCCCGGACTCGATGCGCCACCTCCAACTGGAGTACGGGGCGGAGATCGGGCGCGCCATCGTCAACTTCGCGGGGCAGATCGTGTTCTGCGTGATCTCGCGCTACCACGGCGGCGCGTTCGTGGTGTTCTCCAAGGCCCTCAACCCCGCCATGACGGTGCTCGCCGTGGAGGGCTCGTACGCTTCGGTGATCGGTGGCGCGCCGGCCGCCGCGGTCGTGTTCACCGGCGCGGTCGGCGCGCTCACCGCGCGGGACCCCAGAGTGCTGGACCTGACGAGCCGCGTGGCGGCCGCAGTGGGCGCTGAACGGGCCGCGCTCGCGACCGAGTTGTTCGGGTTGCGCTCGTCGGTCCGCGTCGAGAAGCTCGCCCAGGTGGCCGCGGAGTTCGACGCGGTGCACAGCATCCAGCGAGCGGTGGAGGTCGGCTCGGTCGACGCGGTCATCGCTGCGCGCGATCTGCGTCCCCGGATCATCGCCACCGTCGATGCCTGGATGGGGCGAGGCGTCTCCCCGCGCGGCGATCCGCGCTGATCCGCGGGTCATCAGACGCCGCCGCCGCCGGGCTCGCTGAGCCCGGCGGCGGCGCTGCCTTCCATTGACACCACTGCCGAAGTACCGTACTTTGAGGATGGTTCGTACAGAACGGTTCATCCAGAACTGAAGCCAACCGAGACCGCGCCCGGAGCAGGCGATCGACCAAGGAGATCGAATGCGATGAAGCTGCAAGACAAGGTCGCCCTAGTGACCGGGGGCGCCAAGGGTATCGGCCGGGCCATCTGTCTCGCGCTGGCCAGCGAGGGCGCGCATTGCCATTGCCGGTGACGTCTCGGACGCAGCCGAAGCAGTTTCGATGGTAGAGCAGACTGTCGCGGAACTCGGCGGCCTCCACATTCTTGTCAATAACGCTGGAATCGTCAAGGACACGTTGATCTTCAACATGGAACCCGACGACTGGCAGTCAGTGATGAACGTAAACTTTGGCGGCGTCTTCAACGGGACCAAGGCGGCGCTGAGCCACTTCATGGCGCAGCGCGAGGGGACCATCATCAACATCTCGTCGGTGATGGGCGAGCGAGGCTGGATCGGGCAGGCGAACTACTCTGCCTCCAAGGGAGCGATCAACGCGTTCACGCGCAGTGCCGCGGTCGAACTGGCACGGTTTGGCATACGGGTGAACGCCATTCTGCCCGGATTCGCGCCCACCGATATGGTCGCCGAACTGGTCGATAAGGGCGGACGAGGTATCAAGAAGCAGATCCCACTGCGCGACTTCGCCCGCGTCGAGGACGTTGCGGCTCTCGCGGTCTTCCTGGCCGGCCCGGATTCTACTTACATGACGGGGACCTGCCTGCCCGTCGATGGCGGCGCGAGCGCGCAGCTCGGGCTCGGGCGCCCCGAATGACATGACTACTAGCGCAGCATGACGCTGGCTAGCACAGCATGACGATGGTTAAGAGGGCCGACTAATGCCGGCGTTCACCTGCGGATTTACATATATAAGGAGCACGGGATGACGAACGAAGAGTACTTGCCCCAGGTGCGCTCAGCGGTGGCCGAGGCCCTCGGAATAGACGAAGACGAGGTGACCCCCCAAGCTACCCTGCTCGACGAGCTCGGTGCGGAGTCCATCGACCTGCTCGACATGCTTTTCCGGCTCCAGCGGACGACGGGCGTGAAGATTCAGGCCTCGGATCTCGCCCACTACGTCCAGGGCGGTATCGCTGATGACGAGTTCGGTGACGAAGAGAAGGATCTCATCACCCCGGTCGGCATGGCGCAGCTCAAGATCGTGATGCCGCAGATCGTCGCCATGGATCTCGACGGAAAGCTCGCCCCCGAGAAGGTCATGAGCTATTTCACCGTGGAGAACCTGGTGGATCTGGTGGTTTCCCGTGCAACGCCTATCGCCTCCTGAGCAGCCGGCTGGCGGCCAGGTCCGTGCCGGGGTAGATCTCGTCGGCGTAGAGCGCTTAGCAGCCGGGACCAAGGCGAGGGATTTTTGATGCGCTTTCACCTGATTGACCGGATCGACGAGTTCGAGCCGGGACGCCACCTGCGTGGCCGCAAGCTGGTCTCCGGCAGCGAGGAATTCTGGGAGTACGTGCGAGGCGGCCCAGCGATGCCCGCGCCGCTGGTGCTCGAGGCACTCTGCCAGGCCGGGACGTGGCTGATCATGTTGTCGACGGACCGCCGCAAGAGAGCCGCGCTCCTGCAGATCGGGAACGTCCGCTTCTCGGGCGATGTGCGGGCCGGCGATGTGCTGATCCTGGACGGGGTCGTCGAGTCGATGAACGATGAGATGGCCGTGCTGTCGGGAAGCGCCACCGTAGACGGCACCCCGGTCATGCAGGCGACCGACATCATGTGCGCGCTGATCGACGCCGATGACCTCGAGGATCCCGACGACAGTGAACGCATGCTGCGCATGCTGACTCGGTCATGAGGCCGGCCCAGCGCCGGGTGGTGATCACCGGGATCGGCGCCGTGACACCCGTCGGCAACGACGCCGGGGCAACCTGGTCGTCATTCATGGCAGGCCGCAGCGGCGTGGGACCGATCACCACATTCGACGCATCGACGTTTCCTGTCCACATCGCGGGGATGGTGCGGGACTTTGATCCCGGCACGCGCATTCCCGAAGCGGACCTGCGGCGCCATTTGTCGCGTCAAGGCGCGTTCGGCGTGGCCGCCGCACAGGAGGCGCTCGCGGATGCCGGCGCCGGCGCAGACACCTATCAGCCTCGTGAGCGGGGGGTCAGCGTCGGCGCCACCGCCGGCCGCCCATCCCTCGGGGAACTGGTCGAGATATTCCACTGCTTCGGCAAGTCACTACCTCTGTACCGCCAGCCACTCGACCACGTGCTGGAGCGTGATCAGAACGTTCCGGCCGCGGCCATCGCGAGGTCGGCCGGCTGCGAGGGCCCGATGCTCAGCGTTTCCACCGCGTGCACGGCCTCCGGCCACGCGATCGGCGAGGCATACCGGCGCATCCAGGAGGGAGACGCCCGATTGATGATCGCCGGCGGCTACGACTCCCTGATCTCCTGGCTCGACGTGCTCGGCTTCTCCCTGCTTGGTGCTCTCACCACCGAGCATGCCGACGAGCCAGAGCGGGCATCCCGGCCGTTCAGCGCCGACCGCTCGGGGTTCGTGCTCGGTGAGGGGGCCGCCATGTTCGTTCTCGAGGACCTGGAAGGAGCCCGCGCGCGCGGCGCGCGCATCCACGCGGAACTCGTGGGCTACGCGGCCACCATGAATGCCTACCGGATGACCGACCCGCCGCCTGACGGGGGTGGTGTGACGCTCGCGATGGCCCGGGCGCTAGAGGAGTCGGGTGTCCCGCGCGAGGACATCGGCTACATCGCGGCGCACGGCACCTCGACACCGGGCAACGACCTGTGCGAGACACTGGCGATCAAGGATGTCTTCGGCGCTCACGCACCGCACATCGCGATCAGTTCGGTCAAGTCCATGGTTGGCCACCTCACCGCGGCGGCGGCAGGCGTCGGCCTCATCGGCGCGCTGGGTGTACTGCGGGAAGGGCGGGCGCCGCCGACGATCAACCTGGAGAGCCCGGGCCCGAAACTCGACCTGGACTACGTCCCGAACACGGCCAAATCGGTGGACACCAGCGCGGCAATGGTCAACGCCTTCGCCTTCGGTGGAACCAACGCCTGCTTCATTGTGCAGAAGGTGGGTGCGTCATGAGCGACATAACGGCTCTGCCGACTACCACGGGTCAGCTGATCGGCCTGGACCGCATTGTTGCTGTGGAGCCAGGTCGCCGGGCCGAGGCGGTGTGCAATGTTCCCAGCACGCTCGCCATCTTCGACAGCCACTTCCCGCGGTTCCCGGTCTTGCCTGGGGTTATCGTTCTCGGCAGTCTCGCCAAGCTGGCCGCGCTGCTACTGCGGGAATCAACCCTGCAAGAGTGGCGGCTGGCTGAGGCGCAAACGGTGCGGTTCCGACAGTTTGTGCGACCCGGTGACGTCATGGAACTGATCGTTGAGCTGACCGAATGCGACGGCGAGCAGGCCGTGTGCACCGCCCGTGCGGCTGTGGACGGCAAGCGGGTCACGACGATCGGCCGGCTGTTGCTCGTCCGCGCCGATGAGGCAGGCGCGCGGTGACCCGGGTCGTCATTTCCGGCGTAGGCCTCGTGACAGCTCTCGGGACGGGGACCGAGGCGACGTGGCAAGCCCTCATCGCGGGGAAGAGCGGCGTCGACCGGCTCAAGGGGTTCGATGCGACTTCGCTGCGAACACAACTCGGCGCGGAGATCCAGAACTTCGACGCGACGCCGTTCGTGGCTAAGCGGCGCACCCTGCGGAACATGACTCGCAACGATCAGCTCGCGGTGGCCGGTGCGGCACTGGCCGTCCAGGACGCCGGCTCCGTGCTCGCGAACGGCGACGGGGACCGCGCCGGTCTCTTCATCGGGGGCAATAAGGAAATCTCCGAGCCATCGAAGGTCCTCGACGCCGTGCTCGTCTCCCGCAACGCGGACGGGAGCGTGGACATGGCGCGAATGGGCACCGAGGGCGCCGCAGAGTTCTATCCCCTTTTCTACGTCGAAGGGCTCCAGGCGGCCGCGCTCTTTTACATCTCCGAGCCGCACGGGCTCCGTGGCACCAACACGTACTTTGCCGGGACCGGCGATGCCGGCCTCACCGCCATCGGCCGGGCCTACCGAGCCGTCCGCCGAGGCGAGGCGACCGTCGCGGTCGCCGGCGGGTTCGACGACCCAACGTGCTGGTGGAGCATGACGAAGCTGGACGCGCTGGGCGTCCTGACCGGCCACAACGACCTGGGTGCGGCCGCCTGCCGACCCTACGACCGCGACCGCGACGGCTACGTGCTCGGCGAGGGCGCGGCGTTCGTCGTGCTCGAGGACGAGGACACGGCGCGCAAGCGCGGCGCGGAAATCTACGCCGAGGTCGTCGGGGTGGGTTCTGGCTTCGACCTCAATGGGCTGGTCAATCCGTCGCCTGACGGACGCGCTTTGGCCAACGCGATCGGCGGCGCGCTCGATGAAGCCGGCGTGAATGCCAGTGCCGTCGACTACATCGCCACCGATGGGTGCGCGACGGCGCCCGGTGACGCCAGCGAGGCGGCCGCCCTCAGGTCGGCATTGGGCTCTGCGGCGAGCCGGGTCGCGGCGAGCAGCGTGAAGGCCGCCACCGGGCACCTCGTCGCCGGCGCCGGCGCGCTCAACGTCGCCGTCGCCGCGCTGGCGATCCGGCACGCCACGATTCCACCGACACTGAACCTCACCAACGTCGATCCCGCCTGCCAGGGAATCGACTGGGTGCCGGGCGAGGCGCGCGGCCTGCGGGTGGGCCACGCGCTGGCCCTGGCCCGGGGCTTCGAAGGCCAGAACGTCGCATTGCTGCTCCGAGCAGCGGGCTAGCCCCACCAGGCAGATCAGCAGACCAAAGAAACGAGGAGTCAAGGTGACGAGCAGAACGGAGGGCCAGCCGCTGCGGGTGGTTGTCGTCAGTGTGGGCGCCATTACCTCGCAAGGTCCGACGGCGGATGACCTCTGGCGCGGCGTAAGCCAAGGCCATGTGGCGATACGCCCGGTGCGCCACATCCCGATGGACGGGTACGGCACAACGCTCGCCGGCGAGGTCCAGGTGGAGCGGGAACCCAAGCACGACGTCAACTATCCCGAAGGCTTCCGCGACCGCGCCGTGGACTTCGCGTTGGTGGCGGCGGAGGCGGCGATGGAGACCTGCGACCGCGCTGCGGAGCAGATCCCGGCCGATCGCTGGGGCGTGGTCATCGGAACGTGCAACGCTGGCCTGCTGAGCGCCAGGCAATGGTATCAGGCCCGGATGCGCGGCGAGCACGCCGACGCCAGGCTGCTGCTGTTCATCCCGCCCCAGGCCATCGCGGAGGCGATCGCCGGGGCCTTCGGCCTGCGAGGTCCTGCGCTTTCCGTGAACACCGCGTGTGCCGCGGGCGCCAATGCGGTTGGCTATGCGGCCGAGTTGATCCGCTCGGGACAGGCCGACGCGGTCATAAGCGGCGGTACCGACGCCCTGTCCGACGTGCTCGTGGCGGGTTTCAACTCGCTGGAGTCGCTGTCTCCCGAGCCAGCCGCGCCCTACTCCAAGGACCGGCAAGGGCTCTCGCTGGGCGAGGGGAGCGGCATGCTCGTACTCGTCCGTGCCGATCTCGCGAACACGCTCGGCCTGCCGGTCATGGCCGAGGTCGCCGCCCTGGGGCTCTCGGCCGACGGGTACCACCCCACCGCTCCCCATCCGGAAGGGAAAGGGGCGTCGCGCGCGATCAAGGCCGCGTTGCATGCCGCCGGCCTTTCGCCCGAAGACGTGGGGTATGTGAACAGTCACGGTACGGGAACGGCGAAGAACGACCCAGCGGAAACCATGGCGATGAAGCTGGGGCTGGGCGAGGCGATCCGCTCCACGGCCGTCAGCAGCACGAAGTCGATGATCGGTCACCTGCTGGGCGCGGCTGGTGCGGTGGAAGCGATCGTCACGGTCAAGGCGCTTGAAACGCAGCTGGCGCCCCCGACCGCGAATTTCACCGAGCCAGACCCGGAGTGCGACCTTGACTACGTCCCCAACGTGCCGCGCCCCCTTGACACCGAGGTCGCACTGTCCAACAACTTCGCTTTCGGCGGGGCCAATGCCTCGCTCGTGCTGACCCGGGGCCGCTCAGCACCGGCGCCAGAGCCCGACCTCGATCGTGTGGTGATCACCGGCGTCGGGGCCCTCACCCCGGCGGGCGTGGACTCCGCCGCGCTGTGGGACGCGTTCGTGGCGGAACGTGACTGCACGGAGGAGGAATGTGGCACGCGAATCGGCCGCGTCGGCCTCGATGCGGGTGCCTTCCTTCCGGCGAAGGTGCGTCGGCGCATGGATCGTCTGGGCATCTTCTGCCTGGTCGCATCCCGGCTCGCGCTGGCCGACGGCGGCCTCGAACTGGATGAGCAGAGGGGCGGCCGCGTGGGGACCATTCTCGGCACGGGGATCGGCCCGATGGATTCGATGGAGGCCTTCTCGCTCCCGTTGTTCGAGGAAGGGCCGCATGCGGCCAACCCCGCTATCTTCCCCAACACCGTGTACAACGCGGCCACCGGACAGGTGGCGATGCACACCGGCGCGGTGGGACCAACAACGACCGTCACCGCTGGGCATGCCGCGGGCGCATCGGCAATCGTGTACGCCACGGACCTACTGGCCCGCGATCAGGCCGACGCGATGCTCGCCATCGGCGCCGACACATTGACCGCCGCCGTCATCGACGGCTACCGGGCCATCGGCTCCGCTGGCCCGGGCGGCTTTGCCCTGTCAGAGGCTGGTATCGCCCTTCTCCTGGAGCGGCGCTCGTACGCACTGAAGCGTGGCGCGAAGGCCGCCGGGGAACTGCTGGGGTACGGGATCGCCGGGGACGGGCTCGGTGTGGGCCGCTGGGACCCGAAAGGCGGCGGGCTGGAGCGGGCCATGCGCTTGGCGCTCGATCGGGCCGGCCTCGAGCCGGCGGACGTCGCCACCGTATGGTCGTCCCTGTCCGGGTTGAAGTTCGCGGACGAGGCGGAGCAGCACGCCCTGGCCAGGATCTTCGCCGGGCGGACCGGCCCGGAGATCCTCTCGCCCAAGATTTTCATCGGCGAGCCGATGGGTGCTGGTGCGTCGCTCGCTGCGGCCCTGGCCATTGAAGGCTGGTCTCGCGGCGAGCGGCCCGGGCCGGCGCTTATCAACAGCAGTTCCCTGGGTGGAACGCACTTCTCCATCGTCGTCGCTCCTGCGACGGCCCCTTCTGTGGGAGAGCGATGAGGCCAGCGCGGCCGACCGGCCACATGCTCCAGGGACAGGACCCGATCCTCGCGTACGGGGAAACGTCGGCGGGGGGGCCGCCGCTCGTGCTGCTGCACGGTCTCGGCGCTCGGTGGCAGGTGTTCCAGCCGCTGATGGTCCGGCTGGACACCAACTTCCAGCAATACGCACCGGACCTGCGTGGGCACGGCCTGTCCGGCCGGACACCGGGCCATTACAGCCTCCCTGATTTCGTCTCGGACACGGTGCGGTTCATCGAGACGGTGGCTCAGCCGCCGGTAAGCCTGTACGGGCACTCCCTCGGGGGATGGGTCGGGCTCGTGACCGCATTGCAGCGTCCGGACCTGATACGCGCATTGATCGTCGCCGACTCGGCCATCTACCCGAAGGACCTCGACCCGCAAGGCGTGCTGTCATACCTCGCGGATATGCCCCTCGCGCTGCGCTCCTTGGCCAAGTCACTCGACCAGCTCGATCCCGACGTCATGACGCACTTCCGTGATGGGCGCATGTTTGCCGGCTACGCCCCCGACGAACTGCTCGCCCAGGTCGCGTGCCCCACCCTATTGATCCAGGGCGACGTGAGCCAGGGTGCACTGATGACCGATACCGACGTAACGCGCGCGATGTCTTTGCTCCGGGACGCCAGGCACGTACGCATGAGCGGGCTAGGCCATGCCTTGCACGTCGAGGACACCGAGGCTGTCGCGGCTGAGGTACGGTCGTTTTTGACGCCACTTCCCATGTCAAAGACAGATGCTCATGGCTCTTACCCTCCATGACATCACGTCAAATCTCCGCGAAGGAGTCGATCCCGTGCCTCGTAGTGCCATGAACCTCGTCCCGTCCATCATCATCCAGTCGCCCTTTCATGCCCTCATGAGTTCCAAGTACGCCATGATCGAGTTTTCTGGGCGAAAGACCGGCCGGACCTACAAGACGCCAATTGCCTACGTGCGCGACGGCAACCAGCTCCTGATGTCGACTGATTCGCCCTGGCACCGCAATCTGGCCGGCGGAGCGCAGGTTCGGATGCGGCTGCGTGGCCACATGGTCAAGGGCACCGCCGACACGGTCGGCCCCGACCGGAGCGCGGAAATCCTCAGGCAGCTCGTCGACGCAATTCCATCGTATGCGCGTCCCGCCGGGCTGACCCGGAAAGACGGACACGTCAGTGACAGCGAGATTACCCGTGCCATCGCCGAGGGGCGGGTTGGCATCGAGGTCCGGCTCGAGGCTGCGCCATGATTGCCTGCGCTCAGGCAACACAATGAATGGAGAGTAACGGCTGTGGACCTTCCCAGAGTGATAATCGTTGGTGGCGGAATCGGCGGGCTGACGGCCGCGCTCGCCTTACAGCACGCCGGCATGGAGCCTGTGGTCTTGGAGCGGGCGAAGTCGGTCGAGGACCTCTCGCTCGGCGCGGGCGTTCATCTGTGGTGCAACGCGCTGCGTGCCCTGCAGAAGATCGATATGGCCGACGCCGTCGCCGCTATCGGGATCCAGATGACCGCACACCGGTATCTCACCTGGCAGGGTCAGTCGCTGGGACACCTGCGGGTCGATACGGTCAGCGCCGGCCTGGGTGCGCCCACGGTGGGAGTCAGCCGGCCTGAACTCCACCGCACACTGGTCGACGCTCTCGGCGAGAAGGTTCTGCGGCTGGGCGCGGAGTGTGTGGGCTTCGAGCAGAACACCCAGAGAGTTGTGGCCCGCCTGGCCGATGGCGACGAAGAACAGGGCGACGTCCTCATCGGCGCCGATGGCATCAAATCCGTTGTCCGCCAGGAATTGCACGGCTGGACGGAGCCACACTACTCGGGTCTTACGGCGTGGCGAGGGATCTGTGACTACACCGATCCGTCCATACCGGTAGGGGAGATGTGCATCTACTGGGGACCCGGGGCGCGCATTTTGCACTACCACATCAGTGGTCAGCGGCTGTACTGGCTGGCCCTGGTCAAGTCGCCGCCCCGCCATAAAGATCCGGACGGCGCCCGGAAGGCAGCCGTAACCGAGCGCTACCGAGGTTGGCCACGCCACATTCAAGGCATGATCGCCGCTACGGACGAGACGGCCATCCTCCGAACCGACATCGTCGACCGCGACCCGCTGAAACGGTGGGGCTGGGATCGGGTCACCCTGCTGGGGGATGCGGCCCACCCGATGACACCAGACATGGCCCAGGGTGCCGGGCAGGCCATTGAAGACGGCGTCAGCGTGGCCAGCGCCCTGCAGCGTGCGACCGACCCCGTGGCTGGGCTCCGCGACTATGAGCAGCGACGCCTGGAACGCGCCAATGGGTTCGTCAAGACCTCCCGCATCGTCAACCGCATGAGCTTGATGGATGCCCCGGTCATGTGTGCCGTGCGTAACCAGCTGGCGCTACGGACCGTGTACGCCATACAGGCCGCAGGAAAGGCGCGCAAAGATCTCACGCCGGCACTCTAGAGATCGCCGGCGGCGCCGATCGCCTGCTGCTCATGTCCGCCCGGCTGGCTTCATTTCAGGAAGGAACGCTCATGCGTAAGGCGCAGATTACCGGGACCGGCGGTTACCAGCCGGGCGAGCCAATCAGCAACGACACGATCGAGAAGCTCGTCGGGCCGCTGCCCGACGACGTGCTGACCGGCCTGTCAATCAAGCAGCGTTACTGGATGATCGACCCGGTGACCGGGGAGCATCTGGACAGCAACTCCGGCATGGCGTTCAAGGCGGCCCAGGCCGCGCTCGACGCCGCGGGCCTCGAGCCGGAGCAGGTGGATCTCATGATCCTCGCGACCGGGACGCCGGACTTCACCCTGCCGCCCGCCGTCAACCTCGTACAGGAGAAGCTGGGACTCGAGCGCTGCTCCACGCTGGAGATCCGCTCCGGTGGCGCGGGTACGGCCCACGCCCTCGATATCGCCCGCATGTACATCGAGCAGGGCCGCAATGAGACCGCCCTGGTGATCGGCAGCGAGGTGATCTCGCCCGCGATCGCCCCCGTCTTTCTCGAGACCGATCCCCAGAAGATCCGCTTCCGCGAACGGCTGCCGCTCTACATGTTCGGCGACGGAGCGGGCGCGATCGCGCTCCAGGCCGCGGACAGTGACCAGGGCCTGCGTCCCGGGGCCAATCAGGGGATCGGGGGCCTGCGCAAGCCAGGCATCCACGCCATCGGCGGCGGCACGCACGCGCCGCTGCTGACCCAGCAGCGATCGAAGCGCCTGGTCGACCTGCGCGTCGATGTGGTCGGAGCCGGCCAGTTCACCCCGGTGATGGTGGCCGAGGCGCTGAGCGCCACCCTGGCCGCGGCCTCCTTGAGCGCTAAGGACGCCGATTGGTGCCTCATCCCCGAGGGCAACGCCGGCTGGATGCTGGACTCGATGCGTGAACTGGGGGTCCTGACCCCGGACTGGCTGGCCCTGGAGGGCCGCATCTTCGACGATCTGGCCATGACCGGCGCGTGCGGGTGCGCCGCTGTCCCGTTGTTCCTCGACCACGCGTGGCGCTCGGGCACGATTCAACCCGGCCAGCAGGTGGTGCTCATCGGGGTCGAGGCGACCAAGTGGATGTATGCCGGAATCGTCTGTGACTGGACCGCCCCACCACCGGTTCGGCTGCCGTGAACTCCGCAGCGCCCGCGGGCTACGACGTAGTCGTCATCGGCAGCGGCCTCGGCGGCCTGTCCGCCGCGGCGCTCCTGGCTCGAGCTGGCCTGCACGTCGCCGTGGTCGAGCGCAGCGAGCACCCGGGCGGGTACGCCCAGGCGTTCCGCCGGGGATCGTACCTCTTCGACCCCGCCATCCACTTCACCATGGACGCCGGCCCGGGCGGTTTCACGCCGGCCATGCTGGCCCATCTGGGCGTGAGCGATCAGGTCACGTTCGTCCCCACCGAGCACACCTACCGCGCGAGCTTCCCGGACCTGATGGTCGAGGCCGTTCCGGGCCGGCAGGCGTTCCTGGAGACCCACCAGCGCATGTTTCCTGCGGAGGCCGGCGGGCTGGCCCGCTTGTTCGACATGCGCCAGACGCTCTTCGCCCAGCTCGCGGCGCTGCCGCAGAAGGTGGGGGCACGCGGCCTCGGCGACGCCATGGCGGCGGCGCCGCTGGTCTTCCGGTACCGGATGTCGACGCTGAACGACGTGCTGAGCGAATATCTCACCGATCCGCGCTGCCGGGCGGCCATCGGCACCATCTGGCCCTACGTGGGGTCACCGCCATCGCGGATGTCGTTCCTGCTGTTCAACCAGATGCTGGAAACCCTGCACGCCGGCTCGTACTACGCCCTCGGCAGCTTCCAGACGCTGGCCGATGCCCTCGTCTCGGCCGTCAGCCACAGCGGCGGGGACGTACTGCTCGCCAGCGAGGCAACCAGGATCGTCATCGACGGTGATCGCGCCGCAGGGGTGGAGATCGCCGACGGCCGGGTGCTGGGCGCACGGGCCGTGGTGTCCAATGCGGACGCATACCAGACATTCGGCGAGCTGGTGGGCTGGAACGCACTCCCGGACAACCTTCGCCGGCGTCTCGATCGCAGCCGCCTGTCACCTTCCGCGTTCGCTCTCTACGGAGTGCTGCACGCCGATCCCGTTGAGATGGGACTGACCCACGAGAACTTCGTCTTCACGACGTGGGACCACGATCAGACCTGGGCCGACATCCAGGCGGCGCGTCCCGGCGGAATCTGGGTCAGCGTTCCCACCATCGTGGATCCCTCGTTGGCTCCTCAGGGCACTCACCTGGCCACCGTGACGAGCTTGGCGCCCGCACGGGCCGACGGGACATGGAAAGACGTCCGCGCCGACTACACCAAGCTGCTCTTGGACGCGGTCGAGCAGGGCATTCCGGGCACGAGGGACGCATTTGAGGTGGTCGACGTGGCCACACCGGACACGCTGAATCGCTTTACGCGCAACCGGGGGGGAGCGGCCTACGGCTGGGAAAACATACCCGCCCAGACGGCCAGCAAGCGCCTGGCGCACCGCACGCCCCTCGATGGGCTGTTCCTGTCGGGCCACTGGGCCGAGGAAGGAACATCCTCACTCCGCGTCCTGACCTCCGGCCGCGCGACCGCGGCGATGGTGGCGGCCGACCTGGGCCACGCCGGTTCCGTCCCGGATTTTGGCGGCCCGTCCTTCCTGACCCGGGCCTGACGCTCAGCCGTCATGCCCCGTCCATTGACACGGCTGGCCAGTATACCGTACGTTAAGTATCGTTCCCAAAGAACCATTCATCCAGGATGGTAAGGGCTGCGCTGACCGTCGAGGTGGACCCGGCAGTGGCGACACCGGCCTAGTGGCTCGGATGCGGGAACCTGTCCGGACCCGGAGGTCCCCGATGACCGCAACGCTTGAGGCTGCTGGCCCGCTGACCGCAGAGGAGATGCGTCTTCTCGGCCTCCATTGGCGGGCCGCGAACTACCTGTCGGTGGGGCAGATCTACCTGCTCGACAACCCGCTGCTGACCGAGCCTTTGCAGGAGGCACACACCAAGCCGCGGCTGCTCGGCCACTGGGGCACGACACCGGGCCTCAACCTGATCTACGCTCACCTGAACCGAGTGATCAAGGCCCGCGACCTGGACATGATCTACGTGATCGGGCCAGGTCACGGTGGCCCGGCCGCCGTCGCGAACGCGTGGCTCGAAGGCAGCATCACTGAGGTCAACCCCGCCATCACACGCGACGCCGACGGCATGCGCCGGCTGTTCCGCCAGTTCTCCTTTCCCGGCGGAATCCCGAGCCATGTGGCGCCTGAAACGCCGGGATCGATCCACGAGGGCGGTGAGCTCGGTTACGCCCTCGTGCACGCCTACGGCGCCGCGTTCGACAATCCCGGCCTGATCGTCGCGTGTGTCGTCGGCGATGGCGAGGCCGAGACCGGGCCGCTGGCGGCCAGCTGGCACTCGAACAAGTTCCTCGACCCCGTCCATGACGGCGCCGTGCTGCCCATCCTGCACCTGAACGGCTACAAGATCGCTAATCCCACCGTACTGGCGCGCATCCCACACGAGGATCTCCGCAAGCTGTTCGAGGGGTACGGCTACCAGCCCTACTTCGTCGAGGGCGACGATCCGGCGATCGTCCATCAGCAGATGGCCCAAGCGCTCGACGCCGCGCTTGACGGCATCAACCTGATCCAGCGGCAGGCTCGCCTGGACCGGACCGGCGGAATGCCACGCTGGCCGATGATCGTCCTGCGGACGCCCAAGGGCTGGACCGGCCCCAAGACGGTGGACGGCAAACCCGTCGAAGGCACGTGGCGATCTCATCAGGTGCCGTTCGGCGATGTGCGCACGAACCCGGACCACCGCGCCGCCCTCGAGACCTGGATGCGCCACTACAAGCCCGAGGAACTGTTCGACAAGATGGGCCGCCCCCATCCTGAACTGCTGCTCCTCCAGCCGGAGGGCAACCGGCGGATGAGCGCGAATCCGCACGCCAACGGGGGCTTGCTGCGGCGCCCCCTCGTCCTTCCCGACTTCGGCGACTACGCGGTGGACGTCCAGAAGCCCGGAACGGGCACCAGTGAGGCCACCCGGGTCCTCGGCGCCTACCTGCGCGATGTGGTCCGCGACAACCCCGACAACTTCCGGATAATGGGCCCGGATGAGGTCGCGTCCAACCGGCTTGGCGCCGTGTTCGAGGTCACCGGCCGGACCTGGCAGGCGGAGACCCTGCCGACCGACGAAGACCTGGCCCCGGACGGCCGGGTCATGGAGGTGCTCAGCGAGCACCTGTGCCAGGGGTGGCTGGAGGCCTACCTGCTCACCGGGCGGCACGGGATCTTCACCTGCTACGAGGCGTTCATCCACATCATCGACGCGATGTTCAACCAGCACGCGAAGTGGCTGGGAACCTGTCAGGGCATTCCCTGGCGGCGGCCGATCTCCTCGCTGAACTACCTGCTCACCTCGCACGTATGGCGCCAGGATCACAACGGATTCAGCCATCAGGATCCCGGCTTCCTCGACGTCGTCATGAACAAGAAGGCCGAGATCGTCCGGGTCTACCTGCCACCGGACGCCAACACGCTGCTGTCGACGGGCGCTCATTGCCTGCAGTCCACCGGCTACGTAAACGTCATCGTCGCCGGCAAGCAGCCGGCGCTGAACTGGCTGTCGATGGACGACGCCATCCTGCACTGCACCCGTGGGCTGGGCATCTGGCCGTGGGCGAGCACGGACGGGGGCCGCGAACCCGACGTGGTGCTGGCCTGCGCGGGAGACGTGCCGACCCTGGAGTCAGTCGCCGCCGCCGCTCTATTGCGTGAGTACTTCCCCGACTTGAAGGTGCGGTTTATCAACATCGTCGACCTCATGCGGCTGCAGCCCTCGACCGAGCACCCGCACGGCATGCCGGACGCCGAATTCGACGCCCTGTTCACCGCCGACAAGCCGATCATCTTCGCGTTCCACGGTTATCCGTGGCTCATCCACCGCCTCGCCTACCGGCGGCGCGGCCACGCCAACATGCACGTCCGTGGCTACAAGGAAGAAGGCACGACCACCACCCCGTTCGACATGGTCATGCTCAACGACCTCGACCGCTATCACCTCGTAGTGGACGTGATCGACCAGGTGCCGCAGCTCGGCAGCAACGCCGCGCAGGTGCGCCAGCACATGATCGACGAGCGGCTGCGCCAGCGAGCCCACACACGCATGTACGGCGAGGACGACGTGGCAATCCGCGACTGGGTCTGGCCTTACTGAGGCCGGACATGGACCTCAGCGAGATCGTCGCGGCCCTGGGCGACCTGACCCGTGACACGTTCAACGGATGGACGGTCTTCGTCGCCCCCGGGCCCGACGCCTACTCGGTAGCCCAGGGCGTCGCGGACTGGCAGCCGGGGGCGATGGAGGCGCAGGCGCCTGATTACGTCATGCTGGGGATCGATTTCTCGCTGCGACCGCCTCACCCGCTCGCCCGCCCCATCGCCGCCGCCCTCGGGCCCGCTCTGGGCGCCGTGCAACTGTTGCTGCCTGCTCGGACCGTCCCGCTTGACCGGGCGCTCGCTGTCCTGCTGGACAGCGACGACGTGATTCCACTGTCGCTCGCCATCGCCTTGCTGCTCAACTTCCTCGCGACGCAGGTCAGCGCGGAGTCGGTGAACGGCAGGTTCCTCTCACCGTTCGCCCGGTTGACGTTCGCGGAAAAGGCCGACGTGCTCGAACGTCTGGAGGATCCGGCGCCGGAACTTGTCGCCCGGATCGCCGCGGAAACGCCCGAGGCGATCCGGCCCGCGATCGCCGGCCAGCTGGCCTACGTGGGTGGCGCGCTGTTTGTGCTGCCCGCGATCGCCACCTACATCGACTGGCTGGCCTTCGACCGCCAGACGAAGACGATGCTGAACCACCCGACCAGCTGGCTGCTCACCGGCTTCCAGCCGGATGGCCCGGTCGAAGGCTGGGACGACCACCAGGGCTACTACGCCGGCCGGCAGAGGCTGGAGTCCTGATGCGCGACGTGATCATCGTCGGCGCCGGTGCCGGGGGTCCCGTGGTCGCCGCGGAACTCGCCGGCCGCGGACTCGATGTCCTGCTCCTGGAGGCCGGAGCGCACGCCACCCGGCCCGGCGAGGTGTGGTCACACTTCGAGGACGACGCGAACAATCCGCTCACGGGGTACTTCCGGTTCGGCCCCTCCGCTCGCTCCGAGCGGGCGTGGTTCCGTGAGCTGCCGCAGAATTCGTTCATCTGGCAGTCCGCTGGTGTCGGCGGCACGACCCTGCACTACTACGGGAATTGCCCACGGCCCTATCCCGGTGCGTTCGCCGGCTACGACCAGCCGGACAAGAGCGCCTACGACACGGCGCACCTGTTCCCGTTCACCTATCGCGAGCTAGTGCCCTACCTGGAGTGGATCGAGGCGGTCTTGCCCGTCCAGACCGCGGCGCTGGGCACCAAGGAGGTGGTCTTCCTCGGGGGTGCGGAGACACTCGGCATTCCGCTGCAAAAGACCAAGGACACGGTGGGCTTCGCCTATCGCCCGCAGGAGAACGCGATCCTCCAACCGGGGGGCAACGCGGGCCGGACCACCGATTCAGCCAGGCTGCGCTACCCGCAGGCGACCGGCTGCACCATGTGCGGGCATTGCTTCCAGGGATGTGTCCAGCCGATCGCCGCGCCGCGCAACCTGATCGCCAAACGGTCGACCGCCAACAGTTACGTGCCGATGGCGCTCACCGCCGACGTGTGGGCCGCGCAGGGCGAGGCGATCACCTTGATCCCTGACGCCTACGCGGTACGGGTGCACACCGAGCTCAGGGAGGGCGAACCGGTGGCCACCGGGGTGACCTGGCGGCTCACCAGGACCGGCGAGTATCAGCGCGAAGACGCCCAGGTGATCGTACTCGCAGGCGGGTGCACGGAGAACCCGCGGCTGTGGTTCAACAGCGGACTGCCCAACCCGAACGACTGGGTCGGCCGCGGTTGCACCGACCACGACTTCGACGCGGTGGTGGGACTCTTCGACCGCGATACGGAGGCGTCGAAAGGACCGGGCTCCTCGGCGCGATGCGACTTCCCCGGCCACGGCGGGCTCGAGCTTGTCGGACTGCCGCCCGGGCTGCAGGGATTTGCGCTGACGTTCAGTGACAGCGGCGTCCCCGGCCACTACACGAACGGCCGCGGCGCGCGCGGGCCCTGGGACGGCCCGGCCGGGCGGCTCGTCGGTGCCGAGCTCAAGGAAGCCTTCCGCAACGGCATCAACCGGATGCTGATGGTGGGCATCAACACCGACGATGACGTGGAGCCGGGCAACCGCGTGACCGTGTCCGCATTCCCCGCGGACGAGAACGGGCCGGTGCCCCGGATCCGGTTCCGCCGGCGAGAGCGGTCGGCACGTACCCGGGCGAACCGGGAGTTCCTCGCGGGCCAGGCGGCCGAGTTGCTGCGCGGCGCGGGAGCGAAGAAGGTCTACAGAATCGACTGGGCGCCGATACTCCTGCACGTCCAGTCGTCAATGCGGATGGGGCGGTCCGCCGACGATTCTGTGCTCGATGAGAACGCCGAAGCGCGCTGGCTGCGGCGGCTGTTCGTCGCGGACAACTCCGCACTCCCGAACAGTGTCGGCGGCGCCAACCCCACCGCCACGACGCAGGCGCTGGCCACGCGCACCGCTGAGAAGATCTTCCAAAAATATTTCAGAGGCGGCCCATGGATAAGCCGCGAGTCACCTGTCGTCTCTACCGATCCGCGGATCAGCCGGGCGCTGATGGATCGGGGCCTGTAGCGGCCGCGATCCGGGCACCTCAGACAAGTTCACCATCACTTAAATTGGTGTCTCTGCGGGGTGTGCTTCCGGTGCCTGCCTGGAGGTTGTCGGCTTCGTCGCGGGCGAGTTCGGTCCAGAACTCCAGGGCTGCTTCTTCCCATTTGATGCCGAACCGGAGGGCGGCGAGCCGGGTGGGGTGGGCGGGTTCGGGGCGGTAGCGGGCGGCCAGTTCCTTGAACTCCTCGAGCCGGCGGGCGTGGTAGTCGGCTTGGGAGTTGGCCAGGGCGTAGGTCTGGCCGGGGCTGGCGTGCGGGCCGAGGAGGACCAGTTTGAGCAGGGCGAGGTCGCGCAGCTCGATGGGGTGCGCGGAGGTTTCCTCGAGCCAGGCCAGCAGTTCGGCGCGGCCTTCGGGGGTGAGCCGGTAGAGGCGGCGGCGGCGGCCGGTGTCTTCTTGTTCTTCCAGGAGCAGCCCGGCGGCGGCGAGTTGCGGGGGGGCCTGGTAGAGGGCGGTGTGGGAGAACGTCCAGAAGTGGCTGACGGTCCGTTCCACTTCACGCTTCAGGTCGTAGGAGGTACACGGCTCAAGCCATGCCACCAGGCCCAGGGTCAGATACTCGACCGTGGTGTAGGCACTCCCGCCATCTCTCGTTGACACATCACCAAGCTTACTGTACAGTTTTGATCGTCCGAATAGAATGGTTAAAACTGTACGATAAATGTAGCACTATTTAGATCCGATCCCAGTAGTTCCGTAGTGTCACGCACCCCGCCCGCCGACGGCGGGGGGTGCCGCGGAAACTGGAGGCAGCATCGTGAATGTCCCGACCACCCGGACCACGCCCGCCAGCCCGGCCAGGTTAGAAACCTGGGGACATATCGTCTACCGGCGCAGGCGGCTGGTCCTGGTGATCGCGCTGCTCGGCCTGGTCTTCGCCGGGGTCTGGGGCACCGGAGTCTTCAGCAAGCTGCAGACGGCCGGCGGGTTCAACGCCCCGGGCAGCCAGAGCGAGCAGGCCAGCAGCCTGGCAACGAAAGCATTCGGCCGGGATGCCGGCGACATCGTCGTGCTCTACTCCAGCAAGACCCTCACGACGGCATCACCGGCCTTCCGGTCTGCGGTGACCAGCACCCTGGCGGCGCTGCCGCACTCCAAGATCGAGTCGTACGCGACGTACTGGTCCACCCGGTCGCCGCAGTTCGTCAGCGCCAGCGGGCGGCAAACCTACGCGGTGCTCGAGCTGAAGGGCTCCGCTGACACCGCGCGGCAGAGCAACTACGACGCGATCAAGAACCAGCTCGGCGCGCCCGGCCTGCAGACTCAGGTGGGCGGGGCGATCCCGACCAACGAGGCGATCAGCAAGTAGGTCACCAGCAACATCGCAAGGCTGAGGGCCTGTCCTTGCCGCTGCTGCTCATCCTCATGACGGTGATCTTCGGCAGCCTCGCGGCGGCGGGCCTGCCGCTGGTGATCGGCGTCTTCGGGATCCTCGGCTCGTTCACCGCGCTGCGGCTGCTGACCCTGTTCACCGGCGTGTCGGTGTTCTCACTGAACATCACCACGATCCTCGGCCTGGGGCTGGGCATCGACTACGGGCTGTTCCTGGTCAGCAGGTTCCGCGAAGAACTGCACCGGCGGGACTCGGTGGAGGACGCCGTCGCGCGGACCCTGGCCACCGCCGGCCGCACGGTGCTGGTCTCCGGCATCACCGTCGCCATCGTGCTGTCCAGCCTGATGCTGTTCCCGGAGACGATCCTGAGGTCGATGGGCTACGGCGGAGTCGCGACCGTTCTGGTGGACATGCTCGCCGCGCTCACCGTGCTGCCCGCGCTGCTGGCCGTGCTCGGCCCGAAGGTCAACGCGCTGGCGATCCGCCGGTCGATCCGCCGGCCGCCAGCCACCGACGGCGGCCGGTGGTACCGGCTGGCGCACAGCGTCATGCGCCGCCCAGTGCTGTACGCCGTCCCGATCGTGGTGCTGCTGCTCGCGCTCGGCTCACCGTTCCTGAAGGTCGTCTGGGGCGGGACCGACGCCACGGTGCTGTCGGCCGGCGCAGCGCCCCGGGTGGTGACCGAAGCGCTGAACCGGGACTTCCCGGGCAACCCGACCGCCCCGATCGAAACCGTCGTCCAGTTCCCCGGCCCGGTGACGGGCTCGGCGGCCCGCACCAGCGAGCTGGCCGGGTACGTGAGCCGCCTGGACCACGTACCCGGAGTCAGCGGCGCCCGGCTGACCGGCGTCCGCGGGGACATCGCGCGGGTGAACCTGAGCTATAGCGCCGGCCTCTATTCGACGCAGGCACGGACCATCGTCGGGCAGGTCCGCAGCGTTGCGCCACCGCCCGGCACCACGGCCTACACGGGCGGGCAGACCGCGGAGCTGGCGGACACCCTGTCCAGCCTCGGCCGGACGCTGCCGTGGATGGCGCTGCTGGTGGCGCTGGCGACGTTCGTGCTGCTGTTCCTCGCGTTCGGATCGGTCGTGCTGCCGGTCGAGTCGATCGTGATGAACATCTTGTCGCTGTCGGCGATGTACGGAGTCGTGACCTGGATTTTCCAGGACGGGCACCTGTCCGGGCTGCTGCAGTTCACCCCGAACGGCACGATCAGCCCGACCATCCCGATCCTGATGTTCGCGATCATGTTCGGGCTGTCCACGGACTACCAGGTCTTCCTGCTCTCCCGGATCCGCGAGCGCTACGACGCCACCGGGGACAACACCGCCGCGGTCGCCAGCGGGCTGCAGCGCACTGGCGGCGTGATCACTAGCGCGGCGCTCCTGCTGGTCATCGTGATCGGCGCGTTCTCCGCCTCCAGCATCACGTTCATCAAGCTCATGGGCATCGGCATGATCGTGGCCCTGGTCCTGGACGCGACCCTCGTGCGAGTGCTACTCGTGCCGGCCACCATGCGGCTGCTCGGCAACGCGAACTGGTGGGCGCCAGGGCCGCTACGCCGTCTGTACGCCCGGTACGGGATCCGCGAAGTCGGCGACGAGGAGGCTTCGCCGCTTCCTGTCCCCGAGTCGGCCACCCTCTAGACTCGCTGCGCGGCATCGGCGCCCGGACCGGAACCAGGACGCCATCGCGGTACGAGGCAACCGGCCCGAGCAGCCCGAACCGGATCGTCATAGGTCACCTCATGTCGCAAGGCGCTGGATGGGGGGCAAATCCCAGCGACCCTTAACTGCTCTGGCCCGTGACCATAACAGGTCTCGTTATTCCGTTCCTCGTCATCGGTGTCCGTTATTGCGTTACTGTGCTGAGTTTGTCGGGCTTTCCCGCTGACTTTTGCCTGGTCACCGTGATCCCGTGGCCATCGCAGCGGGGGGCACACTGCGATCTGGGAGCCCCGTCGTGGGCACGCATCGCCTATTTCCCCGTTTGCTGATCATGTTCCTAATGTCAATCTCTCTCGTGGCGCTCCCCATCGCCACCTCCCACCAGGCCGCCACCGCGAGCACTCAGCCTCGGCATGTGGCGGCTTACGTATGGGCCTACCATCACGCGGGCGCCCCGTACTGCTGGGGCGGCGCCGGGCCCTGGTGCTTCGACTGCTCCGGGCTGATCGCGGCCTCCTACGCGCATCAGGGCCTGTATTTCGGCCGGTCAACCTACGCGATGCTCGCCTCACGGCGGCTAATCCGGGAGAGGCAGTCCCAGGCGCGCCCGGGTGACCTGGCCTTCTACGGGACGGGGCATGTGGAGTTCTTCGTCCGGCCCGGCCTCTCGTTCGGGGCGACCGAACCAGGCAGCCGGGTCGGGTGGCATCGCTGGAACGCGTGGTGGCACCCGACGCTGTTCTTCCGCGTGCGGGGCGCGGGCTAAGGCCCAACGTGCGGGGTGCGGGCTGAGGCCCAGCGGCTGCAACGAGCCCGGTGCCGGGGGCGAATCCAGGAAAACATGTATCTCTGGCGCGGCGGACGAGGCGGCCGCGCCGGCTATCGCGCGGCCGGGGGAGTCAGTGCCTGGGCGGCGGGAGTCAGTACCCGGCTGGCAGGAGTCAGTGCCTGGGCGGCGGGAGTCAGCGCCTGGCCGGGGGGAGCAGGCCGTGCTGCAGCGCGTACCGCGTCGCCTGGGCCCTGTTGCGCAGCCCGAGCTTGCGGTAGATGGTGGCGAGGTGCCGCTCGACCGTGCCCTCGCTAAGGTGCATGTCGTCGGCGATCGCCTTGTTGGACAGGCCGGCCGCCACATGAGCCAGGACCTCCGCCTGGCGAGCGGTCAGCGCGCCAGGCGGCCGCGTCCGGGCCGGCTGCCCCGCTTCCGAGAGGGCCACCCGCACGTCCGGCATCCGGTTGACGTTTCCAGCCCCGATCGCACGCGCCTCGGCCTCGCGCAAAAGCCGGGCGGCCTTGCCGGGCTGGCCCAGATGATGAAACGTGACGCCGAGACCGGAAAGCGCGAGTAAAGCATGGCCGTGCTCGATTCCGCGACGGCGCGGAGTGTGCCCACGCGGCGATCGTCGCCGGGCTGGGCCCCGTCGAGCAGGTCGAGCCTTCGGTCGAGGATCTGGCTGATGGTCAGGGTCCCCACCCAGCCCGCCGCGAGCTCGATGGCCAGCGGCAAACCGTCCAGCCGCCGGCACACCTCGGCCACCGGCGGTGCGAGTTCGGCGGTGATCTCGAAACCCGGCAGGCGCTCCGCGGCTCGGGCGGCGAACAGCCGGACGGCGTCGCTTCCGGCAATTGCCTGCACCGCCGCGCCCGGTGGCGGGCAGGCGAGCAGGGGCACCGGCCAGACCTGCTCACCGGATACCCCGAGCACGCACCGGCTGGTGATGACGATCCTGGCCTCCGGGACCTCGGCCAGGATCCTTCTGGCCAGGTCCGCTACGCCGGCGAGGACATGCTCGGCGCCGTCAAGCACGAGCAGGGTTGGCCGGCCCGTGAGCGTTCCGGTGATCGAGGCGCCGGCAGGCGCACCCGGGCGGTCACGGACACCGAGCGCCGCCGCGACCCTCGTATCGACCAGTGCGGCATCGGTGATCAGGTCCATGGCGACGAATGTGACCTGGACGTGCTCAGCATCGGCAGGCAAGCGGCGCATGACCTCGAGAGCGAGCCGTGTCTTCCCCGATCCGCCCGGGCCGACCAGGGACAGCAGCCGGCTGGCAGCGAGCAGGGCGGTGAGGGCCGCGATCTCGTGCTCGCGGCCGACGAAGGACGACACCGGGATCGGCGGCGTGCCCGGCGGAGGATGCTCTGGTGCGTCCGTCGTGTCCAGGTCATCGAGTCGCCGCCGGGACGCGGCCGATATGCCGGACCGCTCTTTCTCCCAGCGTTGGACGGTCACGGGTGACACGCTGAGCCGCATCGCCAGCTGTTCCTGGGTCAGACCGAGGCGTGTCCGGAGTACCCGGACCCGCGCGGCCTGGGTGCGCCCGTCCTCGTCTCGCGCACGCGCGGAATTCATCGGCCTCACATCTGCGCCGCCCCGCCGCAGGCCTGAAATCACACTGGCCCGATCCGAATCAGGCGGTTACAGTGCTTCAGGACAAACGTTTGCGTACCCTCCGCGGCCCCGGCAGCCAGCGTCGGCCAGTCAGGCAGCGATGACAGGCACGGAGGCTGGGTGCACAGCATCTCGCGCACTCCCCGGACGGAAGCCTTCCTGCCAACTGGCGACCGCTACTCCCGAACGGGCCCGGCCCGGTGAGCGGCGGCCTGGCCGGGAAGACGGCCGTCGTGACCGGAACGGCGCATGGCATCGGGGCCGGCATCGCCGACGCCCTGCGGGGCGACGGCGCGAAAGTCCACGGCGTCGACAAGGACACCGCCGACCTGTCCGTGTCGGCCACAGTCGCGGAGTTCTTCGCCGACGTCGGCCCGGTCGACATCCTGGTCAACTGCGCCGGGGGCGTGGCCGGGCAGGTCGGCCAGCCATTGGAGGAGGTCACTGACGAGGACTGGCGCGCGGTAATCGACGCCAACCTGACTACTGCGTTCCTGTGCAGTCGGGCGGTGGTGCCGGGGATGAAGGAGCGGCGCTGGGGGCGGATCATCAACATCGCCTCCACGGCCGGTCTTGGCGTCAGCAAGACCGGCATCCAGGCCTACACCAGCGCGAAAGCGGCCCAGATCGGCTTGACCCGGCAGCTGGCCCACGACTTGGGCCCGTTCGGGATCACGGTCAACTGCATCGCGCCCGGCTTCATCCGGTCCAACCCGACCACCGAGAAGCAGTGGGCGAGCTACGGCCGCGACGGGCAGGCGGCGCTGGTCGAGGGCATCAGCATGCGCCGGCTGGGGGAGCCCGCGGACATCGCCAACGGCGTGCAGTTCTTCGCGTCCGAGCGGTCCTCGTGGGTCACCGGGCAGATCATCGCGATTGACGGCGGCCATGCTGGACTTTGACCTGGCCGACGACGGCTACCTGGCCGAGCTGGCCGGCCTGGTCGCCATCCCGAGCACTTCACGACCCAGATCGGCCTCAGCCCGACCGCCTACCGCCGGACCTTCGGACACGTAAACCCCAGCGATCGTTCCCGCTAACCGCGGGCGGGACTCTCATATCGCGCTTGGTGGTGCCGATGAGCTGTTGATGCGCCAGGTCCGCCCGAGCCGGTAGAACGGGTGGGTGCCAGAATTGCCCGAGGTTGAGACCGCCCGCAGCCTGATCGCTGACCAGGCCCTGCACCGGCGCATCGTGGAGGTCGACGATTCCGACAGCTACGTCCGGCGGCCGCACTCGGCCGGCGAGTTGCGGAGCGCGTTGACGGGACGCAGCCTCACCGCCGCGTACCGGCGCGGCAAGACGATGTGGTTCGAGACCTCACCGGCCGGCGACGCGCCCGTGCCCGGCGGCCCTCCCGTGCCCGGCGGGCCGGAGCTCGGCATTCACCTGGGCATGAGCGGCCGGATCGTGGTCACGGGCCCGGACGGCACCGTGGCCGAGGGCGGCGACCCGAACCGCTATGACGCCCGGCCGCGCAAGGCCGAGTGGAGCCGCTTCACCCTCACGTTCGCGGACGGCGGCAGCCTGGTGCTGCTCGACCCGCGCCGCCTGGGGCGGGTCCGGCTCAACCCCAACATCGGCGCGCTCGGGCCTGATGCCACGCAGGTCACGCCCGCGCAGTTCCGCGCGCTGATCATGAAGGGAAGGATCGCCGTCAAGGCGCGGCTGCTCGACCAGTCCAAGATCGCCGGCATCGGGAACCTGCTGGCCGACGAGATTCTCTGGCAGGCCAAGATGTCACCTCTGGCGCCGGTCGACAGCCTGTCCTCTGCGCAGGTCAATCGCCTCTACCGTGCGCTGAAGTCGGTCCTGGCGTCCGCCATCGCCAAGGGCGGCGCGCACACCGGCGAGATCATCGCGGCCCGCCACCCGGGCGGCATCTGCCCGCGGGACGGCGCCCCGATGGCGCACGGAATGGTCGGCGGGCGGTCCACGTGGTGGTGCTCACGCGAGCAGGCCCTCCGGCCGTATCAGCAGCCACGCGGCCGGGCCTCATGCGCGGCGAGCGAAGTATGAAACTTCCCGGCGCGTATCGCGGCTGGTATCGCGTTGGGCCGATCGGGACCAGCGCCGACGGTCGGCGGCTGCCAAACATTTCTCAACAGACGTTGACGTAACTCAACATCCGGGCTACACCTGAGGCACTTTGCAATACGGGCATTGATGGAGGAGAGATGATCTTACGCAGACACAGGCTGTGGCATGTCGTTGGAGCCGGTCTGGCCCTCGCCTTGCTGCTGGGCTACCTCGGCGTCCAAGCGGGATCGCCCCGCCAGCATTCGCCGCCACCGGCCAGTTCCACGGAGTGAACTGGGCCGACCCCAACGACAACTTCATCACCGGCCCGAACATCCCTGTCGGCCTGTCCACGTCGGATAGCTACGCGACCACCTTCACGAAGGCCACGGCGATCCTCAAGGGTTTCCAGAGCTTTGGTGCCAACACGGTCCGGATGGGGATCAACGCGGCGACCACCTCGTCATCGTGGTGGAACAGCGTGACCGGGGCGTACGACGCGGCCACCGCGCTCGGCATGAACGTCATCATCGCGCCATGGCTGCAGGGCGGAACAGTCAGCGACACCACGTCCTTCTACCAGATGTGGGACACCGTCAT
>WNFG01001439.1_pt1 | contig 36790 bp, 22 predicted proteins | sample 5400431 | NCBI WGS metagenome assembly WNFG01 (sample SAMN13153346, study PRJNA577476) | soil metagenome | isolation source: 120 cm saprolite under Douglas fir tree site 2 hole 3 replicate 2 | place: USA:California | collected 2015-04-18
AGCTGGATATCGGCGAGGAGAAAGGCGGTTTGCATGTGATCCCACGCCTCGGGTCCCCGCCGCAGTCGACCGGTTCCGCAGACGAACACTACACCAGGGCCTTTGCGCTGGAGGACACGGATCCCGACGAGGCGCGAGCCGCGTACGAAACGTGCCTCGAAGCCGACCCGCATCATGTGGAGGCGAGGATCAATTTAGGCCGGTTGCTGCACATCGTCGGCCGGCTCGACGAAGCGGAACAAGTTTACCGATCCGCTGATAAGCCGGAACCCTTGTTGGTTTTCAACCTCGCGGTCCTTCTGGAAGATTTGGATCGAGAGCGCGACGCCATCGTTGCGTATCGCGAGGCCTTGGCGCTCGATCCGCAATTGGCAGACGCGCATTTCAATCTGGCGCGGCTCTACGAGCGCGCTCGGGACCCCAAGGCATCCCTCCGGCATCTGCTGGCTTACCGGCGCATGATTGACCGACAAGGCACCTGATCTTGGCGAAGCCGGCACTCTCTGTCTATCGCGCGAAGCGCGACTTTTCCAAGACCGATGAGCCCTCGGGTCAATCTAAGGTGGCACTTTCGCCGCGCTTGCGGTTCGTCGTACAAAGGCACGCGGCGCGCCAATTACACTATGACCTTCGGCTGGAATTCCACGGGGTGTTCAAGTCCTGGGCGGTGGCTCGAGGCCCTTCCCTCGATCCAAAGGACAAGCGCCTGGCGGTGGAAGTCGAAGATCACCCGCTGGACTACGGGGATTTCGAGGGCACGATTCCCAAAGGTGAGTACGGCGGCGGCACAGTGCAGCTGTGGGACCGCGGTTATTGGAGTCCGGAAGGCGGCAAATCGCCGCAAGAGGCGTTCGACAGCGGCGATTTGAAATTCACCCTGGATGGAACACGGCTGAACGGCAGTTGGGTCTTGGTGCGGATGCGTGGGGATCGCTACGGCGGCAAGAGAACCAATTGGCTATTGATTAAACACCGGGATGCCAGCGCAAAGCCTGGCGACGCCGATGAATTACTCAGGGAGGATCGATCCGTCGCGTCGGGGCGAACGCTCGAGGCAATTGCCGACGGCATCGGTAAACGCCCAAAACCCTTCATGCTGGCTACGTCAAAGGCGGCGCGGGCAGATGCCGTGTGGACCACCAGGCCGCCTGCCAAGCCCTCCCCGCCCGCCGGTCGCGAGCCCGTGATTGCCGGCAAAATACCGAACTTCGTGGAGCCTCAGCTTGCCAAACTCGTCGATCGACCGCCGGAGGGATCGGGTTGGGCGCACGAAGTGAAGCTTGATGGGTATCGTGCGCAGGTGCGAGTGTCCGACGGCGAAAGCAAGATCCGCACCCGTACCGGTCTGGATTGGACCGATCGCTTCACCGCCATCGCCAAAGACTCCGAGGTGCTTCCTGACTGCTTGATTGACGGAGAAATCGTGGCGCTCGATGAACGACGCCTACCCAGTTTTGGCGCGCTACAGAGCGCACTGTCCGAGGACAGATCCGAAGATCTCGTCCTCTTCGCATTTGACCTACTGTTTGAGGGACACGAAGACTTGCGCACACTGCCTCTGGCAGATCGAAAGGCCCGCCTGGAGACTCTATTGAAGGCGCGCGGCATCAGTCAGCGGCTACACTTCGTCGCGCATATCGTATCGAGCGCGCAGGCCGTATATGAATCCGCCTGCAAAATGGGTCTTGAAGGCATAGTCTCCAAACAGTTGGGTGCTCCCTACCGTTCAGGCCGCTCGGGAAGTTGGCTCAAGACCAAATGCCGTGCCGGACAGGAAGTGGTGATCGGCGGGTGGACCACGGAAGCCGGAACGGTCCGTTCGTTACTCGCAGGAGTTTACCGCGGCGACGAGTTCGTTTACGTCGGCCGCATCGGTACCGGATACGGACGCGAGGTGGCGAAGTCTCTTCTGCCGCACCTCAAAAAATTGACGCGCGCGAAGAGCCCATTCCAAGGCGACGCCGCACCGACCAAGGAAAAAAACGTTCGCTGGGTCGATCCCATTCTCGTCGCCGAAATCGAATTCGCCGGCTGGACCGACACGGGCAACATTCGTCAGGCCTCTTTCAAGGGTCTGCGTGAAGACAAGTCGGCACGCGACGTCGTCGCGGAAATTCCAGCGCCGACTGGAGCCGCCGACATCCCGTCAAACGAGGTGCGGAAACCGATGATCAACAAACGATCCAGAGGGAAAAAAAGCGCAGGCCCGTCGAATGTGACCTCCGTCAAGAGTCCTGGCCCGGTAGTCGTCATGGAGGTGACGATTTCAAAGCCCGATAAGGCGCTCTGGGCGGACGCGGGCGACGGTGTGCCAGTGACCAAAGCCGACCTCGCCCGATATTACGAGGATGTTGGCGATTGGATGCTGCCGCACCTCAAGGGCCGCCCCTGCTCTCTCGTCCGAGTGCCGGACGGAGTGGGCGCCGAGCAATTCTTTCAACGTCATGCGACGGCCGGAATGTCGGACCTGCTCACCTCGGTTAAAGTCAGAGGCGACAAGGCGCCGTACGTGCAAATCGATCGGGTCGAGGCCCTGATCGCGGTCGCGCAGGTTGCCACGGTGGAAATCCATCCCTGGAATTGCGCGCCCGGCAATCCGGAAGTTGCCGGTCGATTGGTCTTCGATTTGGACCCCGCGCCGGATGTGAATTTCGAAGCGGTCATCGCCGGCGCCATCGAAATTCGCGATCGGCTCAAAGCGATTGGCCTCGAATCCTTCTGCAAGACCACAGGGGGCAAGGGCCTCCACGTCGTGACCCCGCTGACTGCAGGTAAGACCGCCGTTCAGTGGCCCGTGGCCAAGAATTTCGCGCACATCATTTGCGCGCAAATGGCTCACGATAGTCCAACGAAATATCTCGACAACATGTCAAAAAGCCAGCGCGTCGGCAAGATCTTCCTGGACTATCTGCGCAATGACCGGCTGTCGACGGCGGTGGCGGTATTGTCGCCGCGGGCGCGCGACGGCGCGCCTGTCTCAATGCCGGCTCTGTGGAAGGATGTTCGCCGCGGCTTGGACCCGAAGAAATTCACGCTGAGGAGCGCCCCCGCATTGCTGCGCAAGGCAAAACCTTGGGAGGGCTATGCGGAAGCGGCGCAGTCGCTTGCGGATGCTATTCGTGCGGTCACTGGGACGTCGACGGCAAAAGTACGGCGCACTTGAGCAGTCCATCCATTTTCTTCTCGATTCCGTTCGCCCCGCCGAAATCTACCAACCGAGGTATCCTTCGATGCATGCACCCGCGCGCGACACTGGCGGCCACGATCCTCGCATCGAGCCTCGCTTTCATCGACGGCTCGGTCGTCAACGTCGCCCTACCTGCGCTCGCACACGATCTCAAGGTCAACCCTGCCGATTTGTCGTGGACGATCAATGCCTACCTGTTGCCGCTCGGCGTGTTGATCTTGATCGGCGGCGCGTTGGGCGATCGTTTGGGCCGGCGCCGCTTGTTTCAAATTGGGCTCTCGATTTTTGCCGTGGGCTCGCTGGCTTGTGCCGCGGCCCCTTCCCTTGCCTGGCTCCTGGCCGCCCGTGGCCTGCAGGGACTGGGAGCCGCACTGCTGATGCCGAACAGCCTTGCCATACTCGGCGGCGCATTCACCGGCGAGGCGCGGGGCCGCGCAATCGGCACCTGGGCCGCGGCCGGTGCTCTGGCCGGCGCTTTGGGACCCGTCCTTGGCGGATGGGTAGTCGATACGGTGGGATGGCGGGCGATTTTTCTCATCAATCTACCGATCGCGGCAGGTGCTGGGTATTTGGCCTGGAAGTATGTCGAGGAGCGCAAGCAGTCCAACGGCGCCGCGCCGCTCGACGCCGCCGGTGCCGGTCTCGCGACCGTCGGGCTGGGGTTGCTCACCTGGGCGCTGACGAATGCGTCGGAGTCTCGCGAGGCGTATTCGTCATCGGGGGCGGCGGTGAGCGGGATTCTTCTGCTCGGTGCATTCGTGTGGCGTGAGGGCAAACTGGGAGACCGGGCCATCATGCCGCTGGCGATGTTCGCCGCGCCCACGTTTGTCGGGCTCACGCTGCTCACATTCTTTCTCTACGGCAGCCTGGGCGGTCTGGTGGTTTTATTGCCGTTCTTCCTGATCAAGATCGAAGGTTGGTTGGCGATCGCCGCCGGCGCGGCCCTGCTGCCGCTACCTGTCCTGATTGGCGTCGGGTCGAGGTTGATGGGCCGGGTGGCGGCGCGCTATGGAGAACGACTGCCGCTGACCATCGGCTCGAGCCTCGTTGCGATTGGACTTGTCCTCTACGGGAGGGTTGGAGCTCACGGCGCCGATTATTGGCTGGATGTCTTTCCGCCCACCCTTCTGGTTTCCCTTGGGATGGGCGCGTGTGTCGCGCCTCTCACAACCGCCGTCATGACCTCGGTCGACGCGAACCACGTGGGGCTGGCCTCGGGGTTCAACAGCGCCGTGGCGCGCATTGCCGGGCTGATCGCGACCGCGTCGCTGGGATTCGTGTTCGCGCGGCAGGAATCCAGCGAATCCTTCATGGTCGGATTTCGTGCGGCAGCGCTGATCGGCGCCGCCTCGGCCGCGTTGGCGGCCGCCTCCGCGCTGTGGCTGATCCGTCCGCGGGCCGCGCACGGTCGTTGATCTGGTTCAGGCGCTTTCCGCGATGACCTTCAACACCGCCTGCGCCACGCGCTCATCGATTTCCGCTGCATGCTGGAGATGCACGGGGTAGCGGATCAAAGCCTGCATCTTCCCGTCAGCGAGGTGCATCTGAACCTGCGGCGCGGCGTCGCTCACCGAACTCGATGAGGTGCTTCGCACGATCTCCTTCGTCTGCCGCGCGATTTCTTCCGTGTAATTGCTCGAGACGGCGCTGATCGCGGCCAGCAATCTATCCTTCAATGCGGCGTAATCCTTGACGGTGGGCAGGGTCAGTGTCGTCTCGTGCCAGGACAGATTCACGCCTGGGATTTGCTTGAACAGTCCGCCTGAAGCTTGGAACACGATCAGATTCGCAAACGCGACGACCCTCCCGGTGGGTCCCAAGGGCCCTTGTTGATTGAGTTCCATGAGATGCATTCGGACCAACCCCAAGTCGATCACTTCGCCGACGACGGTGCCGATCTGGATTCGGTCTCCGACCCGAATTCCATACTTTCCGATCAGGAAGAAATATCCGACGACGGATACGAGCACGCTTTGCATGGCCACGGCGAGGCCCGCGGTGATCAACCCCGCGAAGGTGGCAAAGGTGCTGATTTCGCTGACGAAGCTCAAGCCCACGACCGCGATGACGATGGTCCAGAGAACGATCGTCCGCACCAGCAGTAATTGATAGCGGCGGCGCGGCTCCCGCGCATAGCGAAGGACTGCGCGCTTCCAAATTTCCGCAAGCACGAAGACCACGGCCAATATGCCGGCCACGATTCCCAATCGAACCGAGAGCGCCGTCAAGGCATCGTGATATTGCCGTTCAGCGGAATCCCGCCAATTGCCGAGGTTATGCTGATACTGCTGCAGCAGCACGCGTTCCTTGGTCAACGGGATCAGAATTTCGGACGTTTGCTTGAACAGCCACGCCAGCGTATCGAATTGATTGCGCAGATCCTGCAGTGTCCCGCTGCCGGCGTTGTCCGCCTGGGCCGCGAGCGCATCGCCGCGGGCCGCGTACGTCTTCAATTGTTTGAGAGGCTGCGCGCTGATTTTGTCGAAAGTCTCCGCCAGCGCAGCCGTATGGCGGCCGATGAGATCGATGGTGCTGATCTTGTTCCGCTGCCGCAGTACCTCGGTAGCGAGATCCCATATCCCGTAGCGCTCCGGTGCCGCCCTGTTGCCGGCGCTGCCGGCCGGGGAGCTTAAGCTCGGGCTCGTGGTGGGTGATGAAGCGGCGACGGATGGCGCGGCAGTGGCATTGACGCCCGAACTGGGGACCGTCGCCGCGATTGCGTCGATCTGCGCCTTCAGGGCATTGGCACCCGCCGCTTTGGGGTCATTGGCATTGACGAACTCCGTCATCGTGTCGAGAAGATTCTTCCTTGCATTGACCATCGCGAGCTCGCCCTGCAGCTCGGCCAGTGTCGCTTCGATGTTCTGCTTGTCCGTCCCGGAAGAGGCTGGCTTGTGCCGGGCGGCATCGATCTCCTGCTGAATGGACTGGCGCAGCGCGTCCAATTGATTCTGATGCTGAGTGAGCGACTGCGGCGATGAGGCATCGGCGCCGCCCTGGCCCGCGCCCGCCTCACTGCTGAGGAGTTCTGCATTCGCCCGAGCGATGTCGAAGGCCAGCCCGACCACCTTGTCGGCCGTCTGTCGATTGGCAAACAGGATCAAGAGATCGCTCGGCTGGGTGGCATTTTGCTGCTGGGTTCCCAGCGTGCGATACCAGTCGACCGTTTCGTCCAAAATTTGGACGACCTGTTCGCCGGTCAATACAGAGACGCGGGCGGTTGACGCGCCGACGGGAGAGGGCTCATTAGGTGCCGCCGCCTCAACCCCACCCACGCAGAGGCTGGCCGCGGCAAGCAGGACGAACCGGCGCGGCGCAACCAATGGCTAATGGGCCAGCTGGAAATTCGTGGACACCGCCCAGCCTTCATTGCCGAGTTCATCGGTGACCTTCCACCACACACCCATTTTGTCGCCCGTCGGATAGAGCATCATCCCGGGATCGAGGTCGCGCACGACCTTGGATTTCAAGTTCGAATCCGTGTACAGCTTGGCCGGTTTCGCCATCAAGACCGACTGCTGCACATTGTCGGCCTTGGCGTCCGGGGCGGCGTTCTTCAAGTCGCCGACCAGTTTCACGTAGGCGTCGAGGTAGGCCATGGTGACCACTTGGCCGATTTCCGTATTGGCGTAGCTGCTGGCGCCGCCGGCCGCGAAGCCGCCGAAGAAACCGCCGCCGCCGCCGCCGCCCATCCATCCCAAGTCGGTTTTCTTGGAATGGCCCTGCTCCAACGCCACCTGCTCCGTCGAGCGCACATCGGTCAGGGTGAGCACCACGTCTGCCGTCTTGCTCTTGAGGCTCACTCCACCCACCAGGGCGCCGACGCCATGCGGCAGCAAACCGCCGAGCATGCCGCCGATATTGGTGCCCCCCGAGTTGCGGTTTTGATTGGCGATGTCGGGAACGAGCACATAGTCGGCGGCCTTCATTTGACCCTTGCCGATATTCGAGCCCGCGCGTTGCTCGCCGCTGGCAGCCAGCGCCCTTTCCGCCTGGGCTGCCTGCAACCCCTTGCCCCGATCAACCAAGGTAAAGCACTTGGACTGCGACACGAAGACCTTGATCAGGGCGGCGGGCGAATCCAAGTTGAGCGCGGTCCACCACTGATTTTGCGGTTCGGTAACCGCCAGGGTGCCGATTTTCTTGTCACAGACGGGAATCTGAGGCGGCGGCGCCTCGGCGCCGAGAGCGGCTGACGCCAGCGTGGCGCCCCCGGAGGTCAACGACAGCGCGAGGCAATAGCGAGCAACGGTGCAAGAGACCTTCATTTTAATTCCCCCTTTGATTGAGCCCCGAGACGGACGCACCCTCCCCTGGGTGTCTAAGCCCTGGCAAAAGCCAAGGCGCTGATGATGGCTTTGTAAAAAATACCATAGCGTGCCGCGGGGCGCGACGAGCCGGGGCAACATTTGTCAGAACTGCGTCCGGCTCGAGTCCGATGGTGATGGAGAAACGCGCGAGAAACGCCGTCTCCGGTTGTAGGAGGAGCCGGGGAGTTAAAGTATCACGTCACTTAGCATCGGTATATTATTGTTTTAGCACATTAATATGTTGGTTATTTGGAACCACGCGGTGTGTAAGAGAACTTCTGTCCGGCGATGGCGGCTGCATACATGAGTCCACCCTTCGCAATGGTGAATACCGCCATGCCATTCTCGTAGTGGCCGGTCGCTCTCGCGTTCTTCTCGCCGCCGCTTGCTTCGGCAGCAGTGCCGTTGGTGCCCGCGCTCGCGGATGCGGCTGCGGTGATCGCGACCGCGCTTGCGCCGGCCGCAAACTCGAAGGAACCCGATTCGAATTCATCCAGCGCGCGCTTGTCCTCGAAGAAGATCATCTGGCTGTAGGCTTTGCCGCCGGCCTGGAATCCGACGCTGACCTGACCCATCGTGGTATCGCCGACGTAGCGACCATGCGCATATACATGACCTTTGCCCAATGCGCCACCCACGAGGAAGCCACCCTCACCGACCGTCGGAAATACGGCATACCCATAGCTCTTGCGGAAGAACGAGGCACTTTCGCCCGCATTTCTGAATAGATTGATGGTATCGGTGTATTCACTGGCGTGAGCCATGCCCGCCATCAGCAAGAGTGCGGGTGCCAGCTTGAGAGCCCGGGAGATTGATTTCATGTGAGAGTTACCTCCGAATCATACGGTTCATGAGATGCTCGAGCGCCGCACGCAGGTCGCTGCATTGACCCGTGTGCACCGGCGATGTCTGCACGATAGTGCTTTTGGGAGAGACCAACCAATGAAATCGCTCGCGCGCGGACAGTTTGCCGATCGGCCCTGCGTCCGCCCCGCCCAAGCAGATCGCAGGAATGGTCGCCAAAGTGCTCCGGACGAGTTCGAGGTCCACGCCGGCATCCAGTGCCAGCAGTGCCGCTTCGTCAAGCTCGATACTTGCCTCCAGCACGCGCTCGATGTCGCAGGACAAGATGATTCCGGCATTGACGAACTCGCCGCGCTCGACGCGCGGGACCACTCGCACGATCGCATAGTCATAGGTGCGAAGATCGTGCACGAATCGCCTCCTGTACGAAGACATCGGAGGACTGCATCCGGAGGATGAAATAATTCAGATAGGCTTCTCGCTGCGCGTGTATGCCTGCAAATCCCGGATCCTCAGCCAGCCAGGAGTCGGGGATCAACCGGACTATGCTCGCGAACTTGTCCGCCGTGAACAGCGAGGCCATCTGCGCGTCGGCTTGCGCCAGCGCGCTCGCGAACTTCAGCAATACATGATCCTTGATCAAGGCGAACGGCGTCGTCGCGTGCCGATCGGCGCTGTTCCACGCGTGATGGAAATAAAGGGACGCCCCGTGGTCGATGAGCCAAAGCCGCCGGTGCCAGATCAGCATATTGACGTTGCGCACCGTCCGGTCCACATTGCACACGAACGCATCGAACCAGACGATGGCCGACGCCAGCTCCGCGTCGGGCACGAAGACCAGCGGATCGAAGGTGACGGAGCCGGGCAGATAATCCAAGGCAATATTCAAGCCCGCGCTCGCGTCGATGAGACTATGGATCTCGTCATCGGGTTCGGTGCGCGCCAGCTCCGCCGGGAGTTCGACGAAGACGATTTCCGGCACCGGCAGGCCCGCCGCGCGTCCGATTTCGCCCGCCAGCAGCTCTGCGATCAGGGCCTTGGGCCCCTGCCCCGCGCCCCGGAACTTGAGCACGTACAGACCGTCGTCGTCGGCTTCGATGATTGCCGGCAGGGACCCTCCCTCGCGCAGCGGCGTCACGTAGCGGCTGGCGGTAACGGTTCTCAGCTTCATTGTGCCGCAAGCTTACCGGATCCTTAAGATGCGGTATCGAACGCCGAGCGGGCGCGTCCGCCTAGTCAGCGCATCCAACGAGGCGGCGGCGAACCTGCCTGCGCGGCCCCAACGCCTGCTGAATCGCCATGGCGATATCATATTGATTACAGGGCTTCGCCAGCCTGAGTATTCCGAGCGACCCAGCATCCCCGGGAAGCTCCGCGTAGCCGGTCGCCAAGATGACGGGAAGGTCGGGATACCTTTCTTGAAGGCTCCTTGCGAGTTGCAGCCCCGTCATTGCCGGCATGGCATGATCCGTAATCACCACGTCGACCTCCAGACCTGAGGCGAGCTTGGCAATCGCCTCCGCACCCGAATGCGCCTCGATCGGGGTGTGTCCAAGATCCTCGATCATGGCCGACATTCCCGTCATCACCAACAAGTCATCGTCGACAATGAGCACGGTACATGGTCCGATGTAGGGCGCCGGGACGGACGGCGGAACATCGCCGTCGGCGGTTTGTGTTGCTGCTTTTGCCATCGGCAGGCTCAACTCGATCGTCGTGCCCACATTGGGCTCACTGTGGATGCGCAGCAGTCCGCCGGATTGCGCGGCGAGACCATGCACCATGGACAAACCGAGTCCCGTTCCCTTGCCGGGTCCCTTGGTGGTGAAAAACGGCTCGGTTGCCTTGGCGAGCGTCATCTCATCCATTCCGATCCCGTCATCGGCAATCCTGATGCGCACATAATCGCCGGGGGCGAGTGAGGAATCCGTGCCCTCCACCGACTGCGAGTACTTGCCGGCAGAAATCGTCAAGGTGCCGCCGTTCGGCATGGCGTCGCGCGCGTTCAGGGCCACATTGAGCAGTGCCAGCTCCAGTTGGTTGGCATCCACGAGCGCCGCCGGCAGCGGGCCATCAAACTGCGTCCGCAGCTCGACGCCGTGCCCCAACGCGCGCTCGAGCAATTCCCGCATTCCGCTCACCAGCAGCAGCACATCCACGGCTTCCGGTTTCAGCTCCTGCCGGCGGGAAAAAGCCAGCAGGCGCTGCGTGAGCGCGGCGCCTCTTTGAGCCCCCTGTACGGCGTTCTGCAGCAGGCGGTGGCTACGCGGATCGTCCGGCAGCCGCTTCTCGAGCAGGCTGAGGCTGCCCAGCACCGCCATCAGCAGGTTGTTGAAGTCATGCGCTACACCGCCGGTCAATTGCCCGATGGTGTCCATCTTCTGCGCTTCGAACAATTGCGCAAGCGCTGTTTCCCGCTCGTGCGTCCGTTCCTTGATCCGCAGTTCCAGCTGTTCGTTGAACCGCTGCAACTCGGCGGTTCGTTCGGCGACGCGCTGCTCGAGCTCTGCATTGAAACGCTCGAGTTGACGCGTCTTGCGGTACAAATCCAAGAACACCTTGACCTTGGCCCGCAGCAGCTCGGGAACCACCGGTACCGGCACGTAATCGACGCCGCCGAGCTGATAGCCCCGCAGCTGATCCGGGTAAGTCATCAACACGGCGGAGACGAAAATGATGGCCGTCGTCTGAAAGCGGGGATGTTCTCGAATCATGGCCGCGAGCTCGAAGCCATCGAGATCCGGCATGCACACGTCGATCAGCACCAGCGCAATTTCGTTCTTGAGCAGGCATTCGAACGCCTGGCTCGCCGAAGACGCCTTCAGCAAGTTTTCGCCGATCTCCGCCAAAATCGCTTCGTGGCTGAGCAGCTTGGCCTGCTGATCGTCGACCAGCAGAATGTTCACTCGTTCGTGCGTATTCATGCGATCGTCGACTCAGCGGTGCAGCCACATGCGCAGCGCCGACAGGAGCTGCTCCACATTCACCGGCTTCGCCAGATAATCGGAAGCCCCCGCCTCCAGGCACTTTTCCCGGTCTCCCTTCATGGCCTTAGCCGTCAGCGCCAAGATGGGCAGGCGCCGAAACTTGGGCGTAGCGCGAATCGAGTGGATGGTCTCATAGCCATCCATCCCCGGCATCATGATGTCCATCAGCACGATGGCCACATCCGAGCGTGAGTTCAGCACGGCGAGGGCCTCGCGCCCGGTCGTAGCCGTGAGCACCTCCATGCCGCGCCGCTCGAGCACGCTGCTCAACGCGAAAATATTGCGCGTATCGTCATCCACCAGGAGCACGGTGCGCTTCATCAGATCCTCATCGGAGCTGTGCAGCCGCTGCAGCATGCTTTGCTTCGCCGGCGGAAGATCGGCCACGACCCGGTGCAGGAACAGCGATGTTTCATCCAGCAGGCGTTCCGGCGACTCGACGCCCTTCACCACGACGCTGCGCGCCATGCTGCGCAGTTGGGCGTCCTCGTCCGCGGACAGTTCACGGCCGGTGAAAACCACCACGGGCACGTCGCGCAATTCCGCGTCGTCGCGAATCGTCTCCAGCACCTCGAAGCCCGACATATCGGGCAATTTCAAGTCCAGCACCACGCAATCGGGCGGTCTTTCACGCAACTCGGTCAATGCCGCCTCACCGGTGGCCGCCATCGTGATTTCGATGTCCGTGGACTCGAGCAACTCCGACACGCCCATGCGTTCGGCCTCGTCATCCTCGACCAGAAGCAGGCGCTTGCGCCGCGGAGCGGCATAGTCCTTGATTCGCGCAAACGCATCTTCCAGGTCGTCCGGCGTCGTGGGCTTTTGCACGTGCGCAAACGCTCCGCGTGCCAGTCCATGATGACGGTCTTCGTCCAAGGTGACGATCTGCACCGGAATATGGCGGGTCGCCGGATCCTGCTTCAGTTGGCTCAACACCGTCCAACCCAGCATGTCCGGCAGGAAAATATCGAGTGAGATGGCGGTCGGGCGGTGCGTGCGTGCAAGTTCCAGAGCCTCGGCGCCGCGCTGCGCGACCAGTACCTTGAATCCCTGTTCCTTGGCGGTCGCCATCATGAGGCGCGCAAAATGCGCATCGTCTTCGACGATGAGCACGATGCTCTCGCCCGGGCTCAGCGCGTCGCGATCGTCCAGGATCTGCTCGATCGGCCGGTCCGTGGCCCGAAGCGAGCCCGCCTGCGCCGCCGCGTGCTGGGTCGCGTCCGCGGCGCCGCCGGATACCGGCTTCGACGCCGCACTGCCCGAATAGGTCAGCGGCAGGAACAGCGTGAACACGCTGCCCTTGCCCGGGGTGCTGCGCAGCTGGATCTCACCTCCCAGGAGGTTCGCCAGTTCGCGGCTGATCGCGAGGCCGAGGCCGGTTCCGCCGTACTTGCGGCTGGTGCCGGCGTCCGCCTGCTGGAAGGCCTCGAAGATGATGCGCTGTTTCTCCGGCGGGATGCCTATGCCGGTGTCGGACACTTCGAACGACACCACAGAAGGCGCATGCCGCAGGGTCGGGTGGTCCGCGTTCCAGCCGCTGACCGCGGGCGCCACCGCGAGCCTCACTCCGCCCAAGGCCGTGAATTTGAACGCGTTGGACAACAGGTTCTTCAAAACCTGCTGCAGACGTTTCGAATCCGTGACGATGCTGCGGTCCAGATTCGGCGATATCGACACCTCGAACTGCAGGCGCCTGTTCTCGGCCTCATGGCGGAACGGCCGCGCAATCATCTCCAACAGGTTGCTGAAGTACACCTCTTCGGCGTCCACGGACACCGTGCCCGATTCGATCTTGGAGAGATCCAGGATATCGCTGATGAGATTGAGCAAATCGGTCCCCGCGCCATGGATGGTGCGCGCGAACTCCACTTGCTTGGCGCTGAGATTGCCGTCCGGATTTTCGGTCAGCTGCTGACCCAGGATCAGAATGCTGTTGAGCGGCGTACGCAGCTCGTGGGACATATTGGCCAGGAATTCCGATTTGTACTTCGAAGTCAGCGCGAGCTCCGTCGCCTTCTCTTCCACCGCGCGGCGCGCCTGTTCGATTTCCTGGTTCTTGGCCTCGACCTCGACGTTGCGGTCGGCCAATTGCTGCGCCTTCTGCTCGAGCTGCTCGTTCGTCTGCTGCAGCTCGCGCTGCTGGGTCTGAAGCTCGGTGGCCAGCTGCTGCGACTGCTTCAGCAACCCCTCGGTCTGCATGGTCGCTTCGATGGAATTGAGCACAATGCCGATGGACATGGTCAGCTGCTCGAGAAACGAGAGCTGCAGCGCCGTGAATTCTCCGAGCGACGCGAGCTCGATGACCGCCTTGACATCGCCTTCGAACAGCACGGGCAGCACGATCACGTGGCGCGGCGGCGCCCTGAACAAGCCGGAGCGGATGGGAACGACGTTCGCGGGCATTTCGGTGATCAGCATGCGCCGCGCGTCGCGCGCGCATTGGCCTATGAGGCCCTCCCCCATTTGCAATTGCTGGGCGTAGCCTTCGGCCGCATCGTCCGCATACGCCGCCAGCAGCTTCAATGTCTGCGTCGCACCGTCGGCTTGGACCTGGTAAATGACGCCGTGCTGCGCCTCGACCAGGGGCGCCAATTCCGACAGCATCATCCGGCCCACGGTCGCCAGATCGCGCTGCCCCTGCAGCATGTTGGTGAAGCGCGCGAGATTGGTCTTGAGCCAATCCTGCTCGGTGTTGCGGTCCGTGGTCAGGCGCAGATTCCCGATCATCGTATTGATGTTGTCTTTGAGCTCCGCCACCTCGCCGCGCGCCTCGACTTGCACGGACCGGGTCAAATCACCCTTGGTGACCGCGGTGGCGACCTCGGCGATCGCGCGCACCTGAGTGGTCAGGTTCGCTGCCAGCAGGTTCACGTTGCCCGTCAAATCCTTCCAGGTTCCCGCCGCGCCCGGCACATTGGCCTGCCCGCCGAGCCGGCCTTCGACGCCCACTTCGCGCGCCACCGTGGTCACCTGGTCGGCGAACGTCGCAAGCGTATCGGTCATGTTGTTGATGGTTTCCGCCAACGCGGCAACCTCGCCCTTGGAGGCCACGGTGAGATTCTGCTTCAGATCGCCGTTCGCGACCGCGGTCACCACCTTCACGATGCCGCGCACTTGCTCGGTCAGGTTGGCCGCCATGACATTCACGGTGTCCGTGAGATCCTTCCAGGTTCCCGCGACTCCCGGCACTTGCGCCTGACCGCCGAGCCGCCCTTCGGTGCCCACCTCGCGCGCCACCCGGGTCACCTCGCCGGCGAAACCATTCAGCTGGTCCACCATGGTGTTGATGGTGTTCTTGAGCTCGAGAATTTCACCCTTCACGTCCACCGTGATCTTGCGCGACAGATCGCCCCGGGCCACCGCTGTGGTGACCTCAGCGATGTTGCGCACCTGAGTGGTGAGATTCGCCGCCAATAGGTTCACGTTGTCGGTGAGGTCCTTCCAGGTGCCGGCCACGCCGGGAACCACGGCTTGCCCGCCCAAGCGCCCGTCGGTGCCCACTTCGCGCGCCACGCGGGTCACTTCGCCCGCGAACGAACGCAGCTGATCCACCATGGTGTTCAGCGTCTCTTTCAGCAGCAGAATCTCACCGCGCACGTCGACGGTGATCTTGCGCGACAAATCGCCGGTCGCGATGGCGGTGGCGACCTCGGCGATATTGCGCACCTGGGCCGTGAGATTGCCGGCCATGGAATTGACGTTGTCGGTGAGATCCTTCCACGTGCCCGCGACTCCGGGCACCTGGGCCTGCCCGCCGAGCTTGCCTTCCGTGCCCACCTCGCGCGCCACGCGCGTCACTTCTCCGGCAAAACCGTTGAGCTGGTCGACCATGGTATTGATGGTGTTCTTGAGCTCGAGAATTTCGCCCTTCACGTCCACCGTGATCTTGCGCGACAGGTCGCCGCGCGCGACGGCCGTGGTGACCTCGGCGATGTTGCGCACCTGGCCGGTGAGATTCGACGCCATGGAGTTGACGTTTTCGGTCAGATCCTTCCAGGTGCCCGCGACCCCGGGGACGTTCGCCTGCCCGCCCAGCTTGCCTTCGGTGCCCACCTCGCGCGCCACCCGGGTGACTTCCGAGGCGAAGCGGTTGAGCTGGTCGACCATCGTATTGAGGGTTTCCTTCAGCTGCAGAATCTCGCCGCGCACGTCGACCGTGATCTTGCGCGACAGATCGCCGTTGGCGATGGCGGTCGAGACTTCGGCGATGTTGCGCACTTGCGCCGTGAGGTTGCGGGCCATGGAATTGACCGAGTCGGTCAAATCCTTCCACGTGCCCGCGACCCCGGGAACCTGTGCCTGGCCGCCGAGGCGGCCTTCGGTGCCGACTTCGCGCGCGACGCGAGTCACCTCGCCGGCGAACGAACGCAGCTGGTCCACCATCGTGTTCAGCGTCTCTTTCAGCAGCAGGATTTCGCCCGACACCGTCACCGTGATTTTCTTCGACAGGTCGCCCTGCGCGACCGCGGTCGCCACTTCCGCGATATTGCGCACTTGACCGGTCAAATTGGACGCCATCGAATTCACCGAGTCCGTGAGATCCTTCCACGTGCCCGCCACGCCCTTGAGCTGCGCCTGGCCGCCGAGCTTGCCCTCGGTGCCCACTTCGCGCGCCACGCGCGTCACTTCGCCCGCAAACGCGTTCAGCTGGTCCACCATGGTGTTGATGGTGTCCTTGAGCTCGAGGATCTCGCCGTTCACGTCCACAAATCCTTCCAGGTGCCCGCCACGCCGCGCACGTTCGCCTGGCCGCCCAAACGGCCCTCGGTACCCACCTCGCGCGCCACGCGCGTCACTTCGGAGGCGAAGGCATTCAGCTGGTCCACCATCGTATTGATGGTCTCCTTGAGCTGCAGGATCTCGCCGGACACCGTCACCGTGATCTTCTTCGCGAGATTCCCATTCGCGATGGCGGTCGACACCTCGGCGATGTTGCGCACCTGCGCCGTGAGATTCGATGCCATCGAATTCACGTTATCGGTCAAATCCTTCCACGTGCCGGCCACACCCGGGACCTGTGCCTGGCCTCCCAGGCGCCCTTCAGTGCCCACTTCGCGCGCGACGCGCGTCACCTCGCCGGCGAAGGCGTTCAGCTGATCCACCATGGTGTTCATGGTCTGCTTGAGTTCGAGAATTTCTCCCGACACGTCGACGGTGATCTTGTGCGACAAATCGCCGCGGGCGACGGCCGTCGTCACCTGCGCGATGTTGCGCACCTGAGCGGTGAGATTGCCGCACATGGCGTTCACCGAGTCGGTGAGGTCCTTCCAAGTGCCCGCCACTCCGGGCACCAGCGCCTGTCCGCCCAACTTGCCTTCCGTACCCACTTCGCGCGCCACGCGCGTCACTTCGGAGGCAAAGGAACGGAGCTGATCCACCATGGTGTTGATGGCCTCCTTCAATTGCAGGATTTCGCCGCGCACGTCCACCGTAATCTTCTTCGACAGATCTCCGTTGGCCACGGCGATCGTCACTTCCGCGATATTGCGCACCTGCGCCGTCAGATTCGACGCCATCGAATTCACGCTCTCCGTGAGATCCTTCCAGACGCCGGTGACCTCGCGCACCTGCGCCTGGCCGCCCAGCTTGCCGCCGGTGCCGACCTCGCGCGCCACGCGCGTGACTTCGGAAGTGAACACGCTGAGCTGCTTGATCATGGTATTGACGATGTTGGCGGACCGCAGGAATTCGCCTTTCAGCGCGCGCCCATCCACATCCAACGGCACTGTTTGCTGCAAATCGCCGCGCGCCACCGCGGTCACCGTTCGGGTGACCGCCGTCGTCGGCCATAGCAAGTCATCGATCAGCGCATTGACCGACGACTCCATGTCAGCCCATGCGCCGTCCGACAGGCCGAATCGCACGCGCGTACGGGTCTTGCCCTGCCGGCCCACCACTTCACCGACGTGCTCGAGCTGTTGTGCAATGCGCTGATTCGCGGCAATGATGGTATTGAATGCGTCGCAGATCTTTCCCGCGACTCCAACCTGCGAACCGGGCAGGCGAACTGAAAAATCGCCCGACTGCATTGCGCGGAGCACATCGAGCAACTGGTTCAGATTGAGCTGCGGACCGCTCTCCGAGGCGCTTGCCGCGTGCCCGTTATTCTTTTTCCGCCGGGCGACGCTTGCGTTTACATCCATGACTAGTCTCCACGCAATCGCGCGAAATGCATAAACGGTGTTCAGGCAGCCATCCCGTGTAAATCTTGGCAAACGCCACATTAAAAGTCCATTGTCGACGCCGTACGACATATTGCGTTGTAATTTTTACACGCTGCTTGCGTGACGGAGTTACTCCCCGGGGGGTTACCCCCAAACAACTCGATGGCTATCCCCAACAACGTGATGGGTTATCCCCATCACGCGACGGACGTCATCTCTGGAATCGGCTCGGGAGTTCCGCGTATGCCGCGGTGCGGTCGAACGACGGCATCTGCGTTGTGCACGACGGCTACGTTGCGGCGAGTAGCGCCTGCGCCGCCTATTCCGCGGCCGGCAATCCCGGGGTGCTCACCGATCCCGGGCGATCAAAGAGCCTCGACCTCCACCAGGCAATCGTAGAACGTCGGCGCGCGCCCCATATCGGTGAGCGTGTCGCTGCTCGTGAGCTCGTTGGCGTTCTTGCCGTCACGCGCCAGTTTCTTCCACCACACCGACAAGGCCACGACGACTCCGGGGCGAGCGCGATCGGTGACTCTGGCGCGCAGTTCCACACTGCCGCGATCGTTGAAGACCCGCACGTAGCCGCCTGCGATCACGCCCCGCCGGGCGGCGTCGTCCGGATGGATGTCCAGCCAGGGTTCGCCTTCGGAGGCGCGCAGGCTCTGCACGTTGACGAAGGAGCTATTGAGGAAATTCCGCGCCGGAGGCGAAATCATCGCCAGCGGATAGCGGCTCGCGGCGGCGCTTCGAGTGTCTTCCTGGGGCGCGATGTAGTCGGGCAAGGGATCCAAACCGAGCTCCCGGGCCCGGGCGGAGAAAAATTCCACCTTGCCGGAGGGTGTGTCAAAGCCGCCATTCGCAAAGCGCGCAACCCCGGTCGGGACGCCCACTCGCTTCCATCCCGCGGCGCGCACGGCATTGAAATCCCAGTCCTTCGCCACGGCAGCTTGCGCAATGGTTTCGTCCGAGTCATTGAAGCAGGCTTCAGTGAACCCCATGGCCTTGGCCAGCAAGCGAAATATTTCCGTGTTGGGTTTGCATTCTCCCAACGGAGCGATCGCGGGATTGTTGGCCACCATGTAGTAGTGGCCGTACGGTTTCACCACGTCGAGATGCTCGAGCTGAGTGGTGGCGGGCAGCAGGATATCCGCATAGTCCGCCGTGTCGGTCTGGAAATGCTCCAGCACGACGGTGAACAAGTCCTCGCGCGCGAACCCCCGCACCACGCGCGTGGAATCGGGCGCGACGGCGACGGGATTCGAGTTGTAGACGATCAAAGCGCGGATCGGCGCGGCAGGGTCCAGCAGCGCATGCCCGATGGTCGACATATTGATGGTTCGCGGTCCGCGTCCGGCCAAGAGATCGGGGCGTTCCAAGGCGCGCTTATCGACGTCGAAATTGCCCGACGTGGATAGGAACACCCCGCCCGCCGCATCGCGAAAAGCGCCCACGAGCGCCGGCAGGCACGCGATATTGCGCGTCGCCATGCCGCCGCCCCGCGCGCGCTGCATGCCGTAATTGGCGCGGATCAGCGCGGGCCGGACGGTGCCATAGAGATGAGCGAGCGATTCGATTTCCCCGCCGGTAATGCCGCAAATCGACGCGACCCTCTCCGGATCGTACGAGCGCACCCGCTCGCACAGGCCGTCGAACCCCAGAGTGTGGCGATCGACGTAGTCGCGATCGATCAGACCGTCGCGAATCAGCACGTGCATGAGCCCGAGCGCCAGTGCGGAATCCGTTCCGGGCAACAGCGCAATGTGCCGGTGGCACTTCTCCGCCGTGAGCGAGCGGTAGGGATCGATCGCGACCAGGGTGGCGCCGCGCCGCTTGGCCTCCTGCGCGCGCGCCCAGAAGTGCACGCTCGAGGTGATGGCGTTCGAGCCCCAGAAGATGATCAGCTTGGCCTCATGGGCCAATTCCACGTCGACCCCGATACGGCTGCCGAGCGTGATTTCGTGGCCGGCGGTTCCCGCCGAGGCGCAGATGGTGCGGTCCAAGAAGCTGGCGCCGAGCTTGTGGAAGAATCGCATGGACATGGAGTCGCCCTGCACCAAGCCCATGGTTCCCGCGTAGCTGTAGGGGAGAATCTGCTCAGGATCTTCGGCCGCAATCGGCTTCAGACGCGTCGCGATGGCGGCAATCGCCTCCTCCCAGCTGATCTGCTCGAACCGCCCCTCCCCCTTCTTGCCGATACGCCGCATCGGGTGCAGCAGGCGATCGGGATGGTAGGTGCGCTCGGTGTAGCGGGCCACCTTGGTGCACAGCACCCCGGCGGTGGGCGCGTGCTCGGCCGAGCCCGTGACCTTGATGGCGATGCCGTCCCGGACATGCACGTCGAGCGCGCAGGTGTCCGGGCAGTCATGCGGACACGCGCCTTTGACCAGGGTCACGGCGGAGGGTGTTGCGCTGTTTGCCGGCACGTCGCGGCTGCCGATCATGCGGCGTATCCCTTCTCCAAAATGCGATCCATGAACTTCTCGCATTGCGCGAGTTGCTCCAGCGTGACGAATTCGTTCGGCCGATGTGCCTGCGCGATGTCGCCCGGCCCGCAGATGACGGACGGAACCCCCATCTTCTGGAACAGACCCGCTTCGGTGCCGTAGGACACCTTGCCCACCTGATGGTTTCTCGAGAGCTGCATTGCCCACTGCACGATGGCGTCGGTTTCCGCGGCCGCGAGTCCCACGGTCTGGCTGACCCACTCCAGATCGATGCCGGACTTGTCATCCACCTTCTGCATCTCGCGCGCCAAGTCCTGTGCGTAGGCACGGATTTCCTGATACAGGGTGTCGGGCGCGGTACTGGGCAGGGTGCGCATGTCGAATTGGAACACGCAGTCCTTGGGAATGACGTTGGAGGCGATGCCTCCGTGAATGAGCCCGGTCGACATCGTGGAATACGGCACGGTGAACCCGTAGTCGCGCGTTTCGATTTGCGCGAGGCGGTCGGCGATTTGACGGATGAACACGACCAGGCGGGCCGCGTATTCGATGGCGTTCACCCCGTGGGTGACATAACTGGAATGCGCTTCGCATCCAAGCACCCTGCACCGGAATCGATTCATGCTCTTGTGGGCGATGATGGGCTGCATCGAGGTGGGTTCGCCCACCACGCAGCCGGCCGGCCGGATGTCGTTCTCTTCCAAGTCGCGAATCAGCCCGCGCACGCCGATGCAGCCGACTTCCTCGTCGTAGCTCAGCGAATAATGCAGCGGCGCATCGAGGCGGTTGTCGTTCAGGGCGGCGACGAATGCCGGCGCCCGGGCGAGAATGATGCCGATGAATCCCTTCATGTCCGCTGAGCCGCGCGCAAACAATTTGCCGTCGCGCTCAATGGCCACGAACGGGTCCGTGTCCCAGGGCTGACCGTCCACCGGCACGACGTCGGTATGGCCGGAGAGAATCAAACCGGGTTTCTTCGAGTCACCCAGAGTGGCGAACAAATTCGCCTTCTTGCCGGTCGCGTCGTAGGTGAGCCGGGTGGTTGCGCCTAAGCCTTGCAGGTAATCGCGCGCCCATTCGATCAGCCCGAGATTGGAGTCGCGCGACACGGTCTTGAAGCCGATCAGCCGCTCGATCATGGCGCGGGACGCCGCGCTCGGACGGCTGGGATGCAACTCGGGTTCGAGGACTGCGTTCATGACAATCGCTCACGGTGAAACCCATACTGTACATCACCGCCGCGGACGCCGGTTGATGCTGACCGACCAATTCATTATAATGACCTAATGTCTCAAGACCAAAAATCGCCCACCTCGCTGCCGGCCAATTGAGCAACTCAACACTTCCGCGGAACCGCGTCGGCCTGGGCGACGCCGTCATTCTGGGGCTGTCCAGCTCGGGGCCTGCGCAAACGCTTGCGGTGAGTCTGGCGGGATTGGTCGCGGTCAGCGGCTACAGCGGTGTCGTGCCGATTCTGATCTGCTTCGTGCCCATGATGGGCATCGCCATCGCCTACCAGCGTCTGAATCGGTGGGACCAGAGTTCCGGCGCGACTTATACCTGGGTGGCCAAGGTGTTTCATCCCTACCTCGGATTCTTGTCGGGATGGATGATCCTTCTCTATTACACGCTCGGCACGACCACGCTGACCATTCCCGCGGGGGTCTATACGCTCGATCTGCTGGCGCCCTCCTTCGTCGACAATCATTGGGCGATTTTCCTGGCCGGCGCCGCCTGGAATCTCCTCATCACCGCGCTTGCCATTGCCGGGCTGAAAGTGGTGGCCCGCGTTGAGTGGGTCATCGTCGTCTTCCAATACGCGGTGCTCCTGATCGTCGCGGCAGTGGCTCTGGCTGCGTTGCTGCACGGAACCACCGCCGTGCGATTCTCCTGGACTTGGTTTTCGTGGTCCGGGCTCGGCGGCATGAAGGGATTGATGGGCGGAATATTGATCGCCTGCTTCATGTATTCGGGCTGGGACGCGTCGATCTACGTCAATGAGGAGACCACGGACCGGGCGAACAACCCGGGAAAGGCAGCACTGGCCAGCGTCGTGATGCTGGCCTTGGTGTATTCCCTGGTGACGTTCGCCTTCCAGAGCGTGCTGTCGCCCGGTGAAATACAGGCGCACGCCGGCAATGTCTTGTCGGCGGTGAGCGGACGGCTCATGCATGAGCCATGGGATTCGGTGATGGCGCTGGTCGTGCTCACCGGCACCCTCGCCACCTTGCAAGCCGCGGTCGTCTCCGCGGCGCGCGTCGGACTCGCCATGTCCCGCGACCGCGTCATGCCGAAGTTCTTTCAGCGCCTGAGCCCCGGCGGCGCCGGCCCATGGGCCGCGACCTTGACGATGAGCGCGATCAATTTGCTGCTGCTCGCCCTCGCCTTGGGGACCTCGACCATCGCGGCGGCGTTGACCAATGCCGCCAGCAGCCTGGGACTCATTTCCATTGTGTTCTACGGCATCACTGCGGCCGCGGCGCTGTGGCAGCAGCGCGCGACGCTCGCATCGAGCGCGGGAAATTTGATCCTGGGCGGAATGCTGCCGCTGATCGGCGTGGCGTTCAGCGTATGGGTTCTGGTCGAATCGCTCTCGACGGGCGCGGTCACCCCCACGGTCATGCTCTATGGTTTGGGTTCGATTCTTGCCGGCGCCATCGTGGCGCTGTTCTTGCACCGGATCATGGGTGTGAGCTTTTTCGATGCTTTGTAATTTTTTGAAGGAAGGGCGCGGCCACGCGCTGAAGGACGGCGACGATATGATGAAATACCAAAATCCCGCGCGCTCCGCGCGCAGCGCTGAACTGCACCAAAAGGCCTGCGGTCCGATTCCCGCCGGCGTCAACAGCACCGCCCGTGCGACCTGGTCGGGTTGGGATCCCTATCCCCTGTTCGTGGATCGCGGCGAGGGCGCCTATCTCTACGATGTCGACGGCAACGCCTACATCGACTATCTGCTGGGCTTGGGTCCGATGATTCTCGGACATCGCCCTCCGAAGGTGACCGCCGCCGTGGTGGAGCAAATCCAAAATCGCGGCACGGTATTCGCGTTGCCGACCGCCCAAGAGGCGCGCTTGGCGCAAAAGATCATCGCCGCCGTGCCGAGCGTTGAGCAGGTACGCCTGTGCAATACCGGCACGGAGGCCGTGATCTACGCCGTCCGATTGGCGCGCGCCTTTACGGGACGCGAAAAAGTCATTCGCTTCGAGGGCATGTATCACGGCTTTTCCGACGGCGTCTACTGGAGCAAGCATCCGCTGCTCGACGAGGCGGGGCCCGATCAGCATCCCATCGCCGTGGCGCAGGGACCCGGATTATCGAAGGCGGCCGGCGCGCAATTGATCATTTTGCCGTGGAACGACGCCGACGCGCTGCGCGCGGCGGCGGCCCGCGAAGGCGATGCGATCGCGGCGATTCTCACCGAACCTGTGATGTGCAATACCGGATGCATCCTGCCCGAACCGGGATACCTTCAGGCCATGAGGGAAATCGCCGACTCACGCGGTATCGTATTGATCTACGACGAGGTCATTACCGGCTTTCGATTGGGTTACGGCGGCGCTCAAGGCATCTATGGGATCAAACCCGATATCAGCGTGTTCGCCAAGGGGTTGGGCGGCGGCTTCCCTGTGGCCGCTCTGGGCGGACGGCGCGACATCATGAAGCTCGTGGCCGACGGCACCGTGTCCATGGCAGGCACCTATAGCGCCAACGGCATCGCGGTCGCCGCCGCGAACGCCGCGCTCGATGAACTGGGCGAGCCGGGAAAGTATGAGGCGCTGTTCGCCCGCTGTTCCCGTTTCTACGCCGGCCTATCGGCGATTTTCGCCCGCCACGGACTGCCGGCCTATGTGGCCGGCTTGGGACCCGTTCTGCAAGTGTGGTTTGCGGAAAAGCCCATTCGCAATTATCGCGATGCCGCGCGCTATGCCGATCATGAGATCTTCCGCCGATGGTGGGAAGCCATGTTGGAGCGCGACGTCCTGTTCCACCCGGGCGCATTTGAAAATCTATTCGTGTCGTTCGCGCACTCCGACGCGGACATCGACCGGACCTTGGCGGCCGCGGACCAAGCGGCCGGCCTGCTGCGGGCTCATGTCTGACGCGAAGCTGAAGCGGCTCACTCTCGGGGTCGATCTCGGGACCTCGGCAGTCAAGGTCGTGGCGCTGGGAGTCGATGACGCGGTGATGGGCGAAGGCGCCGCGGGCTTCGGCACCGACAGCGCGCTGCCCCAGCAAGCCGAGCAGCAAACAGCCGATTGGCTGGGGGCCGCATCCCGCGCCATGCACGCACTCGGAATCGCTCTCGAGCACCGCTTCGGCGGCGGGTGGACGGACCAAGTCGCCGCCATTGGCCTCACCGGTCAATTGCCGACGTTGGTCTGTTTGGATGACGCAAAACCCCTGGGCGCCGCCATCACGTGGAAGGATGGCCGCGCGGACGCGTGGGCATCGACCCGCGTCGACGCGGCGCGCCGAATGTTCATGTACGGGCGTACCGGCATGCCGATCGACGGCCGCTACCTGGCCCCGATGCTGCAATTTCACTTCGCCGAGCGCATCGGCCGGGTGCGGACCATTCTATCGGCCAAGGATTACCTGCTGTCGGAACTGACCGGGCAGCGCTTGACCGAACCCACCACCGCCGCCGGCTACGGGATCTACGACTTGCGGGAGCGGCAATTCAGCCAGGATCTCGCTGACTTCTGGCGTGTGCCGCGCGCCCTGCTGCCGAGAATACAAGGCGCCAACACGCTGGCCGGCCCCTTGAATCAAGCCGGTGCGGCGCTGCTCGGACTGCGCGAAGGGATTCCCGTCAGCACCGGCGCGGCGGATTCTGTGTGCGCGTCGTTCGCCATGTCGGGACTCGACGAGCGCGTGGTATCGATCAGTTTCGGGTCGAGCGCGGTGGTCATCGGCGCGAGCGCGGCGCCCCGATTCGACCCGGCCGCTCGGTACCTGCTGACGCCGCACGTGGACGATGAGTGGTACGGCCGCGAAATGGATTTGCTCGCGGCCGGTACGGGCTATCGCTGGCTGAGCAACCTGTTTTCGTGGGTCTCGGGCGACATCGATCGCAATGCTGCTCAATCGGTTCCGGGAGCGCATGGCCTCTTCTTCCCGCCCTACCTCGCCGGCGGCGAACAGGGGGCGCTGTGGAATCCCCGATTGCAGGGCGCCCTATTTGGACTCAGCCTGCGGCATTCTCGCGCCGACATCGCGCGCAGCTTTCTGGAAGGCGTGTTCTTTGAAATCAAGCGCTGCATCGAGGTGCTGGCGGAAACGGCGCCGATCGAGGCCGTCATGGTCAGCGGCAACCTGGTGAACTCGCCGGCCAGCACGCAAATGCTCGCGGATATTTTGCAGCGCGCGGTCGGCGCCGTCCCCGACAAGTCGCCCGCCGCCGTCGGCGCCGCCCTGCTGGCGCGGCGCATTGCGCGCGTCGAGGTTGCGCCCGATCGGCACGTGCGGTCCCGGCCACTGACCCAACCGAATGAGGCCACGGCTCGAGTTTACGCCGGCCTATATCGGCAGTATTTGGCTCGGGCCACGCTGTGCGAGTAATCAACGCGGCGACGCCGCCGTCATTGAGCTTTGCGCGCCCGCTGAGAGTCGATGACCTCGACCGCTTCGACGAAAAAAGTCGGGGCGGTTTCTAAACGGAACGCGAAGGATTTAGCGACGAACACCATGCGGAAGGCGTCGATGGGTTGATGCCGCGCCGAGAAGCTCACGCCGGAAACCTCGACCACCCACTCGAAACTCATGAGGTCGAGCAGCTCGTGTTCGCGGGTGAGCGCCGGGCGCGAGACCAGCGTTTGTTCCTCGCGGGCCTCTTTGAGTCCGTAGACCTCGTCGAGCAGGTCATACAGGGAGCGTTTGTCCGATCCGTTCAAATAGCCCGCAAGATCCGGCGCCAGGATCTTCGGAATCACCGACGACTCCCAGATCATCGGCTGTTTGTTCAATAGGCGCAGCCGCGAAACCTCCCAGACGGTCGCGGCGGCCGACAAGCCCAGCCGCTTGGCCTCTTCCTCGGTAGAGGCGCGCGCCTCGCAGCTCAACACCCGAGTTTGCAATTTGGAGCGGGCGTCCAAGTGCAGGCCGTTGCGCAACCCGCCGATTTTGGTCGTCTCTGCCTTGACTCGCGGCCGCGCGACAAAGGTGCCCCGGCCCTGCTCGCGCCGAACCACGGCTTGCGAAGACAGTTCGGACAGGGCCCGCCGCACCGTGACCAGGCTGACTCCCGCCAAGGCGGACAACTGTGCTTCGGTGGGCAGTTGATCGCCCTCTCGCAATTTCTGTTCGTCGATGTATTGCAGGACGAAGGCGATGGTTTTCTCGTACAGCGATTTCACCGCGCGAATTCTACGTTGATTCGGGCGAAACGCGATGGTCTTGGGCACGGCGCGGAACCTCCCTTTGGATTGAGTATGTTATTGCAATGAATTATAAATGAGATTACATTCAGAAGAAGCGACGACGGGGGAGCCGTTGTCGGGGTGCGGGGACGTACGCGCCATTTAAAAGAATGCGGCTGGCATTCGCATGATCTAAGAAATGGGAGACTCGTATGAACCGACTCATTGCCAGCTGGGTTCCCGGCTGTTTGTTGATGATTCCCATCGCTGGCGCGCTGGTGGCGGCCGCCCCCGCCGGCGCCGCGGATGCCGGCGGGCCCGCGCGCGGCGGGCCACAATCTGACGCCACCTTGGAAACCATCGTGGTGACCGGGTCCTATATCCGCCGCACCGATACCGAATCGCCCTCACCGGTGGATGTCATCACGGCGGACGACATCCTCAAGCGCGGCATGACCAATATCGCGGACGTGATCCATTCCCTGTCGTCGGACAACAGCGGCACGCTGACCCAGAACTTCAGCGGCGCCATGGCGGGCGGCGCCAGCGGCGTCTCGCTGCGCGGCTTGACCGTGGATGCCACCCTGGTGTTGGTCGATGGACATCGCATGGCCACCTACCCGCTGGCGGACGATGGCCAGCGGCCCTTCGTCGACATCGGCTCGCTGCCGCTCGGAATCGTCGATCGGGTGGAAGTGCTGAAAGACGGCGCCTCGGCGATCTATGGCTCGGATGCCATCGCCGGCGTCGTCAATATCATCACCAAAAAGACTTTCACCGGCCTCGATGTGTCGACGAACCTCGGCTCCTCGTACAAGGGCGACGGCCTGGAGCAGCGCCTGTCGGCGACGTACGGATTCGGGAACCTGTCGAATGACGGACACAATGTCTACTTCAATGTCGAGTATCGGCACCAAGCCGAAATCAAGCAAGAAAATCGGCGCTCCTATTTGAATCAGCTCGACCTGCGTCCCTACGGCGGCAACGATTTGCGCGGCGGCATCGTGCAGCAGGCCCCGCCCAACAACGGCACGTACACGGCCGTGGGTCAGGTCGCACCGCTCGGGATCGCTCCGGGGGATACCGCGTTGTCGCAGCTCGACCAGTTTTATTTGCTGCCGGGCTGCAAACCGCAGAACCTCAATTATTCCGGCGGCTGCACTTGGGATCCGAATCTCTACAAGAAAATCCAGCCGCGCTCCGAAGGCTTGGACGTCACGGCCAAGTGGACTCAGAGCCTGGGCGACCGCTGGACCAGCAGTCTCGCGGCCTCGTTTTTCCGTTCCGAGTCCGAGCAATGGCGGCAACCGAATCAATACTTGGACGGCACCTCCACCGTGCCCTTCGTGTGGGCGGGCGCCAACGGCACGCTGGTCGATCAAACCGATCCGGCCACCACGCAGATCGTGCTGCCTGCGAATCATCCGGACAATCCGTTCAATCCGGCGAGCCCCTACTTCGCGGCGGCGCAGGCCTTCTACGGCGCGAATTTTGCCAACTACATCGGCAAACCGGCGCTATTCTACGGCGCGCTCACCGACATTCCCGTGCAAATCACCAAGTATCAAACCGACGTGATTCGGCTCGTGGAGGACCTGAACGCTCAGCTCGGCGAGTGGGATACGAGCTTGAGCGCCGGCTTCGTGAGGGCGGCGACTCGGTCGACCTACACCGGCTTCGTTCGCGCCAGCGCATTGAATGCGGCCCTGGCCAGCGATGAATATCGAGTCGGCCAGAATGCCTACTTGAATCCGCCTTCCCTGTACCAGACTCTGGCCCCGGAAACGCATGATACCGCGACCTCGACCTTGAGTTTCTTCTCCGCCACCGCATCGCGGCCGCTGGCCCCGTTGCCGGGCGGAGACCTCGCTCTCGCCGTGGGCGCAGATGCGCGCTTCACGCGCCTCGACAATCCCGGCGAGCCCTACGCGACCCTGGGCGATATCTTGATGGACGGCAGTTTCTATGCGAAGGGTTCGCAGGACGTGTACGCGGCCTTCACCGAGCTGTCCGCGCCGATCACGCATCAGCTCGAACTCAGCGCGGCGGCGCGGGTGGATCATTACAATACTGCCGGCACTGCCTTTACGCCGAAGTTCGGTCTGAAATGGAAGATCATTCCGCAATTGGCGTTCCGCGGAACGTTCGCGCGCGGCTTCCGCGCGCCCGGCATTGCCGAGAGCGGCAACAGCAGCGCAGCCTCCAGCACCACCGCCCCCACTGACCCGGCACGCTGCCCATCCACGGGGAAACCCTCCGACTGCGGCGCCGGCTACGTGGCAGTGTTGTCGACGGCCAATCCGAACTTGAAACCCGAGCATTCGAGAAGCTATACGCTGGGGGTCATAGTCGAACCCATCCGAGAGATCAACCTCACGGCGGACTACTTCAACATCAAGCGCACCAATGAGATCGTCGGCTCGACGCTCGACCCCACCGTCAATGCCGTGCGCGGCGCGCAGCAGCCGGGTACCACCTATCCCGGCCCCATCATCTATTACGCAACGCCGTACATCAATGCATCGGAGTCCAGGACCTCGGGATTCGACGCGGAACTGCACACCATTTTCCCGCTGGGTGCCTACGGCGCCTTGACCGCCAAGGCCGACGCGACCTACCTGATCGAATCCACTCAGATCATCCAGGGCTCGGAGTATCACTATGCGGGTACCGTCGGACCTACCGCGTTGAGCGGCGCCACCGGCACCCCCCGAACGCGAGGCTCGTTCACGCTCGATTGGACCTTGAAGCCGGTGTCGATCGGCGCGACGCTCAACTATCGCAGTCACATGTACGGGGTCGATCCGTCGAACGGTCCTGCCTGCATTCAGTTGACCGATCCGAATCCGCACTGCTACGTTGCTTCGTTCACCTATCTCGACATGTACGGCCAATACGAATTCTCTCCGCAATTGCGGATGACGGCCACCGTCACCAACGTCACCAACCGGCTGCCGCCTCTCAATACGGCAACCTACGGTGGGACCAACTACAATCCATCGCTGGATCAGGCCGGCGCCGTCGGCACCTTCTTCGAAGTGGCCGTGAACTATCGTTATTGAGTCCATCCACGAGCGAATCCATCGACGAGCGAGCGGAACGTATGCCGATAATCAATCGACGCCCGACCAGTGCTCCATGGATTCCCCCGCTGTGGGTGCTGGCGATGATGGCGCTGGGAACAATTGGCTGTGCCGGGACTGCAGCCGCCGCGACCTCGGCGACCATCGAGGTGGATGCGAGCGAAGCGCCACGCGGCATCATGACCGCGCATCTGCGGCTGCCGGTGAACGCCGGGCCTTTGACGCTGGTGTACCCCAAATGGCTGCCCGGCCGTCATAGTCCGGCGGGCCCGCTCACCTCTCTCGGCGGCCCGCGATTCATTGCCGACGGCCGGACGCTGCCCTGGCGCCGCGATGCCGTCGACCTGAACGCGTTCAGCGTCGACATCCCGGCGGGCGTCACGAGCCTCGAGGTGGATTTGGAAATTCTCACGCCGTCCGCGCCGGACGGCGTCGTCCAGGGCTTGGAGTCTCCGCGCACGGCGACGGAATCTCTCTTGATTCTCGAATGGCATCAGCTGATGTTGTACCCCGCCGGCACGCGCAGCGACGATTTGTCGTATCAGGCATCGGTGCATTTGCCCATGGGCTGGAAGTTCGCCACGGCATTGCGGACGACCGCCGCCACTGCCGACGGTGCGCAGTTTGCGCCGGTCTCGTTGACGACGCTGCTCGATTCGACTCTGCTTGCGGGCCGCTATTTTCGCGACATCGCGCTCGGCGGCGCACCGGCAGTGAGTCTGCACATCGCGGCCGACACTCCGGTCGCCCTGAACATGAAGGCGGAGACGCAAGCGCACTACCAGCGCCTGGTTCGAGAGGCAGTCGAGATTTTCGGCGCAACTCATTATAATCAATACGATTTTCTCTGGGCCATGACCGATCAAATCATGCCCGACGGTCTGGAGCATCACGAGTCGAGCGACAATCGTTCGCCGCTGCGCGCCTTGCTCGACGATCCCATTCGCCGCGCGGAAGCGAATCTCCTGCCGCACGAATACGCCCATTCGTGGAACGGAAAATATCGGCGTCCCTCAGGGTTGGCCACGCCAGATTATCAGGCGCCCATGCTCGATGAAATGCTCTGGGTCTACGAAGGCCTGACCGAATATCTGGGCGATGTACTCGCCGTGCGCAGCGGCCTTCTGACCGAAGAGGAATTTCGCGACGAGTTTGCGCGGATCGCCGCCGCCATGGATTCGCATAGCGCGCGTGAGTGGCGATCCTTGCGGGATTCCACGATCTCCGCGCCGCTGCTCTACTACCAATCCCGCGCCTGGGCTGCCCGGTTGCGCCGTCAAGACGACTTCTATCAAGAATCCGCGCTGTTGTGGCTGGAGGCGGACACGCTCATCCGGCGCGAATCCAAAGGGCGCAAGAGTCTCGATGATTTCTGCAAGTTGTTTTATGGCGGCGAGAGCACGCCTCCCAAGGTCGTGCCCTATGACTTCGATGCCGTGGTCAGTGCGCTCAACGCGGTGCACGCCTACGATTGGGCGGGATTCTGGCGCGAGCGTCTCGATCGCTTGCGGCCCGGCGCGCCCTTGGAGGGATTGCAGGCGGCGGGGTGGTCGCTCGCGCTCACCTCCCATCCGTCCAGCATGCACCTCGCGCATGAAGCCGATGACAAGGATTTGGACTTGCACTACTCCCTGGGGTTCTACGTCGAAGATGAGGGAGCCACCATCGGCGACATCGTGCCGAGATCCCCGGCGGATCTGGCCGGAGCGTCGCCCGGCTCGCACCTCATCGCGATCAACGGCTACAAATGGTCCAAGGAACTCCTGCACGACACCCTGTCCGCGCCGCCCGATTCCACAGGCAAGATCGCGCTGCTGGTGCAGAAAGACGATATGTACAAGACGCTGGAGTTGAAGTACTCCGGCGGCGAGCGCTACCCCAACCTGTCGAGGCGGCCGGGAACCGAAGATCTCCTCGCGAAAATCGCCCACCCTCGCTCGGCTCCTTGACTCTCGCGGGGCGCCATTACTCGAGCTATTCGCCGGCTTGAGATGCGCTATGCTTCCGCCCCATGATGGGAGTGCCGCGCGTTTTTGGTTGTGTTGAAGCCGGAGGCACCAAGTTTGTCGTTGCCATCGGCAACGACCGCGGCGAAATCCTCGCGCACGAGCGCTTCCCCACTGCCGATCCGGCCTCGACGCTCGCGGCCACGAACGCCTTCCTGCGGCAACGGAGTCAGGCGCTCGGCACGCTCGCGGCGATCGGCGTCGGCTCTTTCGGCCCCGTGGAACTCGACAAGACCTCCGCTCAATACGGTTTCATCGGCAAGACGCCGAAGCCGGGATGGCGCGGCACCGATATTGCGGGCACTCTCGCGCGGGAATTCTCCTGCCCGGTCGGTTTCGATACCGACGTCAACGCGGCCGCCCTGGCCGAGCATCGCTGGGGGGCGGCGCGAGACGTCAACACCCTCGTGTACCTCACCATCGGCACCGGAATCGGCGGTGGCGTCCTGGTCGACGGTGTGCCGATTCACGGGCTGATGCATCCGGAGGTCGGGCATATCTACCCGCGGCGGCATCCTCTGGACCTAGCGTTCGCCGGCGTGTGTCCGTTCCACGGCGACTGCCTGGAAGGGGTTGCCGCGGGTCCGGCCATCATCGCCCGCACGGGTGCGTCGCTGGAGCGGCTCGATGAATCGCATCCGCAGTGGGAAATCGAGGCCGACTATCTCGGGCAATTGTGCGCACAACTGGTCATGACCGTATCCCCGCAACGAATCGTCATGGGCGGCGGCGTCATGAGTCAGGCGCGCCTGCTGCCGCTCATTCGTCCTCGCATGAGCCACTGGCTCGGAGGCTACATCGATCGCAGCGAATGTCTCGACGGCGGCGATCACTACGTCGTCGCCCCCGAGCTCGGCGACCGGGCCGGCGTGCTCGGCGCGCTGGTGCTGGCCATGGATGCCGCGGCGTCGGCGGGGAAGTGTTGAAGCGACGCCCTCCCCGCGCGAATTGACCGTGGCCGATGCTACAGTGAGAGATGGCAAATCACGAGCGATCCCGTATGAAGCATCCGCTCCTGCTCCTGTCCGGACTCCTGTGCGATGAAACCGTCTGGGCCGATATCCCGGAGCGCCTGGGGGATGCGGCGGGTGTCCGCATCATTTCGTTTCGCGGCTTCTCATCGATACCCGCCATGGCCGAGCATGTGTTGGCGATGGCTCCTGAGCGCTTCGCCGTGGCTGGACATTCCATGGGTGGGCGGGTTGCGCTCGAGGTGCTGCGTTCGGCGCCTCGGCGGGTATCCGGCCTCGCCCTGCTCAACACCGGCGTACACACGGTTCGGGACGGCGAAGCGCAGAGCCGCGGCCGCTTGCTGCGGCTGGCGTACGAGCGCGGCATGTCGGCGCTCGCGGCCGAATGGCTGCCGCCGATGATGGCCTACGGCAGCGCTCGAACCGTGGAACTCATGCCGCGCTTGCTCGCAATGGTCGAGCGCTCGACCCCCGATTCGTATGCCGGTCAGATCAACGCTCTGTTGAACAGGCCGGAAGCATTGTCGGTGTTGCCCACGATCGACGTGCCTACTCTGTTGCTCAGCGGCAGCGAGGATACGTGGTCGCCGGTTTCGCAGCACGAGACCATGCGGCGCAGGATTCCGCATGCGACGCTGTTCGAGATCCATGGAGCCGGTCACATGGCGCCGATCGAACGGCCCGATGCGGTCTCTTTAGCGCTGCGTCAATGGCTGGAGGAGATCTAGTGCTCTGCAACGGGAGATGTATATGGAGCTGAGTCCAACCGTAGGTGTTTGCGCGATTCTGATCGCGTTAGGCTGGCAGCCCAACGCGCTCGCTGCGGATACACTGCTCATTCACGGCCACATCTACACCGGCAACCCTCGCGCACCCTGGGCCTCGGCGCTCTCGGTGAGCGGATCGCATATCGAGGCCGTTGGCACGGACGCCGCGGTCCTGAAAAATCGCAGCAGCCGCGCTCAGGTGATCGACTTGCACGGACAGACCGTCATTCCCGGCATCGTCGATTCGCACACGCACGTGCTTTACGGTGCGTACGCGCTGCACGGGTTGAACCTGTCCACCCCGGAGTCCAGCATCACGCCGGAGAAGCCGGAGCTCCTGGTCGAGCGTTTGAAGGCATATGCCGCTGCGCATCCGCGCGACGCCGTGCTATTCGGTCGCGCAGACTTCAGCACCGTGCCGCCGTCGACGCCGACGCACGCGCTGCTGGACCGTGCCGTGGCGGACCGCCCGGTCGTGATCCACAACACCTCCGAGCATGCGGTATGGTTGAACTCCGCCGCCTTGCAGATGGCCGGTGTCACTGACCGGCCGGTCGCCGACAGCGACGAAGAACGCGGCGTGATTCGCGACGCGAGCGGACACCCGAGCGGTGTCCTGCTCGAGGCCGCCATGCAGCTCGCCGCGCGCGCGGTCGCCGTCCGCGTGCCGCTCGAGGATAAATTGGCCATGGTTCAAGCAGCGACCCGGTACTTGAACAGCATGGGTATCACCAGCGTCGTCAACGCCACCGGCGATCTGGCCGAGATCGAGCTCTACGGCACTCTGCGCGACCGTGGTACGCTCACCGTGCGTACACGCACGAGCTTCGGGTCGGTCGCCGTGCAGCACCACTTGACTCCGGAATTTCTCGCCGATCTGGAGCGGGCGCGACAGCGATACCACGATGAGTGGGTGTCGGCGAACCTGGTGAAATTCTTTGCGGACGGCGGCACCGGACTGATTCCGCCCCTGGTCTATACCGCCCATGATTACGAAACTCTGGTCACGGAACTCGACGCGCGCGGCTACCAAATCATGACGCATGCCCTGCGAGCCGATTCGGTGCACATGATTCTGGATACTTACGAGCGTCTGGAACAGACGCACGGGCCGCGCGACCGCCGGCTGCGCGTCGAGCACGCGGACCTGGTGGATGCCGTCGACCTGCCGCGCTTCGCCCGGCTATCGGTGATCGCCGATATGCAGCCCTCGTTCTGCTGCGGCGATGATGGCGGCAACTTCGATCCGGCCGATGAAGTGCCGTCCGATCGATGGCGCTCGCTGCAAGCAAGCGGCGCCGTGCTCGCCTTCAGCAGCGACTGGCCGTGCACCTGGCCCCCCGATCCATTCGTGTCGATTCAACAGACCGTCACGCGGCAGGTGTGGAAGTCCGCCGATACGGCCAATATCGCCGGCGGGCCGCTCGACGGAGCCGGTCAAGGCGGCGCCCGTGCCACCGGCGCGATCTACGTACCCGACGAGCGCATCGGCGTGGCCGATGCGGTTCGCGCCTACACGCAAGGTTCCGCGTTCGCCGCTTTTTCCGACAAGGAGGTCGGTACTCTGGAAGTGGGCAAGCTAGCGGACCTCGCCGTCCTGTCGCAGGACATATTTGCGGTCCCGCTCGAGACCATCGGCAAGACGCGCGTGGTCACGACCATGGTCGGCGGCAAGATCGTCTACGGCGCAGCGCCGGCGTTGCGCTGATGCCTTCGCCGCCGATCCGGCTCATTGCCGTGCTGATCGGTTGCGGGGCATGTCTTGGCGCACCCTCGAGTCTTGGGGCTGAAAAGAAATGTAAAATTGCCAAAGTGGTCGAGCTGCCGATCACGATGAACAGCTTGCGTCCCACGATCGACGTGAAGATCAACAATAGGGATGCCAAGTTCATTTTGGACAGCGGCGCGTTTTACAGCATGATCAGTTCCGCCACGGCTGCGGAGTACAACCTGAAAACGACGCATGCGCCGCTAGGACTAAGGGTAATCGGGATCGGCGGTGCCGCGGACGTTCGCGTGGCCACGGTGAAGGAATTCTCGATAGTCGGCATCATCCTCAAGAACCGCGAGTTTCTGGTGGGCGGCAGCGATGTCGGCACCGCGGGACTGCTCGGCCAGAATCTTCTGGAACAATTCGATGTCGAATACGACCTGGCTACGGGCGTGATTCGCTTATTCCGCACGGAAGATTGCGACCACACACTGCTCGCGTACTGGCTGGCGCCGGGACAGGCTTATTCTTCCATGCCAATCGACCGCATCGAGCCCTGGCACCCCAATACCATTGGCGTTGCCTACGTCAATGACAAGCAAATTCGCGTCGAATTCGATACTGGCGCCTTCACGTCCGTGCTTTCACTCAAGGCCGCCGAACGCGCGGGCGTCAAACCCGACTCGCCGGGTGTGGTTGCTTCGGGATATGCCAGGGGAATCGGCAGCGGGATGACCAAGGAGTACATCGCGCCATTTGCGAGCTTCAAGATCGGCGATGGAGAGGAAATCAAGAACACCAAGCTACGTATCGCGGACATCGGACTGGACAACGCCGACATGCTGGTAGGTGCGGATTTCTTCGTATCACATCGAGTTTTCGTGGCGAATAGGGAGTCGCATCGAATTTTTGTGGCGAATAAGGAGCACAAGCTTTTCTTGTCGTATAACGGTGGTCCGGTATTCAATCTGTCTCAGAACCGTGCGGTCCCGTCACAGGGTAGCCCCGAAGACCAATCTAATGCGCCCGCCGGCGAAGCGAAGCAAGCCGACAATTCCGACGCATCCGCGCCGCGCGCCGCGGAGCTTGCGCGCCGCGGCTCGGCACTGGCGGCGCGGCGTGACTTTGGCCCCGCGTTGTCTGATCTTTCGACCGCGATCCAGCTGTCGCCGAATGAGCCCGAATATTATTATCAGCGCGCCGACGCCTATCGGGCGAGCGGTCAGGCTGATCTTGCACTGACCGACTATGACCACGTGCTCCTGCTCAAGCAGGATTTCTTGCCCGCCTACATTCCACGCGCCGAAATCAAGCTCGCGAAGCAAGATACGCCCGGGGCGATCGCGGATCTGGAAGCCGTGGACCGGTTGGCGCCGAAACAAGCGGACCTGCGCCTCATGCTGGCAGAACTCTATGAGCGGATGGACCGATTGCCCACGGCGATCGAGCAATTCTCACTATGGATGCGATACCACCCTGAGGATTCGCGCATGCTGAGGGCCACGGCCGGACGTTGCTTGAGCAGCGCCCTGCAGAACCAGGACTTGCCCACCGCGCTCCGCGATTGCAACACGGCGATGCACCGGGCGGACAAAAAGAACGAGAACTACGCGTTCTTGTTCGTGAGCCGCGGCTTGGTGCGTCTGCGCCAAGGCGACTACGACAAGGCGATTGCCGATTTCAGCGATGCGCTCAAGATAATGCCCAAGAATGCGCGCGCGCTGTATGCAAGGGCCGTCGCCGAATCACGCAAGAATAACAAGAAGGAAAGCCAAACCGACCTCGAGGCCGCCAGGCAAATTGCACCGCAGGTTGCCGACAAGTTCGAACGCTACGGCATCGTTCCGTAGCCGGTCCGTTCGATGTGCACTACCCCTTGAGCCTGGCATCGAGCCGCGGAAACACCCGGCGGGCATTGCCTTCGAATATCTTGTGCCGGTCGGCGTCGCTCAAGCCGAGCGCATCCACATAGCGCTTGGTGTCGTCGAAATACT
>WNFG01000394.1_pt1 | contig 36674 bp, 30 predicted proteins | sample 5400431 | NCBI WGS metagenome assembly WNFG01 (sample SAMN13153346, study PRJNA577476) | soil metagenome | isolation source: 120 cm saprolite under Douglas fir tree site 2 hole 3 replicate 2 | place: USA:California | collected 2015-04-18
TGGTTTCGCCTCCGTGCGCCCCGAGCAGGAGATTCCGGCGGGAACGGTGGTGCGCCGAGCTCCCGCGACCGGCCCCCTGACCACCGAGACGATCGGCGGCAGGACCCGGGTGACCTACGGGGTGCAGGACGGCGATACGCTCTGGGCAATCTCGCAGCGTTTCAACTGCACGGTCGACGAGCTGCGGCAGTGGAACCGGCTTTCGAAGAAGAAGAAGGCGCTTCAGGTAGGCACGGTGTTGGTCGTTTGGCCGAGGATTAAAATCGTCTCCTCGGCGAAATCGTCCGGGGCGGTCGGCGAGGAGAATTCGCTGACAGTTCTCAGCGAGTAATTGTCCCGCCAAAATGAACCGCGCCACGCGCGACGTGGTGGATGGCGCGCTGCTCGTCGAGTTCCCCGGGTCCACGGACGAGAAAGCAAACGCCGCGGCCGCCGCCATCGCTCGAAGCCTCTCCCGCGCTCCCTTTCCCGGCCTGTACGACGCGGTGCCCGGCGCTCGCACGCTCCTCGTCCTCTTCGACCCCGAGGTCGTTGACCGGGCCGCTCTTCAGCAGATTCTGGACGATGAGGTGTTGGAATCAGCCGCCGCGCCCGCGCGGGAGGTCCGGATCCCCGTCCGCTATGGAGGAGCGCAGGGCCCGGATCTCGAAAGGCTCGCGCGAGGGCTTGGGACGTCTCAGCGAGAATTCGCGCGGCTGCACCAGAGCGCAGTTTATCGGGTCGCCTTCATCGGATTTGCCCCCGGCTTTCCGTACCTGACCGGCCTTCCCGAGCCGCTCCAATCGCCGCGCCTCTCATCACCCCGGCCGCGAGTACCCTCGGGCAGCGTGGGAATCGGCGGCGAGTACACCGGCGTCTATCCTTCCAGTACCCCGGGCGGATGGAACCTGATCGGCAACGCCCCGATCCGACTTTTCGATTCGAACGCCGGGCCACCCTCGCTGCTTTTGCCCGGAGACCGGGTGGTGTTCGAGGAGATCGGCGAGGAGGACTTCGCCAAGCTTCGTGCCGGTGTCGATGGGCAGCGCACCTTGGTCCCACCGCCGGCCGGCTCACCGGTTCTCCGGATTCTGTCGGCGGGTCTTTGCACTTCGGTCCAGGGGCCGGCCCTCTATGGGTTGGCGGCGTCAGGGGTGCCCGGTGGCGGGGCGATGGATCCGGCCGCGCTGCGACGGGGCAATCGCGCGCTCAAGAATCGCCCAGACGCCGCGGCTCTGGAGATCACCCTGCAGGGACCCCAACTCGAATTCCTCATCTCCGCCCGCATTTGCGTCAGCGGAAGTGAGGCCGATGCCGCGCTGAACGGACGGCCGATCTCGATCGAGCAAGTCGTCGACGCAGGTCCAGGAGACCGCCTCGCCATCGGCTCACTGCGCGGCGGGGCGAGAGCCTACCTCTGCATTTCCGGAGGGTTTGCCAACCCCGCTGCCGTGGGAGAGCCGTTGCATCGGCTCGGCCGGGGTGACCCCCTCTACCTGACGGAGCTCGGCGACGCCGCGCCCTGGGGACTCGAGCCGATGGACGAGGCGGGGATCCGCCCGCCTGCCGCTGCGACCCGGACGCTTCGCGTCGTGCTCGGCCCTCAAGTGGATCGCTTCTCCGACGCGGGGAGAGCGGCGTTCTTTTCGAACGAATTTCGGATTTCGCCTCAAAGCGATCGGCGAGGGGTGCGGCTCGAAGGTCAGCCACTCGAGCTTTGCGGCCCTGCGGACATTGCGCCGGAGGGCACGGCGGCGGGCGCGATTCAGGTCCCCTCCAACGGGCTGCCGATCATCCTCGGCCCGGATCGGCCGGTCACGGGTGGCTACGCGAAGATCGCCACCGTGATTGGCGCCGACCTGCCGCTACTTGCCCAGGCACGCCCGGGAACGCCGATCCGTTTTCGGCTGGTGAGCATTGCCGAAGCGCTTGCTGCGCGCCGGTTCAAAACCGGATAAGGACGCTTCGATTGAACCATGGCGATTGACCTCAATGCCGACCTCGGCGAAGGAGGAATGGACGATGCGGCGATCATGCCGTTCATCACCTCCGCCAACATCGCCTGCGCGATGCACGCCGGCGACCCCGAAACGATGGACAAGACGGTGGCTTTGGCGCTCTCGCACGGGATCCAGATCGGGGCCCACCCGGGATATGCGGATCGGCACAACTTCGGGCGAATTCCAGTGTCGATGTCCCTCGCCGGAGTGGAGGATCTGGTGCTGTATCAAATCGCCGCTCTGGATGGGTTCGTTCAATCCCACGGAGGGGTCTTGTCGCACGTCAAACCCCACGGCGCCCTCTACAACCAGGCCGCGGAGGATTTGGATCTCGCGCGGGCAATTGCGAAAGGCGTCTTGCGCCTGCGTCCGAGCGCGATCCTGGTAGGTCTTGCCGGCTCCAGCCTCATCCAGGCGGGCAAAGAGGTCGGATTGGCGGTAGCCGAGGAAGCCTTCGCCGACCGCCGCTACCGCCCGGACGGCCGACTCGCTCCTCGCAGCCACGCCGGGGCGGTGCTTCACGATCCGCAGGAGGCGGCAGCTCAGGCGCTGCTCATTGCGAAGCACGGAGCGGTGATCGCCGAGGACGGCTCGAGAATCCCCCTTCGCGCCGACACGATCTGCCTCCACGGCGACACGCCCGGCGCGCGGTCGATTGCGGCGGCGGTGAGAAAGCGGCTGGAATCGGCAGGAATCTCGATCGCCCCGCTCGCTCGCTGACCGAAAGGGCACGCGGTAGAGCGTCGATCAACGCCTGGCGACGGGTTGTTTCTGGACGCCGCCCACGACCCGCTTGACCAAATGGCCCGCGGGAATTGTACTTCTGACCCCTTGTGCACCCTGATCGCCGCTTTTCACGTTCTTCCCCGCTGGCCATTGGCAGTGGCCGCGAACCGGGATGAGCACCTCGACCGCGCTTCATCGCCGCCTCGCCTCTGGCCCGGAAAGCCCTCCTTCGTCGCTCCCCGGGATGAGGTGGCGGGTGGAACGTGGCTCGGCTTGAACGAGCGGGGCCTCTTCGTCGGGGTCACGAACCGGTTCGGCGTGCCGCGGGATCCGCAGCGCGAGTCGCGCGGAACGCTCGTCCTCGAGGCGCTGGCGGAGCCATCCGCCCATTCGCTCCATCGGCGGCTCGCCGCCCTTTCACCCGGTCGGTTCAATGCATTCCACCTGTTCTACGCGGATCGCTCCCAGGCGTACGTGACCTGGTCGGACGGTGGCGAGCTCAAGCAGGCCGAGCTTCCCCCGGGCGTTCAGATCGTCACCGAGCGGAGCCTGGGCGGAGACGATCACGCCCGCACCGAGCTGATTCGATCCAAATGGCGGGAGCTCGATCCGGACGAAATCGACGAAGAGGACCTGGGCAGCCTGCTTCGGCTGCACGCCACCGATACCATCGGCGGAACATGCATTCACGCGCCGGCCTTCAACTACGGAACCCGTTCATCGGCGATCGTCTTGCTCGGCGACACGGTGGCCGCCTCTCGGCTGCTCTGGGCCGAAGGCAACCCTTGCACGGTGCCCTATCAGTCGAAGGACGGGCTCGTAGCGGAGCTGGGCAAGCCGATCAGCGTTCCTCCAGCAACGTCTTGAGCTCCCGAATCCGGGCGGTGATCGCATCGCGATCGAGCGTCTGGAACTGAGCGGGGAGCAGCTCGCGGCTCGTGCATTCCTGGACCGCGACCAGATTCTGGAGCTCGATCTCCAGAGGGTAGGACGGAGGCACGAAATCGAGGACGACATTCTGGATGTCGGCGCCGGTGACCTTTTCCCTGCCTTCCGCCAGCGCCCGAAACCGGGCGCGCACCAGCATCGCCTCGATGTCCGCGCCGCTCAGAAGCTTCCCCTTCTCCGGGAGGAGGGCAGCGAAGGACGGAATGGCGACTTCTACCCGGGTCTTCTTGCAGATCACCTTGAACAGCTCGTCGCGTTCCTCATCGCTCTGCGGATAGAAAAGCGCGAGGTGCTCCTCCGCGCGGCCCTGGCGCTTGAGGTCGACGGGGATGAGATCCGGCCGGCAGGTGAGCAGGAACCAGATGATCTTCCCTCGATACTCCGTGTTCCCCATGAAGGACGCGATCGAGGCGAAGACGCGGTTGGAAGTGCCGGAGTCACCGGAGGCTTCGCGGTTGCCGAGGAAGGCATCGGCCTCGTCGATCATCACCGCCACCGGCCAGAGCGCCTTGAGCACGTTGAAGATCTTTTCGAGATTGGCTTCGGTCACGCCCTGCCACTGGCTGCGGAAGTTGAGGAACTTCACGCAGGGGATGCCGATATCCCCGGCGAAACAAGTGGCGAGAAAGGTCTTGCCGGTGCCCACCGGACCCGAGATGAGGTACCCCATTGGCAGCACCTCGATCCGCCCCTTTTTCAGCGCGCTCGAGGCATCGCGCAGTAGCTTCTTCGCACGGGCGTGCCCGGCCACGGCATCGAGGGTATGGGCCGGCTCGATGAATTCGAGCAGCCCGTGGCATTCCGCCTGGATGATTTCCCTCTTGCGCTCCTTGAGCAGCTCCGGGGTGATTCGAACCTGCCGCTCCAGCGCCTCGGTGAGCACGCGGTCCAGGTGGATCCGCGACAGACCCGCGGTCATCTGCGCCAGGCCTTCGATCGGCACGTCGGAAACCGCGGAGGGTTTCTTCGCTTCCAGCTTGTAGCGAACGTAGGCCAAGCGCTCGCTCTGATCCGGCAGCGGGATTTCGATGTTCGCGACGTATGGATTTCTCGAAAGCCGGGAAGACATGTCGGCGAGGTTCTCGGCGACGAGGACAATCGAGAGGTCCGCGGCGAGAAACTGCGGGTCGTGTCCCCATTTCTCCAGCGTCGCCAGCGCGAACCTGTCTTCACCGGAAAGGTGCGCCATCTCGCCCTCCGGGGCGAGGGTCTCGGCGAAATCAATCACCAGCGCGAGGGACTTTCCCTCGGAGAGACGGAGCCGCAGATAGTTTTCCAGGACTTGGAGCGCCCTGGCCGGATCTCGCGGCATCGACTTCGCGAAATCCGTCCCATAGAGCGCGTCGTACCCCGCCATCGCCCGGGAAAGGTCCTGCTGGGACTCGGGCGACGAGGCCCTGATTCCCGAGGACCGATCGTAGAAGATCACGTGGTCCCTCCCCCCGAACAGCTCATCGGAGAGGAAGGTCTTGAGCGTTCCGAAGCCCGCTGTTCCGTCTTCGAGCGAAATCGGTTGCAGGTCGCGCACCGCTCCGTAAACGAGGAACGTGCTCACCGTCTTGGTGTAGTACCGCTCAGCCAGCTTCCGGGCCCAGGCCGGAAGGGCCGCCAGTGGATCATCCCGATAGAGCTTTCGAACCTTCGCCATCGTTCTTCTCTACCAAGCTTCCTTTAGGGGCAGCTGGGTAATCGCTTGAGCGAAACTTTGATCGGCGCCGCGCTCGCCTCCTCCGAGGCCGAGACGGGCACCTGGACCGCCTGGTAACAGCGTTTCCTCACCGTCAACTCGGTGGTCGAGGCTGACAGATGAACCTCGAGCGGCGTCCTTCCGAGCCGTTCCCCGTTTGCCCAAACGATCGCGCCCCGGGGAGAGGTTTCGACGGTGCGTAGATAATCGAGCGGCTGCAGCTTGGCATATATCTTAAAGCGCTCGCCGGCCGTGGAAGCCTTCACCCGCGATTCGAAACCTCGATAACCGGCGCGACCTACCTGCACCAGATGCTCCGTTCCCACCGGAATTTCCGCGAGATAGAAAGCCGATCCGCCCGCCGCAACGACGCTTCCGTCGATGCGTACTTCCGCGTCCTCGGGATCGGGCACCACCGCTAGTTGCGCGTGGTGGGGAATGGGGACCAGCCTCACGGACGCCTCGGTCACCTCATGCTTGCCCTGGACCTCGATGGTTTGGGAGAAGGGTTCAAATCCCTCGGCCGTTACGGTGAGCAGACCCTTGCCCGCCTTCGATTTGTAGATCAGCTTGCCCACCTCGGGCATCTGCAAAGGCTCGCCTCGAAACGCCACCAGGGCATTCTTTCCTCTCAGATCGGCCGACAGGTCGACGGAGAGGAAGCCCATATCGGCCTCCCGGACGACATAGAAAACAGCGATCGCCGCGGCGACGACCGCCGCCGCGCCGAGCATGCCCCAGACGATCGCCCTGCCCTTGCCCAGCGCGGGCTGCGCCGCGCCCACCGGGACCTCCGGCGCTGAATCAGCGGCCCCGGCTTCGCTCGAACCATTCGCTTCGGGGGGTTCGCCCGCGAGGACGCTGAAGGCGCGAACCGAAGAGCGAACCGCCTCGCTGACTCGAGCCTGGGGCGACCAGATTCGCGCCGGGCCAGGTTCGCCGGCGCTGGGCTTGCTCTGCTCGGTTGGGTCCGATTTCTCCTGCTCCGCCTCCCGATCGCCAACGATTCTCAGCTTGGCCTCGCCTTCCTGCGCACCATCGGACACCGAGTTTCCCAGCAACGGACCCACTGCCGAGACCTTCGGCAACAGGGACCTCGCCACCAACCCCTGGCCGCCGGTCGGGTCTGGTATCTGCTGCTCTTCACTGCTCTCCTCGGGGAATATCTCGTGCATGTACGCCACCAGATTTCTTACTTCGAAATTGCCTGTTTCCCGCAGGAAGGCTTCCAGATCTGCGGCCAGCTCTGCAGCAGATTGATAGCGAGTCTGGATATCTGCGGCGAGCGCCTTGACCACCGCCGATTCAAGCACCGGCGGGGTGTCCTTATTGACTGCGCGGGGCGATGGAGTCGGGAAGTCGGGCCCAAAGGTCATTGCCGGATGCGAATCGACCGGGAACGGTCTCTCACCGGTCAGCATTTCATAAAGGCAGACTCCGACACTGAAAACGTCCGATCGCCCGTCGAGTGGACTTCCTCGCGCCTGCTCCGGGCTGATGTATGAGAGTTTTCCGTGGGGCGGTCCGCGATCGGGCGAGCCGTTCCCGGACTGGGCGATGCCAAAGTCGATCAGCTTGACCTCTCCTCCGAAGCCCACCACCACGTTCGAGGGCGAAACGTCGCGGTGAACCAGATGGTGCTGGCGGCCACTCTCGTCTTTGAAACGGTGGGCGTGGTCCAGCGCATGGCACAGTTGAGAGATGACGTAGCAGGTCAGCGGGATCGGCAGGAGTTGGCCCAGCTCATTGGCCCGGGTCAGCACTTCCCGGAGATCCTTGCCGCGAACGTATTCCAGAGCAATGAACTTCCCGGTGGTTGTCTCTCCAAGCTCATAGACACGAGCGATGTTGGGATGGGCGAGCTGAAGCATGTTCCTCCCCTCGGAAACGAACATCGTGACCAACTCCGGATGCTCGTCCACCCCGGGCAAGAGTCGCTTGATCGCTACCACCCTTCGATCGCCGTCCGTCTCCACGGCGCGCCATATTTCGGCCATTCCGCCGATGCTGACTCGATCGAGCAGGAGGTACTTTCCGCAGCGGATCGGTTGACTGTCCAGTTCTTTCAAGGCTTCAGAGGTTTGCCAGATGCGCAAACGTACCGAGCACGCCACCGAACCGTCAATATTGCGGCGCCGCGTGAAGCCGCCGAACGAGCCCGCCTGTGGCCGACAAGCAGTCCGTATCCATCGCCGCTGCTGCCGCGAGTCCCCCGGGATGTCACAAAGAGTTGACGGATTCTTGCCAAGACGATTGGCTGCCGGGTGGTAAGAGCCGCAACTCCACGGAAGCGCCGACAAGGGGGAGCCATGAAATTCACCAGGAGAAGCTTCATCAAGACCGTTGCCGGCGTTTCCGGGGCCGCGCTTCTTGGTCCTCACCGGCGCACGGCGATCGCCGGCTCAAGAACCAAAGGCGATCGCGTCCTCCGGAGACCGGACGGGTCCGGCTTCGACCACATCGTGGTGGTGATGATGGAGAACCGCAGCTTTGACCATCTGTTCGGCTGGCACCCAAATGCGGACGGACAGCAGGCAGGTTTGACCTATCTCGATCGGAGCGGGGTCGAGCATCAGACCTATCCTCTGGCTCCCGACTACACCGGGTGCGGACACCCGGATCCGGATCATTCCTGGGAGGGCGGTCGGATCCAGCGCAACGGGGGCGCGATGGATGGCTTTCTTCTCGGGGCCAACGACGAATACTCCATCGGCTACTACCTCGAGGAGGATCGACCCTTCTACAGCGCGCTCGCGCGAAAATTTACCACCCTGGATCGATACTTCTGCTCGATTCTCGGACCGACTTTCCCGAATCGGCTCTTCATGCACTCCGCGCAGACGGACCGCCTCACCAATACCTTCGACCTGGCGACGATGCGCACCATCTGGGACGCGCTCGCCGAGGCGGGAGTGGACGGCCGCTATTACTACGGAAACCTTCCTTTCGTCGGGCTCTGGGGAGACAGATACCTCGGGATTGCTCGAACCAGCGCTCAGTTCCTCCTGGAGGCGCAGGCCGGCCAATTGCCCGCCGTCTCCTTTCTCGATCCGACCTACACCCTGGATGACGACCGCCCGGGTCCTGGAGATGACGACCATCCGCACGCCGACATCCGGCGCGGAGATGCTTTTCTGGCGAGGGCCTTTCACGCCGTCGCCACTGGACCGCTGTGGCCGAGGACCGTGTTCATCGTGAACTTCGACGAGTGGGGCGGATTTTTCGACCACGTGTCCCCGCCGCGAGCGGCCGCGCCGAATATGGTGGATCCGGATCTCGAGGATGGCAGGGCGCTTCTTGGATTCAGGGTGCCCACCGTGGTCGCCTCGCCCTTCACCGCCGGCGATCCCGACAATCCTCTGGTCAATAGTACGGTGTTCGATCACACCTCGGTGCTCAAGTTGATCCAGTGGCGCTGGGGGCTGTCCCCGCTCACCGCTCGCGATTCCTCCGAAGACGTTGGCAATCTCCTCTCCGTTCTGGATCTGGAAAATCCGCAAGCTGAAGTGCCCGACCTGCCGTTGCCGGACGGACCTCCTCCCGCGGTATGCATGCCGGTCGCTACTGCGTCCGGTGGCCCTGATCAGAACCCATCCGGCCTCCTGACTCGCCTCGAAAGCAACGCCTGGGCGGGATTCGCGCGCTCTCCCTTGCTCGATCGGTGGCCGGTCCGCCGCCGTTGAGACTCCATTAGCTCAGAAAAGACGCGCGGACATCGGGCAAGCGCTCCGCGGGACGTCTTGCTTTGGACCCTCGCCGCTCGGCTCCTGGGCCTCGAAATACCGCTCGCAAAGCCGCAGTCGCCGCGCTTCCCAGACCATGTACGTTCCAAGGATGAGCTGGACGACGCTGCGCCAACAGTCCTCCCATCGGTCGCGGACGCGCATCCAAGCGAGCAGAGCGGCGCGCGATCGTGGATTGTTTTTGCCTTCCCGGCGCTCGAGTATGCAGGGGCCGCGGTTGGGAACCGAGCGGGTGTGCGAGGCCGACGAGTACAGGGCGAAGTGGCTCAGCATCTCTCGCGCCGCCGCCCGCATGGTGAGGGGCGCCAGCCCCTGCGCCGGACAGGGTCGGTTGGCGGAAACTCCAAACGGAATGTAGTTCGCCTCCGCGTGCGAAATTCCCTCCCATCGACTGGGGTCGAAGGACTCTGGACGGTCGAATCCCACCCGTTGGAACTCGGGGTGGTTGAAGCAAAGCACCGTTCCCCTGGGGATGACGGTTTGCTCATCCAGCGCAATCTCGGCCGAAGTGATGCGGTGCGAAATCCCGAAAAGGGGATAGAGCCGCAGCGTTTCGTCGATCACTTGATCGAGGTAGCGATCGTCTTCCGGATTCGACGCGAGCCTCGCCTGGATTTCCGGATGCTGCGCAACCACCATCAATAGATGGACCATCGCCTCGGACATCTGAACGACCGCGGTGTTGAAGAAGGCACCCTGTAGATAAAGCGCGCGTTCTTCGGTCGACAGGTGCTCGGGAAGTCGGTGGGGGATCTCCCCGGCATTGATCTTCGCGATCAAGAACCCGGTCAGGCGGTGCCGCTTCTCCATGTGGCGCAGGCCGCAGCACTTCAAAGCAGTGACCACGTCGTTCGCGTTCCCGACGACCAGCCGTCGCGCGTCGGGGGAGGCTCTCTGGCCAAACACCAGCTCGCAGTAGAAATCTGCCCAGACGGGCATCATCAGATCGCGCAGGCGGACAAGTCGGGTGTCGCGGATGTCCAGCTCCTGGACCACCCCCGCCAGGCAGCGGGTCGCCATCTCCTGCGCCGCCTTGCGCGAAATGGAGAGAATCCGCCGCGTGGTGCGCGCCACCTCTTCGTATTTCTCCCCGGGCTCGATGTGCTCCTGATGAATTTCCGGGCCGGGGGAGAGCCAGTACCAGAACAGATCCGAAAGCGCGGCGCCGCGGCTGCGGCCATTGGCCGCCGGATGGGAGTACACCTGCTTGAAGCGCGACGCACCGACGCGCGGGCCGGGGATCGGCATTCCCTCCTCCCCGTTGATGCGGGTGAAGATGCGCGCCCGAAGCGAAAGGACCGCCGAGGGAAGCCAATAGGGCAATGACCCCAGCAAGACCAGCCCCGCCACCGAGGTGAGCAGGACGATCACGTCTCCTCCCGCCGCAACCGAACCAGATCGCGGCTGAGATCCGCCGGAGATCCGCAGCCGCAAAGCGCGAGCGCCCGGTCGAGCTCCGACCGCAAAAGCTCGAGCACCTGAGAGACACCGCCTTCGCCGCCCAGCGCGAGGCCCCAGAGCACCGGACGGCCGATCGCCACCGCGCTGGCGCCGAGCGCGAGGGCCTTGACGACGTCCGTTCCGCGCCGGATTCCGCCGTCGAGCAGAAGCGGAATCCTTCCCTCCACCGCATCGACGATCGCCGGGAGCAGCTCGATTGATGCGGGGACGGTGTCGAGCTGGCGGCCCCCGTGATTTGAAACGATCAGCGCATCGACCCCGCGACCGACGGCCAGCTTCGCGTCGGACGGATGCATGATCCCCTTGAGCGCGATCTTGAGGCTCGTCGTCTTGCGCAGCCAGTCGATGTGCTCCCAGGAAAGCTCGGGCGAGAAGGCGATCGGGCGGGCCCTGCCCCATTGAGGACCGCCGGTCGATGAAGTGTGTGACATTTTGGGTCCGCGGGGACTCGAAATGTCATACACCTCGCCCAAAGGCTCCCGCATGTTCTCGCAACACATTCCGGCGGGGAGATCGAGAAACTGGTTGCGCACATCGCGCTCGCGCCGCCCAAAGGAGGGCGAATCGACGCTGACCACCAATGCCGTGCAACCTGCGGCCTCGGCGCGTCGCACAATCGACTCGGTGAATTTGAGATCGGGCTGGATGTAGAGCTGAAACCAGAGGTTTGCCGGGGCATCGGTCGTCACTTCGCGCGCCGCGGCGGCGATCTGCTCCACCGCCACGGTCGAGGCCATGCTCACGATCATGATCGTTCCGGCTCGGGCCGCGGCTCGCGCGGTGGCGCTCTCCCCTTGCGGATGAGCAAGTCGATGGAACGCCGTGGGCGCGAGCAGGACGGGCATCGAGGTGCGGCACCCGAGTAGAGCGATTTCAAGCTTTCGATTGCCGCGGCCGCGCAATACGCGAGGGATCAGGCCGATGCGGGCAAACGCCGCCTCATTCTCGCGCAGCGTCACCTCATCGTCGGCACCGCCGGCGAAAAAATCGTAGATCTTGGGTTCCAGGCGCCTTTGCGCTTCGGATTCGAGCTCGCGTAACGAGAGGGGCTCCATTGCCCACAACTCCTAGGCCGCAACCTCGGCGGCGGTCTGCTCTTTGGCCATTGCCTGCGCGAAGAACGCGACCAGCGGCAGCCGATGCGCTGGCCCATTCCATTCGTTCTCCAGATTCTCTGCCACGTGGTGTTCGGCCACCATCTCCCGGCCCCGATAGAAGCGGACCACCGGGTGCAGGTACCGCGCATCGTGCGAGCTCTCCGGATCGTCCTGCGCGATACGGTTGACCGAAATATCGAACGGATCGATCCGATCGTGATCCGGACCGTATTCGAGCGAGATGGTGAAGTGGCACTCACCCGGAACCGGCACCTTCTCGCGCACGTAGTCCAACGGCAGCTCCTCGTAGTAGCGCGCGGTTCGGTCCTTTGAAACGACGATCAGGTCGCAAAGGCAGGCAAACTGCTGCCAGAGCGCCGAGCTGCGGTTGACCCGAGCGATCACCGACTCTCCGAGCGCCTGAGGCTCCGCGGCAAAGGCGCGATGCGGCCAGCTTTCGCCGTGGTACTTTTGCTCGAGCATCCGGTGCAGCGACCGCACGGTGTATCGAAAGCCGTGGATGAACCCGCCGGTCGATTTCTTGAAGTCGCGCACCTGCATCAGGGTTCCGGCGAAGTAGAGATCGGGCACGTTGGTCGATTCCCACCCCGGCGTCTGCGCCGGGAATCGATCGCGAATCACCAGCTCCGGCCGGCATTCCTCGTCAAAGATCGAAGCGTCGAAGCGAAATCCGGTGCAGACGATCACCCGGTCGTAGCGAAGATCCTTTTTCACCTCGTTCGCGCGGCTGAAGCTGAAGGTCACGACGTACTGACCGTCCTCGCGCCGCTCGATGCGTTCGACCACCCCGTCGAGCAGCGCGTTCTGCGACTTGAGCTGGTAGGTGTCGAGCAGGTTGTTGTTCACCGCGCGCAGGTGGCCCACGTAGTGGGTTTTCCAGGCAAAGCGGATCGAGCTCGGGCCGGCGACATGGATCACCGCCGCGGTGGCGATCAGATTGTCCGCGGTCTCGAAGCCGGAGTTGCCCTTGCCGATGATCAAGACTCTTTGATTGATGAACTCGCGCGGATCGACCGAGACCGTCGTGTAGAGCTCCGCGGTTTCGATCCCGGGGATGGTTGGAATGTAGGGTTTGGAGACGCCGGACGCGACAATCAGCCGCTTCGCCTCGTAGGCCCGCCCATCCTGATCGACGGCGCGAAAGAGACCATTGCTTCGGCTCACCCGGCGAACGCGGGTGTTGTACTGGACATCGAGACGGTGGGCCGCGGCAAAATCCGAGAGGTAGCGCACCATGTCGTCGGCATCGGGAAAGTAGGATTCGCTGTAGCGGGTGAATCGCAGGCTCGGGTCGTCGGAGAGAAGCGAATTCCAGTCCATCCGCAGATTGAGCTCCGCGTCCTCCCAGCCGGTGTACCGCTTGTTGCTCGAAATGAGCTTCCGATGCCGCGGGAAGGTGCGGAAAAACGTCCCCGGCTTGTCCCCCGCCTCGAGGACCCGATAATCGCGGCCTGCCCGCGCGAGGAAGTAGGCGAGTTGGAGCCCCGCCGGACCCGCACCGATGATCAAATAATCCATGAATCTCCTCCGAATGCTTTGGAAATCACGCCTGGTTTCTGACCTGGACCAATTCGATTCGCTTGGCGAAGTCCGAGCCGAGGTAGTGCGTCTCGAGCTCGCTCCTGCGCACCAGCCGGCGCAATACCGGTGCGGTGACAAAGGTCGTCAGCACCGCCATCAGCACCAGCATGAAAAAGACGCTCTTGGGGATGATTCCTAGGTCGTAGCCGAGGTTGATCACGATCAGCTCCATCAGCGCCCGGGTATTCATCATCACCCCGATCATCGAAGCCTCGCGCCAGGGCAGGCCGTTCGCCCGAGCGGCCAGTGCGCAACCACCGAACTTGCCGACGAACGCGGCCCCCACCACGAGTCCGCACATGATCCACAAGCCGCTTCCCGACATGGTGCCGATATCGGTGCGCAAACCGGTATAGGTAAAGAAGATCGGGAGGAAGAAAACGGTGACGAAGTCGCGCACGCGCTCCTGAACCGCCTGTCTGAATTCCGCCTGATCGAAGAGAATGGCGCCGAAGAAGAATGCGCCGAAGATTGAGAAGATCCCGATCAAGTTGGTCGCCAACGCAGACAGAAAGACGAGGATGAGGAGAAACGCCAAGCCGGTCAGCGACAGCTGGCCCTGATGCGCCCGCAAGTGACTGACGGTCCATCTCTTCAATGCCGGACGCACCAGCTTGACCATGAACAAAGCAAAGCCGACCGTCTCCGCAACCATCAGGGCCAGCTTGACCGGGTCCAGCGTCGAACGAACGATGGCGGTGATCAGGGCGAGGAGGATCCAGCCCGTTGCATCATCCGCGGCCGCGGCGGAAATCGTGATCGATCCCAGCCGGGTCCGGTTGATGTTCAGCTCCACCATGATCCGGCCGAGGATGGGAATGGCGGTGATCGACATCGCCGTTCCCATGAACAGGGCCAGGTTGATCCAGCTTCCGCCCAGACCCAGGGCACCGTGCATCCACCGCCCGAGCACCACGCCGAGGCCGAAGGGCAACAGGATGCCGACGAGCGAGACCGAAATCGCGGTTCGCCGATTCCCACTCAGCTGCCCGAAGTCGAACTCCAGGCCAATCAGGAACATCAAGAGGATGAGGCCAATCTGGCTCATCACCGCGAAGATCGGCCCCACCGAGGGATCGAAGACCCGGTGGAAGAGGTTGGGAAACATTCCTCCGAATACCGATGGACCGAGAATGAGCCCGGCGGCGATTTCGCCGCAGACCAGAGGCTGTCCCAATTTTCTGAGCAGCAGACCGAAGATGCGGGCCGCGCCGACGATCACGATCAGTTGAACGATGACGAGGAGAAGGACATTCTCGGTGTGGCTGCTGGTCGGGGACACAGATCATTCTCCTGCGCAAGACAGCTCGGGCTGTTCGAGGTCCATAGAGCGGACGGCTGGCTACCCCCGTCGATTGGCTATTTCGTCAACCCACTGAGCTAGACACGTCCGGTGCAGGCCCGTTGCAAGCTCGCGCCGACAACAGGCTCTGCTAGGCTCGCCGCCCGAAAGGCGCCCACTGCATGCAAACGAAGACGATCATCCTCGTCACCCTCGCGTCCCTCTCCTGCTCGACAACCCAATCCCGCGGGCCGGAGGGAAGCGCGGATGCTCAGTTTCAGTCGCTGGCCGCGAAGTACGTCGAAGAAATACTCCGGACTAACCCGGAGCAGGCGACCCACCTGGGCGACCACCGATTCGATGACCGACTCAACGACTACAGCCTGGCCGGCGTCCAGAGACAACGCGACCTGAGCCTACGCTACTTGAAGGGGCTGGCCGAGATTCCAATGTCGAATCTGAGCCCGGTGAACCAGGTGGACTACCGGATCTTTCGCGATCGGCTCAACTACCAGGTGTTTCGCATCGATGGCCTTAGAGAATACGAATGGAATCCGCTCATCTACAATGTATCGGGCTCGATCAACGCTCTGCTGATGAGGGAATTCGCGCCGCTGCCAACGCGCCTTCGCAGCGTCAAGGGACGCCTGGCAGGTATCCCTGAAGTGATCGCCCAGGCGAAGGCGAATCTCAAAAATCCCCCGCCGATACACACCGAGACCGCGATCTCCCAAAATGCGGGAAGCATCCGGCTGGTCTCGGAGGAGCTCAACCGTTTCGTCGCGGAGGCCCCGGAGCTCAAGGAGCAGATCGCGCCGATTCAAGCGCGGGCGGTGGCTTCGCTGCGCGATTACGGACGCTGGCTCAAAGACGATCTGCTGCCCCGATCGAAGCGGGACTTCAGGCTCGGGGACGAAAAATTCAAGCGGAAGCTTCGCTACTCGTTGGAATCCGACCTGACCAAAGAAGAGATCTTGAAGCGGGCCGAGGCCGACCTGGCCGCCACCCAGAATGCGGCGTACGAGGTCGCTCTTCCCCTCTACAAATCATTCTTCCCAACCCTCGCGGCGCCGGATTCCGCCGACCGGAAACAGGTGATCGCCAAAGTGCTGGAGAGGCTGGCCGATCAACACCCCACCAATGACACCATCGTGACGGCGGCAACCGAGGATCTGAAAGAGGCGACGACCTTCGTCCGCTCGCACAATCTGATGACCGTGCCCAGCGAGCCGGTGAAACCGATCGTGATGCCCGAGTACCGGCGCGGTGTGGCGGTTGCCTATTGCGATTCGGCTGGACCGTTGGAAAAGAATGGCGAGACCTTCTTCGCCATCTCCCCCACCCCGTCCGACTGGCCCGCCAAGCGCGTCGAATCCTTCTTCCGGGAGTACAACAATTACATGGTTCAGGAGCTCACCGTTCACGAGGCCATGCCGGGCCACTATCTCCAGCTCGCGCATTCGAACCGGTTCAAGGCCCCGACGATGCTTCGATCCCTTTTTCACAGCGGCGTCTTCGCGGAGGGGTGGGCGGTCTATGCCGAGAGGCTGATGGCCGAGGCCGGTTACGGCGGACCCGCGGTTCGGATGCAGCAGCTGAAAATGAGGATGCGGACGATCATCAATGCGATCCTCGACGGTCAGATCCACACCGCCGGGATGACCGAGCAACAGGCGATGTTACTGATGATGAACGAAGGCTTCCAGGAAGAAGGAGAGGCCGCGGGCAAGTGGCGCCGGGCAGCGCTGAGCTCTACCCAGCTGTCGACCTACTACGTGGGGAGCATCGAGATGGACGACATCCGCCGCGCCTACGAAGCGAAGAGCTCGGGGAAGGTGGACTACAAGGCGATGCACGACCGGATGCTTTCTTTTGGCACCCCCGCTCCTAAATATGTTCGCGAGATGATGGGGCTCTAGCAGGCCACCTTGCTAAGGCGTCAGCTCGTTCGCACCATCGTTTGAAGCAGGTGTTCGAGCGCGGCGTCGGGGTGGTCGCACAGCCCGACGTGCACCGGCGAGAGCTGAATCACCGTGCTGCGGGGGGAAACGAGCCAGTGAAACCGCTCCGCCTGCGACAGCCGGCCAATCGGCCCGGCGTCCGGGCCTCCTGCGCACATTCGCTGGATGCTCTCCAGATGGGCCTCGACCAGGTCCGCGTCCAGCTCCGGCGCCACCGCCATCAGTCGGCGCCGATCGAGCTCGACCCGAGCGGCGAGGAAATCGCGCCCGCGGCAATACAAGACGATTCCGGCGTTGATGCGCTCGCCCCGCTCGACCCGCGGCACCACACGGATGATCGCATAGTCAAACGAGTTGGGCTCGGGCACGTTCGGCCTCGGAAAGGAAGAGAGAAGACTGTCGCAGTCTGCCCGCAAGCCAGCTCCCGTAGGCGGCCCTGAGCTTGGCGGCGTTCCCGACCTCGGGTTCGTCGGCGAGCCACTCGTCGGGGATCTCGGAAAGCACCTTTTCCATCTGCACCTCGGCCAACTTGGAACGCAGCTCGGCGTCGGCCTGAGCCAGCTGGGAGGCCTTCGGCAACAGGACGTGGTCCTTGATCCGCGGGAAGGGGTTGGCGACGCTCGCGCCCGCGTCGGCCCAGTTGTGATGAAAGTACAGCGCCGCTCCGTGATCGATGAGCCAAAGCTCGTGGTTCCAGATGAGAAGGTTGGGGTTTTTCGCGGTGCGGTCCACGTTGAGCAGGAAGGCATCGACCCAGACGATCTGAGAGGCCAGTCCGGGCTCGATCTTCGGCGGGGCGATGGGATCGAATGCGATCGCGCCCGCCAGGTAGGCCAGGCCGAGGTTGGGACCGGCGCTGGCGTTGATCAAGTCCCGGATTTCCGGGTCGCGCTCATTTAGCCCCAGAACGGGATCGAGATCCGCTCTCACCAGCTCCGGTACGCGCAAGCCTACCGCGCGCGCGAGCTCGCCGGCGATCAGCTCGGCAATGAGCGCCTTCGATCCCTGCCCGGCGCCCCGGAACTTGAGGACGTAGAGCTCGCGGTCGTCGCCCTCGACTATTGCAGGCAGCGAGCCCCCTTCGCGAAGGGGCGTAATGTACCGGGAGACCTTCACCGTCTTCATCGGACCAAACTCTAGGCTTTTTTGCTCTCGATGTCGTCGACACCGGTGGGCTTCTAGGGGCGCGATCGCTTCGATGTTCGCCCGCGAGACGCGGCAGCAAAGAGCTGAGCGTCGAGCGCGGCGAACGCCTCGGCGTTGCCGTCCTGCGTGTAGCGGCTCAGCGTTTCGCTCAGCTGCGGCGTGCGTTGGAGGAAGTTCGTCAACACGTCGGGGTTGAGCACCGAGGCAAACGCGCCGTACCCGAGGCGCTCCAAGTACAGAGCATTGAGAGTCTGCTCGAATTGACCGGAGACGGGGATCGACAACATCGGTTTTCCCAGGTACACCGCCTCGCTCATCAGCGTAAATCCGCCGGACGCGACCACCGCCCGAGCAGTCCTCAAGTCCTCGATGAACTCACTTTCACTGAACGGCCGGAAGGTCACATTTCCTTCTCGCCGGTCCTCCTTCAAATCGCGCAGGGCGCCATAGACCCGGCAGGGCAACCCAGCCTTGCGCAGCATCTCGGTGGAGGGCGAAACGCCCTCCGCGGTCTGATAAACGAGCAGATGCTCTCCCCGCTCCGCCTTGGCCGCGAGGATCTCCGGCCGAAGGACAGGAGGGACCAGCGTCGTACGCTGCAGTCGCAGGGGCGGACGAAAAAACGCGGTGATCAGGTAGTGAGAACAACCCGGCAGCTTGGCCCTCACGATCGAACGGGCCAACCCGAAGCTCTTCTCGAATCCGGCCAACAAGGTCGGATCGTGCAGGCACCGATTGAGGATCTGCATGTTGTCGACGCTGATCACAGGGAGGCGATGATTCTTGGCGAAGAGGTAGCTGAAACTTTCGAAATCGCTGATCACCAGCTCCGGCTGGAATTGCCCGACCAGCTCGAAGTAGCGGCGGATGTTCTGGGGCCAGCCGGAAGCGGCGCCTTTCAAATTTTGCAGGACCGTTCGCCATTTCTTGATGCGATTGTCTTCATAGGCGAGCGTGAATCCCCAGATTCCGTGCACTCCGGCGAGCCTCTGTTCGAGGTACCCCTTTGCCCGGCCGGAGGCGACGATGTGAACTTCATGCTCTCGAACCAGCTTCTCGAGCAACACCCGCGACCGGATCGCGTGGCCCATCCCCTCGCCGACCACTCCATAGAGAATCCGCACCTGGTAACCCTACCGCAACGGCAGACAACCCGGTCGACGGTGCCCGCGGATCGACCCTAGTCCTCGGAGCCGGCGATCAGGTCGACCCCCGCAACCCTTTCGCCGGAAGCTCCACAATCGCTTTCGTACCAGCGGGCGATGACCGCAAACTCAAGCTGGCTCTGTCCCCGTACTGCAAGGCCAGATACCTCTGCAACGATGAAATGCCCCGGGCCTCCGGCCGCGTTGCCCCCTCTGGCAAACCGGGACCGTTGTCCTCGACCGTGCAGACCAACTTCGAAGCGGGCACGCTCTCGTCCTTGACGAGCTTCCCGCTCACGACAATTTTTCCGCCGCGCTCGCGCCGGAGCGCTCCGTGCTTCACCGCATTCTCTACCAGGGGTTGGAGGAGAAGCCGGGGAACCAGTACCGGCCAGACCGCGTCTTCGATTTGCCAGCGAAAGACGACCCGGCGACCGTGCCGTACCTCCAGGATGTGCGCATACCGACGCAGCCACTCGATTTGTTCCTTGAGGGTCTGCGTTTCGCCCGCGCTCTTCAGCGATGCACGCGAAAGCTCCCCGAGATCGCTGATCAGCTCCCGGGCTGCGCGCGGATCCGAGATGACCAGCCCGGCGATGGCGTTGAGCGTGTTCAGAAAGAAGTGCGGTTCGAGGTGCGCGTGCAGTTGAGCGAGGGAAGCCGCTGCCCGGAGCTTCTCCGCCTCAAGTCGCGATTTCTCCGCTTCCAACGATTGGGCGTGGCCCATCTCGAGCGCGATCGCGGCTTGATTGGAGGCAATTCTGAGCAACAAGAACTCCAGCTGCGTCGGGAAGCTCTGATCGGGCGAAGCGGCGATCACCGACCCCCATTTGCCATTTGTCCCCAAGGGAAGCGAGACGACGTGCAGGGTACCCTCGCCGAAGGGGTTCGCGACGACGGTCGTACCGAACTTCTGTAGCTTGCTTTCCATCAATCGGCCCAGTTGGTCCGGACTGCCCGATCCATCCGAGGTGGAAGACTTGTAGAAATAACCTCGGCTCGAACCGGGGCCGGTAGCAACGCTTGCCAAGGCAAACTCCAAGCGAACGACCGCGGTCAGCACGTCCAATAGATTGTTGATGATTGCCGGCAGGTCGCCGCCATTCCAGGTCGCTGGCATCATCACCACGCTCAAAAGATCTCGGATGAGGGGTCGGAGTTGGTGGGTAGGGATCCATTGAGATTCACCGCTTGGGTCGGTCGTTTGCGCAGGGCTCAGCGAGCGCCGGGGCTTTGTTTCCCTCTGACCGAGCTCGCGAAAGAACTCGCTTGCGGGCGTGAAGAAGGGCTGCTCTTGAAGGATTCCGCCGAGGATGTTTATCGGGTGGGTCCGAACGACGTCGATCACCATCCGGCCGCCAAACTTGGCGGCGTCGTAGATTCAGATCACCGGATCGTGATGCTCGAGCAACATCTGGTTGACGAGGATCTCGAGGGAAAGAAAGCTCTGGAGCCCGAGGCGGTCTTCGAAAACCCAATCCATGTCACCGAGGAAACGGGTGCGGGGGTACCCTTGAGACCTGGCCTGGTCGAGCACATCGGAAATGGAAGAAAGCAACCTGCCCTGATCGAAGTGCCCCTCGCGCAGCTGAAACACTTCCCAGCTTCGTACTTCCAGCTGGCCCGACTGTTGAGCCTGGCGGACGTGGATTCCCGCCGCTTGCAGCCGCTCCAGATGCGTCGCCAACAACCTCGGATTGATGGTGTGAAAAACCTTCTCACCGCGTCGAATTCCCTCGACGATGAAGGGGATCAGGACTCGGTACTCTTCATCTTGGTCTCGAAAGAAGGCGCAAACATGTGGATGACTTCCCAGCGCCACCCCACTCAGGAAAGCAGGTTCGGCCAGCGCATTGCCCAGTTGCTCCATCTCGCCTCCAAACACCGGTCAACCGGCCTTCAGCTTCGAAGACTTTAGAAGACGGACGCCGGTGGAATTGGTGAGCAAGATGTCCCGAAGCTCCGGGGACCTCTCTCGCGAGACCGGCACGCGGATCCCCTCGCCTTCCGCCCCTACCCAGTTCCCCACAAACAGCGTCGTCTCCCCATCCTGTCGCTCCAGCTCCCGGACATGGGCGAGGTTGATCAACCAGTTGCGATGCACCCGCAGGAAAGTGCGGCCGAACGAGGCTTCGATCGCCGCCAGCGAAAGGTCCATGTCGAACTTCCCGGGCCGGGAGTGCACATAGGTCATGCGGTCCGCGGCTTCGAACGCCCATATTTCGTCCAGCTCGAGAAAGACGAGGCTCTTCCTCCGGCGGGCCATCACCCGCATGCTCGGGCTCGCGGCAAGGGGGGGAAAGCGTTCGAAAACCCGGCGGAGGCACTGTTCAACGCGATTCTCGCTGAATGGCTTGAGGAGATAGTCGACCGCTCCAAGCTCGAAAGCCTCGATCGCATGCTGGTCATAGGCGGTGGCGAGGACGAACTTCGGCGCGCCGGGGGATCCCACCAGCGAGCTGATCAGCCCGAGACCTGCGCCGCCCCCTGCGTCGCCGTCCATCTCCACGTCGACGAAGGCGACATCGACCGGGGGTTTCGTGCCTGGATCCAGCGCCTCCCGGGCCTCCCGAACGCTCGCCACCGCGCCGACGACCTCCGCAAGGCCGGTAGCCTCGATGAGCTCAACGAGAAAGTTGCGGGTTGGCCACTCATCCTCGACGACCAATGCTCGCAGGCGAGCACCATGGTGCTCGGAGAAGTCGCCACTGTGTATCATCTCGGCCTCCGTAACCCCTCGGCGGGCACCTCGACGATCGCCTTCGTACCAGCGGGGGATGATTGCAATCTCAAGATGGCGTTGTCCGCGTACTTCAAGGCCAGATACCTTTGCAACGATGAAATGCCCCGGGCCTCCGGCCGGATTGCACCCTCCGGCAAACCGGGGCCGTTGTCCTCCACCGTGAGGACCAACTTCGAATCGGGCACGCCCTTCTCCTTGACCAGCTTCCCGCTCACGACGATCCTCCCGTCGCGCTCGCGTCGGAGCGCTCCGTGCTTCACTGCATTCTCCACGAGCGGTTGGAGGAGAAGCCGGGGAACCCGCATCGGTCGGGCCGCGTCTTCGATTTGCCAGCGAAAGACGACCCGACCGCCGTGCCGCACCTCCAGGATGTGGGCATAGCGACGCAGCCACTCGATTTGCTCGTCGAAGGTCTGCGTTTCGCACCCGTCCTTCAGCGACTCACGCAGAAGCTCCCCCAGATCACCGAGCAGCTCCCGAGCCGTGTGCGGATCCGCGCTGACCAGCCCGGCGATCGCGTTGATCGTGTTGAGGAAGAAGTGCGGTTCGACGTGCGCGTGCAGTTGGGCGAGCGAAGCCGCCGCTCTGAGCTTCTCCATTTCAAGCCGCGATTTCGCCGTTTCCAAAGATTGCGTGCGTCGGACCTCGAGCGCCATCGCGGCTTCATTGGCGGCAATTCGAAGAAGCAAGAACTCGAGCTGTGTCGGGAATCTCTCGTCGGGCGAAGCGGCGATCACCGTCCCCCATTTGGCATTCGTCCCAAGGGGGAGCGAGACGGCGCGCAGGCTTCCCTCTCCGGATGGGTTGGCGACGACGGTCGAACCGAGCTTCTGGAGCTTGCTTTCCAGCAATCTGCCCAACTGCTCCGGTCTGATCGAGCCATTCGGGACGGTAGACTTGAAGAAGTAGTCTCGGCCCGAACCGGACCCGGTCGCAACGCTTGCCAAGGCAAAGTCCAAGCCAACGACCGCGGTCATCATATCCAGCAGATTGTTGATGATCGCCGACGAGTCGCTGCCTCTCCAGGTCGCGGGAATCGTCACCACGCTTAAAAGATCCCGGATGAGGTTACGCAGTTGGTTTGGGGGAATCCATTGAACTTCGCCATCAGGGTCGATGGTTTGAGCAGCGCTCAGCGAGCGCTGGGTCCTTGCTCCCCGTTCCGCGAGCTCGCGCAGGAGCTCGCTGGCAGGCGTGAAGAAGGGCTGTTCTTGGAGGATTCCCCCGAGGATGTTCGTCGGGTGAGTCCGAACGATGTCGATAAACCCCCGCCCGCTGAACTTGGAGGGGTCGAAGACGCAGATCAACGCATCATCGTGGTCGAGCAGAAGCTGGTTGATGAGGCTCTCATAGCGAAGAAAACCGTCGACCCCGGGGTGGTCTTCGACGACCCAATCCATGTGACCCACGAGCCGGGTGCGGGGAAAGCCCTGTATCCTCGCGTCGTCGAACGCGCCTGAAATGAAGGCCAGCATTCTGTCCGGGTCGAACTGCCCGCCGTGCAGGTACGCCTCTTCCCAGCTCAGCACCGCCAATTGCCCCGACCGTTGCGCTTGATCGACATCGATTCCCGCCGCTTGCAGCCGATCCAGATGCGCTGCGAGCAACTCGGGGTTGACGATGTGGACAGCCTTCTCACCACGCCGAAACCCCTCGATGAAGAATGGGCGCAGGACCCGATATTCTTCGTCTGGGTCTTGAAAGAACGCGCAAACGTGGGGGTGGTTTCCCAGCATCACGCCGTCGAGGGAAACCGGCTCCATCCTCGCGTTGCCGTGTTGCTCCATCTCGTTCTCCAAACGCTGGTGCGGACGGCATTTCTTTGACTTGCAGGCGCCGCGCCAACCGCCTAAGCGCGGAGTTACTTTGCTAAAAGTACGCTCTCATCGCCGGGTTGTGCAGTTGTCCGACAGCTCTGTCGACGTTCGATCAGGCGACGCCCGAACCGACGGACTCGTCGTCAAAAACCAGCGCTTCGTAGTCCTGGAACGCCTCCGCGTCAGATTCACATCACGTCGGCCCCTGTTCGGGGGTAGTTTGCGGTGAGTCACAAGACGTGAACTGGCGGAACTGCCGGCAAAGCCGGAGAAAATTGGGAGGAGCGTGGGTCGTGGAGGCAGGACAGATGGTTCAGTCCACCCGAGAGTTGAGGCTTGAAGGTTTAGACAACATGGCGGCAGCTCGTAGAGAAAGCTTCGACTCCATTCCACGGTTGGGACAACGCATCCGCGAGCTGCGCAAGTCGCTTTCGCTCACCCAGGAGCAACTCGCCGAGAAAGCGGGCATCAGCGTTTCGTTTCTTTCGATGATCGAGCGCGGAGATCGCGTCCCGCACCTCGAAACACTGGCGATGCTGTCCAAGCCCCTGGGCGTCTCGCTCGCCGAGATTTTCGTCGGAATCGGTGAACCTTCCGCGTCCAACCAAAACGCATTGCCTCCACTGATCGAGTTTCTCGAGCAACAGTCTCTGGATTCCGGCGATGTCGAGGCGTTGCTGGTCATTTCGAAGACCCTTCTCAGGTACAAGGCACGCTGACCGAAACCTCCGGTCGTCGACGCGTTCGAGCCTCCCCACCAAGTACCCCCAGCGATGGGTCGATTGTCCGTGGACCAACGTGCCAAGCATGTTTTCGCTGGCCGCGTCGGCAGGGGTTGGGGTACGAGCTACAACCCTGAGTCCCACTCTCGCAGCCAACACGGCGACGAGAGGACCTGTCTTGAGGGGAGCAGGAGGGGCGAAAGATCGATTCCCCGACAACCAAGTGGAAGGAAAACACATGAGACAACAGACTCGACATCGACGTTGGGGAAGCGCTGGGTATTGCGCTCGGCTCTTGAGCGCGATCGGATTGAGCACCGCCAGTCAAGCCGTGGTGACTGCCGGACCTGCGCCCGACCCCACCGGACGGGGCGACTTCGCCGTTGCGACGTCGCAGTACCGGCTTCCGGCATCGACGGATCCGACGATCATGACCGATCGCGCCACCGAAATATGGGCCCGAGTCTGGCGACCCGTGTCCAACGATGACCTGGGAAGGCTCCCGCTCGTCGTTTTCCTCCACGGAAACCACGGCACTTGCGGAACGTTTTTCTGCTCGGTGGCCAACTGCGGCCGCCCGATTCCCCTTCCCAACGGGCCGCGGATCGACGACCGCATCGACTACACTTTTACCGGCACCTGCCCTCGCGCGGGAGAAGGAAGTCCCCCTGCCGAGACGGACTACGTCGTCTCGCCGAGCCACGAAGGATACACCTATCTCGCCGAGCAGCTCGCTTCGCGCGGATACCTCGTCGTTTCGATCAATGCCAACCGCGGGATCACCGCCGGTCCGGCGCAAGACCTGGGAACGCCAGGACATCCCTTCATCGAAGATAGGGGTCTGAACCTCGCGCGCGCGAGACTGGTGCTCAAGCACCTCGAGCTGCTGAGCCGCTGGAACCTGGGAACGGAGCCGACGCCCGGGTCACTGGGGTTCAGCCTCCGAGACGCAATCAACTTCCGAAAGGTCGCCCTCGTCGGGCACTCGCGCGGGGGAGAGGGAGTTCGGGGCGCGTACAACATCTACACCGGTCGAAACACCGACATCAATCCGTATGCGGCGATCGACTGGAGGGCGCGCATCTCCGAGACCGTGGACTTCAAGGGCATCTTCGAAATCGCTCCGGTCGACCGGCAGACGGTGAGGACGCTCAATGCCGAGGGGACGACCTGGAGCGTGATGCTTCCCGGCTGCGATGGCGACGTGATCAACCAGCAGGGAATGTGGCCGTACGACCGGATGATGAAGAGCTTTACCGAGGACCCCGCGCGGCAGAAGGCCTTCTATTATGTCCTCGGCGCCAACCACAATTACTGGAATACCGAGTGGCAATTCAGCGACTCGTCCGGCTGCTACAATTCAACGGTCCAGCTCTTCCAGACCGATCCGGCGACCGGCATTCTTCCCGGCGTGACCGGCTCGGAGAGGCAGCGGACCACCGGCTCCGCAAGCATCCTCGCGCTGATCCGCGGCGCAGTGTCCGCCTCCGAGGGTGACGACGAGTCGGCGCGCTTTCTCACCAACTTCGATCCGCAGTACGGACTGCCCGCGGTGGTCACCAGTGCGGCGCTCATCCAACGCGGATTCATCGCCTCGCCCAGCTCGAACGTCACCCAGGCGCTGGAGGATTTTGAAGGGCCGACGGGCACGAGCCAGTTCGGGGTGCCGAACCAGGCGAGCAACGTCACCGTCGAGCACGTGGGCGTCGTCGAGCACGGGGCACCCTTTACCGCCCGCGCCGGCGATTTAACCCGGGTGCCGCTGCCGGCATTTGTCCATGCAGGACGGATCACCTGGCAGCGCGCCGGGGCCGACGTCTTCTTTCAGATCAATTTCGCGGCCGCGGGGCAGGGATTGGATCTCTCGAGCTCCGCCACGGTCGATTTCCGCGTCGATCGCGAGTCTCCCCTGCGGACAACGCTCAATCCCGCCGGGCCGACCAATTTCCACGTGCAACTCGTGGCGGCCGACGGAACGCTGTCTGCACCGGTATCGGCGGCGGATTACATCGAGCTGGTCGGTCCCTTCGGAACCCCGGATGCGGATCTGACGTTTATCAGCCCTGCTTTCCCCGACGGCTATCACGTCAACCTGCCCACGGCGCGCATCCCGATGGGAGCGTTCCACGCCGACGATGTGAGCGCGACGCGCGGCATTCGATTGACCTTCGACAGCACGGCGACGGGGAAGATCTACGTGACCGACTTCCGGGCTTCGCGGCGGGGAATCCGCTCCTTCGGGGAGGGGGCCTCGGGCGCCGGCGCGGCCAGCTTGGTCGTGGATGGATCGACCTTTAACGGGACAGCGCGGATGATCGAAGAGGGCAACGTGATCGAGGACGTTCAGTACATTCCCGCGAGCGGTGGAATGGTGGCGAAGAACGGCGGCGGAACGGTGCGTTTCACCGTCTCGACCGAGAAGCCGATTCTCCCCGGAGATGAATTGACCCAGATGGCCATCGGCTCGATTCGCTGCGATGGTTCCTACGTTGACGGCTCGACCCAACGGATGACCTTCGAATGCCCGGCCATGGGGCTTCAGACCGTTGCGGACGGTGAGCAGATCATTGTCGCCGGCAACGCGCGCTCCCGCTGGAGCTTCGGCGCGTTCTCCAGCGATATGCTGAAGTAGAGGCGCAACGACACGGCGTCGACCCGGCGCCGCAAACGTGCAGAAGCTATGCGATTTGGCGGGCGCACCGGCTGCTTAGATTCGGCCGGTGCACCGCTACCGCGACACCAAAGCCATGCAGCGGTCGGAAATTGTCTCAAAGGTATCCTGATAGAGGCCGGGGCACCGAGAAGGCCCACCAATAGTTCGGCCTATAAGAGCTCTTGCGGTTAGTGCCTGCCTCCAGGCCAATCAGACCCCACTTACTGCGTGCCGGATTGCGTCCCTAAGCTGGCCGGAAAGTGTCAACGAGGCTCCCGGTCTGAAGTGTCAACGAAGGTTCCGGTTGCGCAGGCGAAATTCGGGGGTTGAGCGTGGCCCGGGCCACGGAGCGAGACGAAGCTCGGGGGTTGAGCGTGGCCCGGGCCATAATCTAGACAGTGATTCGACCGTTAAGTAGCCACTTTAACTGCAAAGAAATTGCCTCAAATTTCCTCGAGGCAAGTTGAGGCAAGAATTTCCAGGCCTCTTGCCCCTGCGGCGGCGCCTCGACCCGACGCGCCCGGGTCATGAACGTGCTCAGCGTTCGAACTTGAGCCGCTCGGTGACGGCTGGAGCGGCGCCGTGTGCCGGAAAGACGAGCCGAAGATCGACCGCGGTCTTTTCTGTCGGCGAGCTCCCCCAACGAACCGAGCCGGTCACTTCGGTGGCATTGATCGCACCCTCGGGCCACCGCCGTAGGGTCCCGCCGCAGGCGCTGGCGTCGCGGACCATGATCGCGCGCTCCAGCGACCAATTCGGCGGCAACTCGACCTTGCCGGCCGGCGCCTCAACCTCCGCCATCCCCGGCGAATTGAGGGTCACCTGGACGCAGAGATTTTTGGCGTCGTCGCGCTTGCTCAAAATGACCCGGTCGATGCCGCCGGGCACGAATTCAACGCCGTACTGCGCGCCTGTTTTCGATCCCGCCCGGGGTGCCGCGGCGGATCCGGTTTCCTTCGCCGGCGCTTTCCCTTCAGGAGGGACGGCGCCCGGCGAGGCTTCGCTGATCTTCTTCATCGCAGCCTGTGTATCCCACGCGAAGGCGGTGCAAGAAAACCACAGCAGGGTCGCCCCGACGATCGCCTTGAAAAACGGCGCCAAACAAGAACGGTTTCTCATCTTACTCACGGCGCTCGACTTACTCACGGCGCTCGACTCTCGGCTCATGCGTGACCGGAAAATTCATCGAGCGCGCCACGAAGCACTTCGCATGCGCGTCCTGATGCAATCGTTCGGCAGTGGCGACATCGCTCTCAGGTGAAATCGTCACTCGGGGACGCAGCAGGACACTCACGAACTGACCTTCGCCGCCAGGCTCTTCAGCCATGATTCCCTGGGGCTGATCCTCATAGGCGAGTACCACCACGCCTGCGTCGGCACACAGGTGGAGATACCAAAGTTGGTGGCATGCGGCGAGGCTCGCCACCAGCAACTCTTCCGGGCTCCACCGCCGGGCGTCCCCACGGAATTGTGGATCGGCGGAGCCGGCGATGGGGGCCTTCGACGGCGCACGAAGCTCATGGTCACGCGAGTATGAGCGGTAAGAGCTCGTTCCGGAGCCACCATTGCCGGTCCACTTCAGCTCGATCTCATAGTTGTGCAGTTTCATGGCTTCTCCTAAGCGCTTCGGCCGCGGACCGCGTCCGCCCATTTCTCGGCCCAGGCCGACAGCGGCTGGATGGCCACGCCGAACGTGCGCCCAAGATCAGTCCAATGGTACCCCTCTGGCGAGAGGTCGACGAGACCTGCGTCGCGAAGCTCCTTCAGGCGTCTGTTCAGCAGAGTCGGCGAGAGCTCCCCGCTGGCAGCCTGCAGGGCTCGAAACTTGAGCGGTCCCGCGCGCAGCTCCCAAACGATACGCAGGAGCCATCGTCGAGACATGAGGTCCAACAGCGCCATGATTGGACGCCCGGTCTTTGAACCCCGAACCTTGTAACCAGGCAGGGGGGTCCTTCTCCGGCTACGTTTCGGTTGCGCCGCCATGCTGAAGCTCCGGGAACCGCGCGGCAAAGGGCTCCAAGGGCAAGTCCAAGCCGTTGGCGAGATAGGACACCATCCGGTAGAAGCCGCAAAGGAGCAGAATTTCCAGTATCTGCTGGTCATCATAGTGCGCGCGAAGCGCTTGAAACTCGGCCGAGCTGAGCGTCGCGCGCTCGTGCAGCGCATCAGCGGCTGCGATGAGGGCCTGCTCAGCCGCTGTCCAGCAGGGCGCGCCGGCGGGCCCACTCACAATGGCCGCGATCTGTTCGTTGGTGAGGTTCGCCCGCTTGCCGTAAATGGCGACATGCACGCCCCATTCATACTCGCAAGCCGTCCGCGCCGTGGTCCGATCGATCACGATCTCTCGCTCCCTTAGGGGTAGAGGGCCTCGGTCCAACAGGGACGCCGACCGAAACCTCTCCCAGGCGCGATCGCTGACAGCGATGGTTCGAAACAGGATCAGCGGATCTGCTCCCTTCATGATCGCGTCGAAACTCTTCTGAAGGTCGACTCGATATGGCGGCTCGAGCGGCGCAATCCGGTGCATCTGTGATGAGCTCCCTTCTACGCAAGAGGTCGTGTACAGCACGCGTCGGTGTTGCTACCAAATATGTAGCAGAACCACAGAGGCATGTCAGCCTTTGTGGCGCCCGAGTGACGCGGCCCCCCCAACCCGACTGCGGCGAGCGGCGGGATTGGGCAGTGACCGGTCGCTCGATGGGACACGATCAATGCAGAGACTCGCTTGACCGGGAGCTTGGGCCCTGAACGTCCCCTGAGACGCTCAAGACGTCGCCGCGCCGATCGTTCCGGGGAAACAGCAGGGGCCTGGCCGCTGGGGCGGACCCAAGGTAAGGCGCCGGCGCTTTTTGCCGCGGCACTTCCCCGCTGGCGGCGGTGAATAGATTCAAGTCAAAGCAAAGGAGAGAAGAATGAGAAAAACTTTCGGTTTGATGGCAGGTCTGATCGCCTCCGCAGCGCTGGTGACCGCATGTGAAGAGAAGAATCGCGCGGATGGCACACGGTCTGACGGAACCACTTCGACATCAGGACGACCCGCGGTGCCCCCAGGGTCTCCAGGATCGCCGGCTGCCCGTTCTGCAACACCAGGATCTTCGGCGAGCGAGGGTACCAGTGGTTCGATGAGGGACCAGAGCGCTGGCGCGACGAGCCCCAGTACGACGCGAGATAGCACCGGTTCGGCATCTGGCTCGACGCGAGACAGCACTGGTTCGGCGTCCAGCTCGACCCGAGACAGTAGCGGCTCGACCGGCTCGATGAGTGGAGCCAATCGAACGGGGAGCTCCACTTACGGACAGACGGCGGCGGGTCAGGGCACGACCAATCCATCTGGGAGCGAGCGCGGAACCGGCGGCAGCGCGGACGCAGGTCGAAGAGACCCTGGATCGAACTAGCCGCGCAGTCTTTTATTGTCACTACGCCGAATTGCTTCGAAGCCAGCGCGCCTCGGCCACAACGAGCCGTCGCGCGGCGAACCGTGTGACAATTCGGGTCCGCGCGGTACGCAAATGTCACACGGTTCCGGCGACGGGGCTGTACTGTCCCACTTAAGCTAGCGATCGTTGCTCATCGGAATAGCGCGTTGTTGAGCATCTCTGGCGGCATCTGTGCTCGTCAGGCCGGTGGATTCAACAAGGTGTGAGCCCGGATGCCCACGGGGCGGCGCGATTGCGTCGCCTCGATTCGGTTGGTGAGCCCTCAGACTCAGCTCGCCATCCATCGAATCAGGTGTCCACTCACTCCGCGATCGTCGTCGCCGGATTCATGCCCGCGGCTTGCCGGCTGGGCAGGAACGAGCCTGCGAGCGCGGCGATAATCCCCAGGGCCAGCCCACCGGCGAAGATTCGCCAATCGTGCGAGAAGAATGTGTCTGGCTTGAATGGAAAATTCGGCAAGCGGGAGGCGGAGAGCCGGTCCACGCCGGCCGCAAGCGCGAGCGCGCCCAGCACTCCGAGCCCTCCCCCGATCAGGCCGACCACCGCCGCCTCGGCGAGGATCAGGTTGCGGATGTCACGCCGGGACGCGCCGACCGCCTGCATGATTCCGATCTCCTTCGCGCGCGCGCTCACCGACGCGAAGAGCGCCTGAGCGATGTTGACCGCGGCAAGCAGGCAGATCAGCATCGACAGCAGCGCCATCGCGTAGGTGGTGATCAACACCGCCGCCCCGGCGTTCTGCGCGAGTCGCCGTTCCTGGTCGTCGATCTGGAGCCCCATCCCCTTCACCGCCTGGATGATCGTCGGAACCGCCGAGGGATCGCGCGCCACCAGGGTGACTCCGCTGAAAGTATTCGCGTCGACGCTCCCGAACCGGTTGAGGCGCATCGCGGTTTCGAGCGGAATGTTGATTCCCGCCACCAGCGCCCGCTCGGACACGCCAACCACCTGCACTTGCCCCGCCATCGACGGGCCGGACGCGGTGCCTCCCACGAAAGTCCGGTTGAATAGGACCGGAAGGGTGAAGCCCACCACCAGGGTCGGCGAGAGTTGCGGCAGGTTGCGGGGCGGCGCGAACGACTTGTTGTAGATCTCCAGCAATCGCGACGAGGCCACCGCCGGAATCGGTTCGCCCGCGGGCGGGTCGGAGAAGTCGCCCAAAAGGACGTCCTTTCGGACAAGGCCGGCATCCACTCCAACCGCCAGAATTTCGATCGCGATTCGCAGATTCGATCCGAAGAAAGGGCCGTCGTAGCGACTCGCCGCGGGGATGCGGACGTTCATCTTGCGATAGACTTGGGCCACATCGCTCAGCTTCGCCAGCCGGTCGACCGTCGATTGATCGAGCTTGGCGCCGCCGAGCACGCCGATCGAGACGGAGGGAGGAACGACGTCCACCAGCGTCGCTTCGATGGGGAAGATCTTCTGGGTGACCACTCGATCAACCCCGAGGCCGAGCGAAACGAAAAAGACCAGCGATCCGATTCCGATCGCCACCCCGATCGCGGAGAAGCCGACCCCCTTCCAATCGCGAGCCAGGCTCAGCAGCACCAGCCGACGAAGCGAGGAGATTCTCATCGGGCGCCCTCACCGATTTTGTCTCGGATCACTCCAGCGGTCAGCCTCAGGACGCGCTGAGCGGCACCGCTCATCCGATCCTCGTGCGTCACCACCAGGATGGTAAGCCCCTCGCGGTGAAGGGTCCGGAAAAGCTCGATCACCTCGCCGCCGGTTGCCTCATCCAGATTCCCGGTGGGCTCATCGCAAAGGAGCAGCTTTGGCTCGGCGAAAAGAGCGCGCGCGATCGCCACCCGCTGTCGCTCGCCTCCGGAAAGCTGCGAGGGCAGGCGATCCCTCTTCTCGCTCATCCCCACCCGGGCGAGGGTGTCGCGTCCCCTCTGGCGCAGCGCTGGGCCGAACGACCCGGTGCCGAAGAAAGCCGGCAGGAGCACGTTGTCCATCGCGGTCATGTTGGGGATGAGGTGGAAGGATTGAAAAACGAATCCGACTTGCCGGTTTCGAAAAAGCGCCAGCCCGGCATCGTCGAGATCCCGAAGGCGGGCGCCCGCCACTTCCACCTGCCCCTGGTAGTCCGCGTCCAGACCTCCGAGCACGTGCAGAAGCGTCGACTTGCCGCTGCCGGAAGCGCCAACCACCGCCACGAATTCGCCGGTCCTCACCTCCAGGTCGAGTCCGTTGAGGATTCGCACCTCCCCGGAGCCGTCGCGGTACGCCTTTCTGAGATCGCGGGCGAGGATCACCGTTTCGCGAACCTCAGATCGACCTCCACCTCGAGCGCGCCGTCCTTCGCGTACAGGCCGCCGGTGACCGCCCGCAGATCATCCACCGCCTCCAGCCAGCGGATGGTGGTCGCCTTGATCGCGAACCCTCCAACGCCCCAGGCGGAAGAGGGCATGTTCCGAATCGATTGGGTGAGCGCGGAAAAGTCGAGGACCACCGTCAGCGCCCTCGCCTTCAGGGCCTGGCGCAGACCGGCATCGCCGATGGGTCCGGCGCTATCGTCCGCGGGACGGGTCAACCGGAGGATCGCCTGATCGAGGCGCTCGACCGGCGCGGCGATCGCCAGCTTGCCATCGACCTGCGCGAAATGGGTGCCTTGTCCCTGAGCGTACGAGGTCAGGTAGGCGTTGTGACCCTGCCGCTTCGCCGGCTCGATCTTCGCGCCCAGCCGCGGCGCGAGCCCCGGGAGCTTGGCCAACATCTGGTCCGTCCGGCCCGCATCTTTCACCGCCGCCAGCGCGACCAGGTGCATCAACCGGAACGGATTGCTGCGGCGAAAATCGAGCGAGGGCATCTCGGAAAAGAGGGCGGTGGGAGCGATCGAAAGGGACGCCACCGCGCCCGGCTCGATGTTCTTTAGTACTTCGCCCTGGACGTCGAAGCCGGATTTTTGGATCTCGGCGGCGACTCCGGGCCCCACAAGCTTAGGCCATGATTGCGAAAGAAGCAGCGGATCGGCGTTGAACCGGGCGACGAGAAAAGCGTCGGCGGGCAGGAACGAGATCAGCTCGGGTCCGCTTTTTTCCGCGAGTAAAGCAAGCTCGGTGCTCTTGCGAGGCAGGTCGGCGCGAAGCTGAAGGGCGGTGGCGGTGAGCTCGGCGCTGAGGGTGCAACTGGCGAAGCCGCAGTATCCGGCGAGCTTGGATGTCGTCGGAACGTGGACGTAGATGTCCGACGAGGCGGGAAGTCGCGCCAGCGCGGCGGAGAGCAGCTGGGCGTCGGCGAGGGATTCGGGAAGCGACAAAGCCGCATAGCCGGGCAGCTCCTGCACCGACTCCCCCGCCGCCATCATCGCGAAGCCATCCACGACCAGGAAGGCGAGTAGGGATCCGGCCTCGCCAGAGCGCGAGAAATAGGTGACCGCGTTGCCCAGCTCATCGCGGGTCGTCTCCGCCGATGCGCCGAGTCGGTTGTTGGCCAGGCGGCGGACCGCGTCGCGAAAACGGCCCGGGTCCGCGATCGCAATCACCCAGTAGCCGCGGTTGGCTGAAACCACCACCACCGCCGCTCCTCGCTCCGGATCTATCCCCGCTTTGACCAACTCGTCGCGGGAGCGCAGGTCAACGCCGAGCTGCTCCACCACGCCGGTGACGTACTCCTGGGCGTTGGCCAAGCCTTGAAGCTGAGCAACGAAGGAGGCCAATTTGAGACTCTCGAGCTGCTTGAGCTTCGCGCCGAGCTGAGCGGAGTTGGGAACCACCACCACCGCCTCGGCGATCCGGGGGAGGAATCGGTGGATGCTCGTTCGCACCGCCGGCGCCGGCGTGGCCTTGCCGCAACGCGCGCAACCAGCGAGGAGCTGAACGAGCAGCAGCACACAGGCGTGAGGCAACCGGCTCATCGCTAGCGAACGCGGACACCCGTCGACAAGGGTTCGGTGAACTCCATGAATCGCTCCATCTCCCGCACCGTCTCCTCGGTCGATTGCACCTCGGCGGTGAGCGCTTCGAGCTGGCGGGTGACCATCTCCGGGTCGCGAATGGCGATCGATTGCTCGTGGGTGAGCCGAAGCACATCCTCGATGCCGGCGAGCTGGTGGCTGACGATCTCCCGGCTCTCCTCGGCCTGCTGGAATCGCTGGACCCGCTTGCGCAGAATCTCCACCCGCTTCTGCTTCACTTCCTTGATCCGGGGGTTGGCCTCTTCTTCGACCTCGGCAACCAGCCCTGCCAGCTCGCGCTCGACGTTCTTGCGGTCGCCCATGTTGAGGTACTTGCGGTAGCTGTTCAACGTGGCGAGCAGCCGGACGAAGGAGGTGAGCAGCGCGTCGACCCGCTGCTCCGAGCTCGCGGCGAGCAGCCGGCCCCCGGGCAGCTTGCGATAGTTCTCCAGGATCCGGTCGCGAATCTGCTTCAGGGCGAGGTAGTTCTCGCGCTGCGAAGGCGCCATGTCTTCGAGCAACTCAGAGACCTCCCGCTCCGTCTCCCCGGACCTTCCGTCGCCCCGGGCGCGGACGGCGCGCTGGAACGGCGGCGCATTGGCCACGATGGCGAGATAGGCGGCCTCCACCGCCAAGGCGATCGCGACGCCCAAAGGCTGCCCGGCGGCCACGGTGGCGATCAACGTCGTCGGCAACGCGACCAGGTTGGCGGGAAGGAGGAAGGCCGCCTTCAGATATTTGAGCGAATCCACCAATCGCGCCCTCTTACTGCCGCCGGGCCTGGGATACCTGCGCGAGCGCGGCAATGTCCCGGGTATCTTCCGCAGAAGGAGGGTTATTCGTCTTGCCGATCTTCATGAACAGCGCCGCCGCGCTCTGAAACAACTCGTCATAGGTTACTGGAGACTCCCCGGAAAGACCGAAGAAAGCGAGATTCTCCTTGAGGTCGGCGGGAGGGGCGCTGCGGATCGCCTCGGAAGGATCCCCCAGGTAGGGCGCGACTTCGCCGAGCAGACGGGCTCCCTCGCTGGAATCCCGGCGCACGCTCGCCCCCGCGTCCATCAGGCCGCGGAGGATCCGGCGCACCGCGCCCGGGTACCTCGCCACGAACTCACCGCGCGCGACGAGCACGGTAGCGATGAGGTGCGGTGCATCGGCGGTGCTGGCGAGGATTTTTCCGCCCCGATCGCGGGCGGCAAGCTCGAGGTCCGCGAAGAATCCCGCCGCCGCGTCCGCCCGTCCTTCGCGAAGCGCGCTGCCCGCATCCAGCGACGAGCCAAGCTCGACAAATTTCACGTCGGCGACGCCGAGGGCGACGCGGGAGAGCGCCCAGAGCGCGAAGTAGTAGGAGGAGCCCTGCGGGTGGGCGGCGATCCGCTTGCCGCGCAGCTCCGAGAGGTTCTGGATGCCAACCGCGGCCAACGCTTCCTGACCATGGCTTCGGCCGAGGAGGAGCACCGTCCGGGGCGAGGCGTCCCGAAGCTGTGTCCACCAATGGGCCAGACGGTCGACGGAGATCGCCGCCATGTCCACGCCGCCATTCTCCGCGCCAAAGGCGAGCGCCTTGCGCAGGTCCTCCTCGCGGCCGAAAACGACCGCCCTGGCGTCCATCGAGTAGGCGAGCTTGAGCAGACCCCCGCTGGGCCGGTCCCGGCGATCCGGATCGGAGGTCTTCACGCCTCCGGTGGCGAGCAGCAACGCCGCGGAGGAGCCGCGCGGGGTGAAGCCGATCATCGTCGGTCTGAGCGGAATCGAGGCAAGCTCGCCCACGGGAGCGGCCACGCCGGCGGGAAAATCTCCAGCGGAGAGTCGAGCGCCGCGCTGCAAACGGGGAAAGTAACGCGTCTGCAGCCTATCGACGTAGCCCAGTCGCGAGCCCGCGAGGTAAGCCGCCGCGAGCAATCCCGCCCCGATCAGGAAAATGAACCCCGAGCCGCGTCTGACGATCACTACCGCTATTTAACCTCAATCTTCTTGCCGATCGTCTTCTCGCCCGCCGCGGCGACATCCGACACGGGTGTCGGGGGGGTCAGACCCATCTCCATCTTGAACTGCTTCACGATCTCCTGGGCCTGGATCTTCTCCGCCTCTTCCTCGATCTGCATCGCCTGGTGATCCACCGATTCAAGCGCCATCTGCATCCGCGCCTCGTTCATCGCGGTCTCCTCTTCGACCTTGCGGATCATCTCGTCGTGAGTGGCGTCGATCCCGGCGACCTCGAATGACTCCATTGCATCCGCCACCTTCGCTTGCCATTGGGCGCGCCGGGCGTCGCGAATCGCATCCATCGCCTCCTGGGTTTTCTTGTCCTTCTCGCGCATGAACGCCTTTTTGACGTTCTGCGCCTTCTCCCAGGCGGAGCGGGCGGTGGTCAGCTGCGCATCGTTTCGAGCCAGCGCGCTCTTTTCCATCTGTAGCCGCGTGGCGTACTGGGCCGCCAGATCGTCGCGCCCGGCCTGGATCGCCGCCTTCACCTTGGCGGTAAGGTCGCCAACCTCTTGCTTATACTTGGAATTCTCCTTTTCCAGCAGCGTCACGTTGGCCCGGATCATCGCGATCGACTCGTTCATCTTGGGAACCTGGTCGTTGAGGTCGCGGATGTTCTGCTCGAGGATCATCTCCGG
>WNFG01002430.1_pt1 | contig 36635 bp, 31 predicted proteins | sample 5400431 | NCBI WGS metagenome assembly WNFG01 (sample SAMN13153346, study PRJNA577476) | soil metagenome | isolation source: 120 cm saprolite under Douglas fir tree site 2 hole 3 replicate 2 | place: USA:California | collected 2015-04-18
GCTTGATCAGCTCGAGCGCACCGCGGTAGTCCCAATGCAATTCGTCGTGCCAGTGGCGGGCCTCTTCTTCGAGCAGCGGCTCAATCTGGCGGACGGTGGTCTGGCGCAAATCGACGATGTTCATGGACAGGTAGCGGGCGGCGTCTATCATAGCCGATTCCCGCGGGACCCTGCGGCGCGGACCGCAATGGGCGATACAAAATCCGACACAGGGGGGGCGCTTCCGCGGGGCCGTCATGGGAGATGTGCTACGATGCGATTGCTGCATGTGTATCAAATGTTGAAGGAATGAGCGACGTCGGCCGAAGGACCAATTTCGCAGACCACGAATGCAGATCCTTTACGAACTTCGCTATCCATCCCGCTGGTACACGAAGCTATTGATGGCCCTGCTGGCGTTGGTGTTTTTTGCGGTGCTGGCCACTACGGCCATTGCCGGTTTCCTTGTGTACCGCATTGTGAAACCGCAGCGTACCAGCAGCGAAATTAACATGGCCAGTTTTCCCGGCCGGCCGGAGATTGTTTCATTTATCGTGCCGGGGCTGGGATCCCGGGAGGGCTGGTTTTTCCCCGGGCTGCGCGGCGCGCCGACCATCCTGTTGTGCCACGGATACGAATCGAGCCGCGGCGAGCTGTTGACGCTCGTTTCCGCGCTGCAGGATCATCAGTACAACGCTTTTGTTTTTGATTTTGCGGCCCACGGCGGAAACCCGGGGCTCACCACCCTCGGCTACCGCGAGGCCGACGAGCTGCGCGCGGCGATTGACACTCTAGCTGCACGGAGCGATGTGGATCCCCAACGGTTCGGTGTTTGGGGCTACAACCTGGGCGCCTACGCGGCGTTGCGCGCCGCGGAAAATGACAAGCGCGTACGCGCCCTGGTTCTGGATTCGGTCTACGACGAACCCACTCAGATGGTGAAAGTCGGCGTCGAACGTAACGGCCTGGGCGGATTCCCGTTTATGGTGCGCTCTGCCGAGCTGAGTTTTGAATTCTTGAACTACAAACACCGCGATGATCCGCCGCTCTCACGGCAGCTGGTCACTTTGGCCGGTGTCCCCACGCTGTACATTCAGGCGCTCGACGACCCAGAGCTTGCCGCGACTACCCGTCAACTGTTCTTAAAGGCCCCCGAGCCGCGCGAGCAGGCCATCATCGCGCATGGAAATTTTGTAGGCTTGAACGATGACGATAAGCGCACCTACGAGAACCGCGTGGTCTCATTTTTCCTGCTGAGGTTGCCCGCTACGGGGAAGCCCGCCCGCTGAGCTGGGTAGGCTCACCCGGTAGAGAGATTTTCCGGTAGATTTGGCATCAATAGGGATTTCTTCACAGGCAAACGGTGGCGGCGCAAGGCGTTTGCAGATCTTGCTTCCAGCAATAAGGTACCCCTCGGTTGGATGCTCCTCATCCCAAATTCTGACTTCTTCACGCAGATAGAAATTCAGGCTGTAGTGTAGTCCACGATTCATCCACACCACAGATAGTTTGTCAGCAGGGATCTTACGCACTTGCAACTCATGTGCGAGAGACCTTCCCGAAGGATCTGAGAGAAATAATGAAGGCAGAAGCTTGTCCATCAGAGACACGGCAAGAAGAATCGGCAGAATGCAAGACGCGGCTACGAGGCGACGCGGCTCGTTGACTCGGAGTGAGGAAACAAAGATACCTAAGAGCAGGTTGGCTGTAGCCATTGCCGCAACAATCAGGCCAACGGCGATCCCAAACTTCTGATTTCCGTGAGAAAAACGAGGCGTTGCCACACTGACTAAGCCAAACAAAACGTAGAAGCACGAAGCAGACATGAGGAGTACGAGTCGTAGGGATCTTGTGTAGGCCTGTGCGAATGCCGTCCACCCGCGGGTCATCAACAAACCAATCGCTGGAACTGCAGGGAGAATATAACCGGGAAGCTTCGATTGCGACACGGAAAAAAACAGTACATAAAATCCTGCCCAACAAATAAGCAACCACGTGGATTCAACGATGCATCGCGTACGCCAAAGATTTGCAATGCCCTTGATGAGCGACCACAGAAAGATCGCAGTCCAGGGAAGGAAAGCGAGCAGAAGGATAGAACCGTAGAACCAGAACGGCTGGGTGTGCTGGAATTCGGGGGTAAGGTAGCGTTTGAAATTGTGTTCGATGATGAAGATGTGGAAGAAATCGGGGTTGCGGCGGGCGCAGAAGATGTACCAAGGGAGCGCGGTGAGGCAAAAAGACGCCAGTGCGGCAGGATGAAAGAGCCGGAACGCATCGCGCCAGCGCTTGGTGAAGAGCGCCCAGAAAAAAACGGCACCGCCCACGAGAATGATGCCCGCGGGGCCTTTTGCAAGAACCGCGAGCCCGAGGAAAAATCCGAACAGGACCAAGGCGAGCCAGGGCGTTTGCGGAATGATGGGAGAGTTCTCGTTCCGCGTGAGGCCTAGCACGACCGCTGCGCACACCATCGCGGTCGTGAGCATCGCGCTGAAGGGCATGTCCGTGGAGGCGGCGTGCGAAAAGCCAATCATTCCGGCAGTGGTAGGCAGGAGAAGCAGCAGCCACAGCGCGGTTTCTGTTCCATAGAGGCGCAACGCGAGCCACGCAAGCGCGAGCGTGGCGAGAAGCGCGGAGACAGCGCTGGGCAGGCGCGCCGCGGCCTCGCTCACGCCGAACAATTTGAAACACAGTGCCGCGCCCCAATAGAAAAGTGGCGGCTTCTCGAACCACGGTTTTCCATACAGCCGCGGCGTAACCCAATCGCCCGTCTCCGCCATGTCCCGCGCGATCCACGCGTAACGCGGTTCGTCCGGCCCCACAAAACCAATCGCGCCAAGATGACTGAAGTAACAGATATAAAGCGTTCCGAGAATGAGGATCGCCCAGCCGACGCGGGGTGCGGTGCTTGTGCGCTGGTCCACAGCGATGGGAGCGGTTGTTTCGGTCACGGAAAGCTGAGTCTAACATTGAACTACTATCTTCCTGCGACGGACCTCTTGCATACTGTCGCCCTGCAGCAAACTCAGGAGAACTTGGTCAGGCAATGAAGGATTGGCTCGTATACGCGGCGGTCTGGCTCCTCTTGAAGGGGTTAGGTTTACTGCCTAGGCTCCTGGCACGGCGGCTCGCCGCGAAAGTGGCCGGCATTCTGTACGCGCTGTCGCCGAAACTCAGGAATACCGCCGAGATGAATCTCCGCATCGCGTTTCCGGAGTGGACGGAGAGGCAACGCCATGCCCTAATCCGGGGGATGGTGCGCAATCTGGGATGGATGGCCGCCGAATTCGCGCGGTTTCCGAAGTATTCAAATGGGAATATCGAAGAAATTGTCGTGCTCGACGGCAACGAGAATTTCCTCGACGCCCGAAAGCAGGGAAAAGGTGTCCTTATTCTGACCGGGCACATTGGAGCGTGGGAACTCTCTTCGTTTGCCCACGCCCTCTATGGTTACCCGCTCCATTTCATGGCCCGACCGGTGGACAATCAGCGCATCGATGCTCTGGTGAATAGTTACCGCTGCGTTTCAGGGAACCGGGCGATTTTCAAGAATGAATCGGCGCGCATGATGCTAAAGATTCTGAAGGAAGCGGGCACCATCGGAGTCCTGGCGGATCAGAATACCATGCCGGATGAAGCTGTTTTCGTGGATTTTTTCGGGAAGTCCGCGAGCACCACCAGCGGTATCGCCCGCCTAGCTCTGCATACCGATGCGGCCGTGGTGCCCGGTTATGCAGTTTGGGATGAGAGCATTGGAAAATATCGATTAAGGTTTGAGCCAGTGATGGAACTGATTCGAACGGGAGATGCAGAGCGCGACGTCCGGGAAAATACGCAGCGTTTTACCAAGGTGATTGAAGACATTATTCGGAAATATCCGGAGCAATGGGTTTGGGTGCATGGCAGGTGGAGTGTCCGGCCGAAAGGCGAGCCACCGGTTTACGATTTTTCGCGAGGCTGATGATGAAACGAACGGCGAAGGAATTAGCGGAATCTCTTGGCGCGACTCTCGAAGGCGATGGCAGCTTGGAACTGACCGGTGTCGCGTCGCCCGAAAGAGCTGGAGCGCGCGATTTGATCTACGTGGAGCGGTCGAAGCAGGCCGCTCGCGCCGCGGCTTCCGCTGCGCTCTGCGCGATTGCCGGCGAGGGCGTAGCGTTGCCCGGAAAAACGGTGTTACGCGCCGCGCAGCCAAAAGTGGCTTTCGCGAAAGCGGCGGAGCTGCTACTTGGCCGCGCGCCGATCGCCACGGGAATCCATGCGACCGCCATTGTCGCACCCCTGGCGCGGATTTCACCGGGCGTCAGCATCGGTCCGTACACGGTCATCGGGGAAGACGCACATGTTGGAGCAGGTACGCAAATCGGTGCGCATACGGTTATCGGTGCGGGATGCTGGATCGGTGAGCATTGCCGGATTCATCCGCGCGTTACGCTTTACGCCGGCGTGCGCGTTGGCCATCGCGTGGAGATTCATTCCGGCGCGGTGATCGGCGCGGACGGCTTTGGTTACGCGCCGGGCGAAGGGAGGTATTGGAAATTTCCGCAAGCTGGAATCGTGGAAATTGGCGACGACGTCGAAATCGGCGCGAACACCACGATCGATCGCGGCTCGCTCGACGATACGCGCATCGCGGAAGGCGTGAAACTGGACAACCTGGTCCACATCGGCCACAACTGCCAGATTGGCATGCACACCGTGATTGCCGCGCAGGCGGGATTGTCCGGTTCTTGCACGTTTGGCAAGCACGTCGTCGTGGGCGGGCAAGCCGGTTTCGGCGAGCGCTGCAAATTGGAAGATAATTCCGTAATCGGTGGACAGAGCGGCGTCCTCGGAGGCAAAACGATTCGAGCAGGCGAGACCGTCTGGGGCACGCCGGCTCGTGCTCTAGAAAAGTTCAAGGAACTCTACGCCTGGTATGGACAGCTCCCGGCACTCGCCGCGCGCATCAAAGAGTTAGAGGCAAAAATTGGTACCAAGTAGCAAAAACGGTTCGCCACCCTGGCGTATAATCGTCATCGGCGGGCACACCCGCAGCATTGGAAAGACGCAACTCGTCTGCGACGTGATCGCCGCGTTCCCGCAGGCCCATTGGATCGCCGGAAAAATTACTCAATACGGCCACGGCGTCTGCGCACAGAATGGCGACAATTGCGATTGCGCCCCGACGGAGCATGTCTGCGCTATTAACTGGGAAACGCAATCGGATTCCGGCACAGACAGCGCGCGATTTCTCGCAGCAGGCGCCCAGCGATCGTTTTGGCTGCGAACCAAGCAAGGCTTTCTTGCAGAGGGCCTTCCGCTCCTCCGAACTGCGTTGCAGGAAACTCTGCGTACTGTAGAAACCGAACCGCCGCCGCTGATCGTGGAAAGTAACTCCTTGCTGCAATTCTTGAGACCGAGCCTGTACATCGCGGTGCTCGACCCCGCCAAAGAAGACTTCAAGGACTCGGCCCGCGCCGCGCTCGATCGCGCCGACGCCCTGGTTTTTCGCTTCTCCTCGGAGGCGCTCCCAGCGGCAACTGCGGCCTGGACCAGACTTCCGGCCCGCCTGCTGAAGGAAAAGCCATCGGTGATCCAACGCCAAGGCGAACCCCTTCCCGACCCCCTCCACGTCCTGGTCCAGCGCGCCCTGGAAGCCCCTGCTGGCGTTTCGCTTTGACCATAGCCGTCACCGCACGGCATCTTAGCCGTTGACCATCCGCCAAGAGGCGGCGATAATCTAGTAGTACTGGTGTTATTCGAAACCTAACAGCATCGCCCCAAATTCCGCGAAGTGCCACGGATGGGCGATTGCATCGCATTTCTGGTGCGTCAAACGGGCCTTCGACATTTCACCGGTTCGTAGTTCCGCTCTGGGGGAGCGTTCATGGCCTCTTTTGTTCGAATGGGAGAAGAAATTCCCGTCGCGCCGGTGCCCATACCGCTGCATGAGCAGGATTGGGCGGCGCGCCTGGAAAAGTCCATCGAGCGCGGCGCCAATCACCTTCTTTCTCTTCAGGCGGAACCAGGCTACTGGCAGGGCGAACTCGAAGCCGACACCACCCTCGAATCCGACTACATCTACTATCTCTTCGTTCTGGGAAAAGCCGAGCCTCAGCGCATCGCCAAGCTCGCCAACTACGTTCGCCGCCGCCAATTGCTCGACGGCGGCTGGAGCATTTACCCCGGCGGCCCCTGCGAACTGAACGCCACCTGCAAAGCCTATTTCGCCCTGAAGCTCGCCGGTGATTCGACCGATTCCACGCACATGGTACAGGCGCGCAAAACGGTGCATCGCCTCGGCGGCCTCGAGCACACCAATTCTTACGTGCGGTTTTATCTCGCGCTGATCGGCGCCGTTGGCTGGGAGCTCGTCCCCGCCATTCCCGTGGAGCTGATGCTGCTGCCGAACTGGTGCTTCATTAACATCTACGAAATGTCGTCCTGGACGCGCGGCATTGTCATTCCCATGGCCATCTTGTGCGCCCTGCGACCCGCTTGGCGCTTGCCTGAGCGTGCGCGCGTCGATGAACTCTTCAAGGAGCTCGCTCACAAGGATGCCGCCTTTGATTGGAGCAAGCAGCTCCTCTCCTGGAAAAATGTTTTCCTCGCGCTCGACCGCGGCCTGAAGCTCTACGAAAAACTGCCGTGGAAGCCGCTTCGCCAGCGCGCCCTCCGCGAAGCAAAATCCTGGATGCTCGATCACCTCGAGCGCACCGAAGGCCTCGCCGCCATTTACCCCGCGATGATGAATTCCATCTTCGCGCTCATGGCGCTCGGTCACGGCCCGGACGATCCCCTGGCCTGGCGCGAAATCAAGGAATTCTCCCGGTTTGAAATCGAAGACGGCGACACCATTCGAATGCAGCCCTGCGTTTCGCCTGTCTGGGATACCTGCATCGCCATGGTCTCGCTCGAGGAAGCTGGCCTTCCCCCCGATCATCCCGCGCTGATCAAAGCCGCGGATTGGATGCTTTCAAAGCAGGTCCTCGGCCCGGGCGACTGGCAAATCAAAAACAAAGACGCCGAGCCCGGCGGCTGGGCGTTCGAATTCCGCAACGATTTTTATCCCGACGTCGATGACACCGCCTTCGTCCTGATGGCGCTCCAGCGCGTAAAATATCCCGATCCGACCCGCATGGAAGGTGCCATTCGCCGCGGCATCCAGTGGCTTCTCAGCATGCAGAATCGCGATGGCGGCTGGGGCGCGTTCGATCGCGACAACGACCGCGGTTTCCTCTGCAACATTCCTTTCGCCGACCACAACGCCATGATCGATCCTTCGACCGCCGATGTCACCGCCCGCGTTGTCGAATGCCTCGGCCGTTTCGGCTGGCCCGCCGAGCATCCCGCCATCCAGCGCGCCGTCAAGTTCCTGCTCAAGGATCAATCCGCAGACGGCTCCTGGTTCGGCCGATGGGGTGTCAACTACATTTACGGCAGCAGTGGAGTTCTCCGCGCGCTCGAGACCGTTTCTCTCGCAACGCGCGATTATTGCCAGCGCGCCGTCACCTGGCTGCGCACTGTGCAGAAACCCGACGGCAGCTTCGGCGAGTCGCTGCGCAGCTATGACGAACCGCTTACGAAAGGCCAGGGCCCGAGCACCGCTTCGCAAACCGCATGGGGCCTCATCGGTTTGCTTGCAGGCGGCGACCTCCACGATGCCAGTGTCAGCAAAGCCGTTTCCTATCTCGTCCATCAGCAGCGGGAGGATGGCTCCTGGAGCGAGCCGGATTTCACTGGCACGGGTTTCCCGGGCGTCTTCTATCTTAAATATCATCTCTATCGCAATTCGTTTCCTGTCTACGCCCTCGCGCGCTATTCCAATCAGTTGCGCCGCGCCGAAGACTACGCCGCTCTCAAGTTCCAGCCCAGCGAATTCCGGCTGCGCAGCGGGTTTTAACCCGCATGCGCTTCCCCGCGCTGCTCTCCGCAAAACTCGCAAAGGCTCGTTTCGCCGGATTCTTCCGCGGCGCGCGGCCAACACCTTTAGTCGATTTTGTCGACGCCGCAGAGATCTTGCACGCCGGTTCCGCTCATCCCATTTCACATGAAAGAATTCGCAGCCTTCTTCTAAGTCCCGCGCCCATTGTCTGGATCGGCGGAAGCGAGCCTCTCGAGCATCCGGGGATCGCGCACCTGGTCCGCGCCATCGTGCAAGGCGGCCGCTTCGTATTTCTCGAAACATGCGGCGCTCTCCTGCGCCGCCGCATTCACGAGTTCCAGCCCGTGCCGCGGCTTTTTCTCTCCATTCGCTCGGACGGTCCGCCGTCCTCCGTCGGGCCGAAACCCCGCAGTCCGGGCGCTTTCGATTTGGCGCTCGACGGTCTCCGCGCCGCTCGGCTCTCCGGTTTCTTCACTGCCTTCCATTCCTCTGTTCGCGAAGATTCGGATGTTTCCCCGCTCCAGGCTCTCTCGGGAATTCTTTCCGCCGCGGATGTCGATGGCTGGATCATCACCGCCGCCACGCCCGGCGATTTCGTCTCGCGCAAAGCTCGCGAGGCTCGCCACCTGATTCCTAGCCCACAATGGCGCTGGTTTTCAGTACATGTCGAGCGCGAACTTCAGGCCGCCGCGAAAACGAGCGAACTGCGCCACTCTGCCGGCAACGAAATGCAGCCTGCCCAGGCTTGCGAAGAAAGCATTCGCGTCTCATGACCACGCTGGTCACAGGAGCGGCCGGATTTTTAGGCAGTCACGTAACACGACAGCTCGTTGCGCGCGGAGATGACGTCCGCGTGCTCATGCGCCCCTCCAGCACCAATCGCGCGATTGCCGACCTCTCGCTCGAATATGTCACCGGAGACCTGCGCGATCCCGCCTCGCTCGATCGCGCCATGAAAGATGTCAAGCGCGTCTTCCACGTCGCCGCGGATTACCGCCTGTGGGCCAAGCGCAAGCAGGACATCTACGATTCGAACGTCGGCGGCACAAAAAATCTGCTGGACGCTGCAAAGCGCGCGGGCGTCGAGCAACTCATCTACACCAGCACCGTCGCCACCATCGCCGTCGATCGCCCCCAGCATCCCAATGAGTTCACGGACGCCAAGCTCGAAGAGATGGTCGGCCACTATAAGCGCTCGAAATGGCTCGCGGAAAAGGAAGCCCTCAGCGCCGCGAAAAATGGCCTCCCGGTGATCGTCGCTATGCCCACAACACCCGTGGGCCCCTGGGACTGGAAACCTACGCCTACCGGTAAAATCATCCTCGATTTCTTGAACGGCAAAATGCCCGGCTACGTCGAGACCGGCCTCAATTTTGTCGGCGTCGAAGACTGCGCTGCCGGCCACCTGCTCATCGCGGAAAAAGGAAAAGTCGGGGAACGCTATTTGCTCGGTGGGCAAAATCTCACGCTGAAGCACATGCTCGATGTGCTTTCGAAGATTACCGGTTTGCCCGCGCCAAAACTGAAAATCCCCCACGGTCTCGCCCTGGGTGTAGCCTATGCGAGTACCGTTTTCTCCCGGCTGCTCGGGCGCGAGCCCGGCATTCCGGTCGAAGGCGTGAAGATCGCGCGCCACATGATGTTTGTGGATTGCTCCCGCGCGCAGCGCGAATTGGGATTTAAGGCCGGCCCGGTCGCCACGGCGCTCGAACGCGCCGTGCGCTGGTACGGAGCCAATGGCTATATTGCCAAAGGCCGCGCCAGGCGCATGGCCCGCGCTGCCGCAGCCTAAGGTTTTGCTAGCACCGGCTTAGAGCCTGTGCCCACGCAGCGCGAACGACTCTGTAGGGGCGCAGCACTGCTGCGCCCCATGTGGCACGACTATATAGCGGCCGGGCTTTAGCCCGGCATCTGAATTTGTAGCGGCGGCCTTACGCCGCCATTTGGAATCCTCTATGCGCATCCTAGTGACCTTCGCCGTCGAAGCCGAATTCGCCCCCTGGCGCAAGGTCAGGCAGTTTGAGAAGCGGGCTAACGGGTCGGCCGAATATTTTGCTGCGCGGATTGGCGGCGCTGATGTAAACGTGTTGCTGACGGGTGTCGGTGGGAAGAGCGCTTGGGTGGAGACGACAAAAATTGTTTGGGATGGTGACGTCGACATTTGCGTTTCAAGCGGGCTGGCGGGCGCCCTGCGCGCTGAGTATCGGCTTGGAGACATTCTGGTGGCAAAAGAGGTGCAGGCGATCAGCTGGAAGCGAATCGTGGCCTCGGACGCGAAGCTGGTGCAACTTGCCGAGGAGCATGGTGCGCGTGCGGTTGGCTCTTTCTACAGTGCTGACCGTGTGATTAGCTCGGCATCCGAAAAGCTTGAACTTGGAAGAGTGGCTGACGCTGTCGAAATGGAAAGTGGCGAAGTGTTGTACGAAGCCAGCGCCTTTGGCGCCAAAGTTATCGCGATTCGCGGAATTAGCGATACTGTCGATGAGGACTTGCCTTTGGATTTCAATAGGGTGATGACTCCGGCCGGAGAAGTCAGCATCTCGAAGGTGCTGGGCGAGGTTGTGCGCCACCCAACGTCGGTACCCGCCTTGATGCGTTTCGGGAAGCAAAGTCGAATGAGTGCCGAAAAACTAGGTGCTTTCTTGGATCGCTACCTCGAGGGCGTTGTTTCGTCATTGGGTGCCATCATGGGAGCTGCCGCCCGATGAGCCGCACCGGCACGACCCTGGAAGCCTCGCGCATGCCGGGCCCCATCCCCAAAACCATGCGCGCGGGCGTCTACCGCGAAAAGGGCATCGTCCGCGTCGAAGAAGTACCGGTCCCCGAAGTCGCTGACGGCGAAGTCCTCATCAAAGTCGCCGCCTGCGGCATATGCGGCACCGACATCAAAAAGATCTACCACGCGTACGTCCCGCCGCCCCAAATCCTCGGCCACGAACTCGCCGGCACCGTCGTCGCCGTTGGCCGCGGCGTCACCCAATGGAAACTCGGCGACCGCGTCATGAGCTTTCATCACATTCCCTGCGGCAAATGTTTCTATTGCCAAGGCCGCCTATTTTCCCAGTGCCAGCAATACAAGACCACCGGCCTCACCGCCGGCTTCACGCCCAACGGCGGCGGCTTCGCCGAATACGTTAAAGCCATGCCCTGGGTCGCGGAGCAAGGCATCGTCGCGCTGCCTGACAACGTCTCGTTCGAGGAAGCCACCTTCATCGAGCCCATCAACACCATCGTCAAAGCGGTCCAAAAAGCCCGCATAACGGCGGGCGAAACGGTCCTAATCATCGGCTGCGGCCCCATCGGCCTCCAATTGCTCATGGTCGCCAACCTCGAAGGCCCAAAGCTATACACCAGCGACCCCATGGCCGTCCGCCGCGCCAAAAGCCTAACCCTGGGAGCTTTAGAGTCGTTTGACCCCAGTAGTGGTAAGCTTGTGGAAGAAATCAAGGGCCGGACCGATAGGCGGGGTGCCGATGCGGTCATGGTAGCGGTGGCGCATCCTTCCGTTGTCGTGGACGCGCTAGCCGCGGCAAGGCCCGGTGGGCGCGTGCTGCTGTTTGCCGCCAACGATCCTGTAACCAAGATTGAGTTCCCAGCATCTGCAGTGGGGATCGATGAAAAAGAAATTCTGGGCAGCTATAGTGCCGCGGTTGACATCCAACAGGCAGCGGCGGACTTGGTGCTAAGGAAGAAACTGCCGGTGATGGAGATTGTCACGCATCGCTTCCCACTGGCTAGAATCCAAGAGGGCTTGGATCTGGCCGTAAAGCCGACTGCGGAGTCGCTGAAAATTTTGGTTACCCACGCATGAGCACGACGACGCCAAAGAAGATGGAAGTAGGCGAAGTGTTGAAATCAGCCGCAACGCGCCTGGCAGTGCCGTCAAGGATGACGGCCGCTGTGTTGTACGGCAGCGAAGATCTTCGCATCGAGAAGATTGACGTGCCGGTCCTCGCTGCGGACGAAGTCCTCCTCCGCGTCCGTCTTGCGCTCACCGATGGCACCGACCTGAAAGTCTGGAAGCGCGGCTACCACGCGAAAATGATCCAGCCGCCCGCCATTTTCGGCCACGAGCTGGTTGGAGAAATTGTCGCCGTGGGCAAGCGCGTGGATCCCCGCTGGCGCATCGGCATGCGCGTGATCGCCGCGAACTCCGCGCCCTGCTTGCGTTGCTATCACTGCCGCCGCGGCCAGGAAAATCTTTGCGACGACCTGCTTTTCAACAATGGCGCTTACGCCGAGTACATGCGCATCCCCGGGCGCATCGTCGTCGAAAACATGCTCGAGGTGCCCCATTCCGTGGATGACCAGAGCGCGGCGCTCGCGGAACCTCTCGCCTGTGTCCTTCGCGGAATCCATGAGATGGAAGTGCGCGCGGGAGACACGGCGGCCGTCATCGGCTGTGGGCCCATTGGTTTGATGTTTGTCCGCATGCTTTCCCGGCGCGGAGTTCGCGTGATTGCCCTGGCGCGGCGCGCGGCGCCTCTGGAGGTCGCCAAGCATCTCGGCGCAACCGCCATGATCAATGTGACGGAGACGCCCGACGTTGTTGCTGCCGTTAAGATCCTGACGGAAGACCAGTTGGGGCCGGACTCGGTCGTGGAAGCGGCGGGAAATCCCGCTACGTGGAAACAGGCTCTCGCCATGGTACGCCGCGGCGGCGTTGTGAATTTCTTCAGCGGCCTGCCCTCCACCACGCGTGTGGAAATCGAGCCTGCGGCCATCCATTATTCAGAGCTCAAGCTGATTTCGCCGTTCCACCACACGCCCCGCTTTATCCGCGAAGCGCTTGAGGCCATCCGCCGCGGCGATATCTCCGCGCACGACTTCGTTACCGAGGAAATTCGTCTCGCGGACTTGCCCCAGGCCTTCGAACCTTGCAGTTTCAAACCAATCCCGCCCATCATTGTGAGCGCTGTTCACGAGGAGAATCACTCTTCTGATGTTGCTCCCCGGCGAAATTGACATCACCCGTCACGCCCCGAATCCCGGCTGCTCTCCCGCCGCCGCGCAGAAATACACCCGCTGGCTCGCCGCTCATCACTACGAGAATTTCAACGTCGTGTCCTGGCTGCTGCCGAAGCACCTCCATCAGCATTTCTACAACGTATACGCCTATTGCCGCTGGGCCGATGACCTCGGCGACGAGGTCCCTAACGCGACACGCGCGCTCGAATTGCTCCGCTGGTGGGAGCATGAGCTGGACGCGTGTTATGATGGCAAGCCTTCGCACCCGGTCTTCGTTGCGCTGCGGGAAACCATCGTCGAGAAGGATATTCCCAAGCAGCCCTTCGCGGACTTGCTGAAAGCCTTCCGCCAGGATCAGACCGTCAAGCGCTATCCGGACTGGGCTTCGGTTCTCTACTACTGCATGTACTCGGCGAACCCCGTCGGGCGGCTGGTGTTGTATTTGTGCGGATATCGCGACGAGCAACGCCAGCGTCTTTCCGATGCCACCTGCACGGCTCTCCAGCTCGCGAATTTCTGGCAGGATGTTTCGCGCGACTTGGAAAAAGGCCGAATTTACATTCCGCTCGATGCGGCCGCCACGCAGGGCCTCACCGAAAACGATATCGTCGAGCGCCGCTTTGATGAGCGCTATGTCCGCTTGATGAAGGATTTAATTGCGCGCACGCGGGAACTATTCGCCGAGGGCATGCCCCTTGCAAGAATGGTGGACGGCCGCCTCAGCATTGACCTCGAAATGTTCAGCCGCGGTGGCCTAGCCGTCCTCTACGCCATTGAAGCCATGGGCTACGACACGCTTCACCATCGCCCCGCTATCACCAAAGTGAAGCAGGCAGGTTTATTGGGCCGTGCACTGCTGGCGTATCTGGCCGGCTTGCAACGGAAGCCGGAAAATTCCGGGAGAATTCCCGTCACGTTGCGGCCCAGACAGAGTGCTCCCGAAACGCGCGTGCTGATCGAAGACTCCTACTCCGAATGCCATCGCATCGCCCGTGCTTCCCGCAGCAACTTTTATGCTGCTTTTTTCTTGCTCCCCGATTCGAAACGCGATGCCCTCGCCGCGCTCTACGCTTTCATGCGTCTCGTGGACGACGTCGCCGACGAAGGCTCCGATCTCGCCGCAAAACAGCGTGGCCTCGCGAAATGGCGCGCCGCCTTGGACCAAGCCATCACGGGTGAAGCGCAACTCTTCGACGGCAACGCTGCAGTGGCCTCCCCGGCCGCAAGTCTTGGCCCCGCCACCGTCATTTTGCCCGCGCTCGTCGATACCATGCAGTGGTACAAAATGCCGGCGCGCTATCTGCACGATCTCATCAGCGGCGCGGAAATGGATTTGACGGTGCGGGCGTATCCGACGTTCGAACGCCTGCGTGAATATTGCTATCGCGTTGCCGGCACCGTCGGCCTCACATGCACGCACGTCTTCGGCTTCCGCGATGCGCGCGCGCTCGATCTCGCCGAACAACTTGGCCTCGCCTTTCAACTCACCAACATCATTCGCGACGTGCATGAAGACTACAAACTCGGACGCGTCTATATTCCCGAAGAAGATTTGGCGCGCTACGGAGTTTCGCCCGAGGATTTTGGCCGCGGCGAAGCAACGCTCGGCGTTCGCGAATTGCTGCGATTCGAATCCGAGCGCGCCTGGCAATTGTACAAGGAAGGTTCTGCCTTGCTCGGCTTGATCGACGCGGACAGTCGCGGCGCATTGTGGCTTCTAGTGCATACGTACAGTGCGCTCCTCGGACGCATCGAGTCGCTCGATTTTGCGGTTTTCGGCGAGCGCGTGCGGCTTTCGAAAGCTGAGAAAATGATGTTCATTGCCAAGGCGCGTTTCGCGCGCCACACGGAAGAGAATATTCTTGAAAAGCGTGATCGTGATCGGCGGCGGGCTGGCGGGGCTGGCAGCCGGCGTCGCGCTGGCTGAATCCGGCTGGCGTGTGCGCCTGTTCGAACAGCGTCCCTTTCTTGGCGGTCGCGCAACGTCCTACGTGTTGCCGGACGGCGAGCACGTGGATAATTGCCAGCATGTAACCCTCGGTTGCTGCACAAATCTCGCTGATTTTTACAAGCGCGTTGGTTCCGCGGACAAAATCAAATTCTTTGACCGCCTCCTGTTTCTCGATCCCCAGGGCCGCCGCGGCGAAATCCAAGCCGGCATGCTTCCCGCCCCGTTTCACATGAGCGGCTCGTTCGCCGCATTCGCTCCGCTCACGCTCATGGACAAGCTTTCCATTGCGCGCGCGGTGCTGGATATTCTGCACATAAAAGGACACCCCGCGGATCTGGAAGAAAATGGTGGCATTTCCATGCTGGAGTGGCTGCGTCGGCGCGGACAGACGCAAGGCGCGATCGAACGATTTTGGCACGTCGTGCTGGTGAGCGCGCTCGATGAAGAATTGGATCGCACCGACGCGCGCTTTGGTGTGGATGTCTTTTGGAAAGCATTCCTTTCGAATCGCGCCGGATACCGCATGGGAGTTCCCGTGGTGCCGCTCGCAAATCTCTACGATAGCTGCAAACTCGAAATCGAGCGCCGGGGAGGTGAAGTGCTCCTGCGCGCGCCGGTTCGCGGATTGAAAATCGAAAACGGCGAAATCGCCGCCGTGCGCTTCGACGAAGGCAAGGAAGAAGCCGCGGACGCTTACGTTTTTGCGGTGCCGCACACCGCACTCGCGGAATTACTCCCGGAAAGCGTGAAGCAGAGCGATCCATCGCTCGCGAACTTGGACAAAATAAAGACTTCGCCGATTACCGGCGTGCATTTTTGGTTTGACCGCCCGGTGATGAAAGAACCGTTCATCACGCTGATCGATACCACCACGCAATGGATTTTCAACAAAACGGAGTTGTATGGAGATACAAACGACGGGGCACAAAAAATAGACGGCGGACAGTACCTGCAACTGGTCATCAGCGCGTCATACGATTTGTTGCCGAAATCACGTCAGGAAATTATCGATCTCTGCCTCAACGAAATACGCCACGCGCTGCCCGCGGCCCGCGACGCGCAGTTGGTGAAAGCGACTGTCATAAAGGAAGCTGCCGCAACTTTCTCGCCGCAGCCGGGAGTGGACCGCTGGCGGCCGAAACAAGAAACATCCGTTCGCGGATTATTTCTCGCGGGAGATTGGACCGCCACCGGTTGGCCCGCCACGATGGAAGGAGCAGTGCGCAGCGGATACCTCGCTGCGGAAGCGGTGCTGCGAGTTGCCGGCGCGCCACGTACGTTTCTCCAACCAGATCTGGAACCTGACGGATTTGTGGCCATGTGGCTCGGCAGATCACGGCACGCCGCAATTGACCGCGAGAACTGATTTACGCCAGTGGAAAACTGGCAGCAGTTCATGGAGCCACCGATTCGTAAGTGCCGACGCGGCGCTCGTTGCCAGTGAGGTATTCGCCGAGAGCGTCGATCGCTTGGTATTCTGCTTTGCGAGCACTCATGAATTTTTCGTAGGAGTCGCGGGAGGTCCAGAAATCGAGCGTGAGATAAACATTTGAACGAAAGGGATCCAGGAGGAGACGGGTTTCGCGGTAGTACGAATCAGTTCGAAAGAGACGGGCCCAGTCGCCGGCGGGGCCGTGGAGATCCTCGAACTGTTTTTCGCTGCCGGACTTGACTTCGTACTCCCAGAGGACTAAAAACATAAAGGACCCATCTTCTGCTCCCGGACGTACGCGACTCTGCCAGGAAACTCTAAGGAATGTTTGCGCAGTCCGGCCGAGTGTAGCAATCCGATTGGAACAAAGCCAAGTTGGCAAGCGCGACAGCGCAAAAGCATAAGTTGTAGCTGTTGCAGTCCGTCGAGACGGGCGGACGGAGGCGTTTGTGGATCGAAAGTACAGCCACCGCGGGTACCGCGACGCGGAAAAAAACGAAAAAAAAGAAAAAACACACGACCGCAAGCCGCCCTCGGGCGGGCCGCGGGGCGCGGATCAATTCGGGCCGCGGACGCCGCGCATGGTCGGAACGGTGACACGCGCGCGCTGCTCGAATTGCGGGGCGGTGCTGGCGCCAGGATTCGATCCCAACGGAGCATGCCCGAAATGCCAGCAGGAATTGCATTGCTGCAAACAGTGCCGGTTCTTCGATTCCGGAGCGCAGTTTGAATGCACGCAGCCGATCCCGGAACGCATTTCGCCGAAGGACGCGAAGAACGATTGCAAGTTCTACGAATTTCGCACGACGGTGGAGAAAGACACCGCGCCGACTTCCTATTCGCAACCTTCGGCGGCCGGTTCCGCACCGGCCGCGCCGCCGCGGCACAACGATGCGCGGCAGGCCTTCGAAGATTTATTCAAGAAGTAGCACGCCATGAGAGTCTCGCGGCGCTCCCTTTCTGGAAGCAGGCTCGTGCTCCCCGCAACTCTCAACACTCTCCAAACTCGTCTCCGCGGTGCATGCTGAGCGAAATGATGTCAGCAATGCTCCCGAACGACACGCGTAAGGCCGAGCCATGGGCAAGCAGCAAGATACAGCCAGAGTTCCTAACGAGATGCAAAAGCGAAAGGGCTCTAGTTAATGGAAAGAGCATCTTGAGAAGTAGCTCTCCCCTCTGGCCGCGAGCACACGGGAACAAAGAGAGGGGTTGAGAAGTAGTGGTCCGTGAGGAGGGTGAAGGAGGGCGGCGACGGCTGTGGTTTCACATTGGAACAGCCTGGAGAGCGGGTGCGGCGAATACCAAGTAAGTACTAATGTTCAATAATGTACAGTAGAGAGCCAGTTCGAAAGGTATTCTGTCCGTGAGTTAACTCCGACTAAACTCGGGATGCAGTTGGGCGCGGAAGGGAACTGCACCCCGGGATTATGTCCGACCTCGATATGTCCTCACAACCTCAGCCCAGCTTTGAACCAGCCGCACGAGCTTCTGCGCGCGCCGCACCGGAGCGCCGACAAAGCCTCGTGCGAATCCTGTTCATTCATCGATACCTGGCAGATGTGGAGCGCTGCCTGCATGAGCTGAAGAGGCTGCGGTATACGGTGAGCTCCGATGTCGTGTTGACTCCCGGTCAGTTCAGCGAGCGAATGCAGGCTGAAGTCTACGACACGGTCATAGCGGAATATCCGAGCTCCAACTGGCAAGAAACGCAGGCGCTGGACATTCTTCGCGACATGAAGAAGAACATCCCTCTGGTTTTTCTGGTGCACGGATTGAAACGCGAAATGGCCGCAGAGCTGATACTGAAAGGCGCCGCCGATTGCATTGAAGTGGACAGCATTGGCCACCTGCCGGTGGCGGTGCATCGGGCACTGGAAGAGAAGGCACTGCGCGACCAACGCGACCGGGCCGAAAAGGATTTGCGACGCTCGGAGGCCCGCTACCGCGCGCTGGTGGGAAATCGAGCTACGGAGTTTGCCGCTGCAGCCAGGACGGAAGATTTCTGGAAGTGAATGAAGCGATGATGAGGATTCTCGGGTATGGCTCGCGCGATGAACTTCTGGCGCAAAACCTGGCGCGGGACATGATTCAAGATGCGGGTAGGCGAGCGAAACTGCTGGGTCAATCGACGCCGCATGTTCCCGCCGAGCCGGTGGAGATCGAATGGAATCGCAAAGACCATACACTGGTGAAGGTGCGGCTCAGCGGCCGGGAAGTACTCGGCGATCAGGGAGAGTTGGAAGCTTATGAGGTCATCGCCGAAGACGTGACCCGGCAGCGAGAGCTGGAGGATCACCTGCGGCGGCAGGCCGCCAGCGATCCGCTGACGGGACTGGCCAACTACCGCTGCCTCGTGGACGTGCTGGATTCGGAGATCAAGCGCAGCAAGCGGACCGGCAGAAAGTTTGCCTTGTTGCTCTTCGACGTGGACGGATTGAAATTGATCAACGATCGCCACGGGCACATGGTGGGAAGCCAGGCGCTATGCCGGCTGGCCGATGTATTGTCTTCGTGCTGCCGGGACATCGATACGTCTGCGCGCTTCGGCGGGGACGAGTTTGCCCTGGTGTTGCCGGAAACCAATGGAAAGGCCGCCAACGGAGTGGCCCTTCGAATTTGTGAAAGTCTTGCCAATGACGATAAGGGGCCGAAGGTAAGCGTGAGCGTAGGTGTCGCCGTGTATCCCGAAAACGGCGAGACCATTGAAAAACTCTTATGCGAAGCCGATTCCGGACTATATGAGAGAAAGCAACAAAGAATGTCGCCGGCAAACTACAGACTCACGGGCAACGGGCAGTAGACTGGTTTCGGCCGCTCTGCGCAAAATTGAACAGAATGATCTCGGTGCCGATGACATCATGGTTGCATGCCCCAAAAGAAAGCTAAGAAAGACTCCAGGAACGCAACACAAGCCCGCATCAAGACAGAAATGGCGGAGCCGCGCATCGCCAAGTCCGCGCGAAAGGAATACGCGAAATTATCAATAAAAGCAAAGAGGATCTCCTAGGGTTGGATGACCGGGGCACAATCCTTGTCCAAATCGCGTGGTTGTCGAAAGCTATTTTGAAGGCGAGATTCAAAACGCCAGACGATTCAGAGGCGGGGAACGCCATTCGACCAGAGCTCCCAGCGAGCTTTATATAACCAACCAGTTATTGGCTGGCGCCGCGAAATTTGATAAAATCCGTATTAAGCGGCGGGAACATGAAGGCAATCGCGAGTTCAACTAAACCCCAATCCAAGAAGCGACTCAAACGGAAGGACGCGTTCGATGCCCAACTGTTTCTCGAATCGGCCGGCGTCGCGAGAAGAGTTGTGCAGTATCGAAAATCAGAGAGAGTCTACGCTCAAGGCGATGCCGCGGCGAGCGTGATGTACATTCAAAACGGCGGGATCAAGATTGCCGTTGTCAATGAGGCCGGCAAAGAAGCGGTCGTGGCGATGCTGGGCCCCGGGGACTTCTTTGGTGAGGGGTGCCTGGCAGGCCAGCAAATTCGCATGGGGACGGCGACTGCGATCATGCCCACCGCCGTACTCGTGATTGAAAAACACGAGATGGCACGCGCGCTTCACGCTGAACATGCGCTCTCCGACCGCTTCATGGCCTACGTGCTCTCGCGGAACATCCGCATCGAAGAGGATTTGATCGATCAGCTTTTTAATTCCAGCGAGAAACGACTGGCGCGAACGCTTTTGCTGCTGGCGCGCTATGGCAAGGAACCGCACCCGGAACGGACGCTCCCGAAAGTGTCTCAGGAGATGCTGGCGGAAATGATCGGCACCACGCGCTCGCGGGTGAATTTCTTCATGAATCGATTCAAGAAAATGGGATTTATTCGATACAACGGCGGACTGCAGGTACACAGTTCCCTCCTTAGCGTCGTGCTGCACGATTGAGCGACGATTTTTCGAACGCGGCGGGGGATGGCGCGGCCCGCCGGCGAGTTTTCTAGATTCCTCCGGCGAAGCGGCCGGGGGCGAAGAGGTTTTGCGGGTCGAAGGCGGACTTGAGGCGGTACATTTGGGCGATGCCGGGAACGAGTTCGGCACGCGAGTTTGCCGGGAGCTGGCTGGAAGCGGGCGCTACAAGTTGCTTGTTTCGGGAGTTAGTTCGTTCTTTCAGGACCCGCGGGGCGAAGAGAAGCGATGCGTGGCCGCCTGCGGCGAAAACAAGATCGATAATTTGGACGATGGATTTCGAGAGACGCGCGGTGGCGTCTTCGCTTGCCGATGCTGGGAGCAACGCGAAATGGATTGTGCCGCCGGCGCGGGCAGCGAGCGCGTGGGGGAGTGCGGCGCGTTCGGCGATGTGCTGAAGGTTTGTGAACAGGGCCGCGTGATGACTGGGAAGAACGTTGATCTTGAAAATGACGGTTGTGGGCGAGGCTTCGAGAAGCATCGAAAGGCTTTCGCGGAGGCGTCCCCAGACGGCGGGGCGCGTCGTGTCACCTAGGATGACGGTGGAAGTGGCGCGAGATTTCTCGGCGAGCAGAGTGAGTTCGCGCGCGTAGCGATCGAGGACTTCGGTTGTGCCCACGAAGGCCGCACAGAGTTGCCACTCGCGCGGGTTAAACCAGTCGCCGATGGGCGGCAGGGAAGTTTGATCCGTGGCGCGGTTTTCTCCGGCGAAGACAGCGGTCTCCGGCGTGGATGGAGTTCGCGTGGCGAAGATTTGGGCTAGTTCAGGGCTGACGATGTCGAGGGTGAGCGGGGTCAGCGAAGAACTGGCGATCGCGCTACGAAGGGCCAACGCGCCTTCCGCGTTAGGAAAAGACGCAACGAAGCCGCGGCTGTCGGCGGTGGGAGCCGGGAAGGTGCGGAAGTTGAGACGGGTGATGACGGCCAGTGTGCCGAGCGAACCGATGAGGAGTTTGTGCAGGTCGTAGCCGGTGACGTTTTTCACGACGCGGCCGCCGGACTTGCAGAGATGGCCGGTGCCGTCGACGAATTCGGCGCCGATGAGGAAATCGCGTGCGGTGCCGTAGAGAGAGGGGAGTCGATACCGGAAGCGATAGTGCCGCCGATCGTGCCAAGCGAATACCAGGGGACGAGAAGCGGAAGGAATTGTTTGTGTTGGTTGAGAACGGAATTCAATTTCGCCAGGGGCATTCCAACTTCTGCACCGACGGTGAGGTCGCCGGGATCGTAATGGGGGATTCGGTTCAGGGCCGTCATGTCCAGCGCGATGTCGTAGTGCGAGGGGGGCGTGCCGATGGCGAGCTTGGTGCGGTTGCCGCAGGGAATGAGAGCGAGTTTTTCGAGGACGGCGAAGCGGACAGTTTCGGCGACTTCTTCGGCGGAGGTCGGTTTTGCGACGGCGGTGGGGAGGAGTTCATCCACGGCATAGCAGGCACGCGCGGCTGCATCGGTCGAGATGCGAGAGGGGCCGATCAAGGATTCAAGGCGAGCGGCGAAGTTCGTTGAGATAGCAGTCATGGGCGAGAGGTGGCTTCAACGGGCTGTTTGCGGACACGGATTTCGCCGCACCCTTTGCTGAGGGGGAAGATTTTGCCGGGATTGAGCAAGCAATCGGGATTGAAGGCGTCATGGACGCGGCGCATGAGGTTGAAGTCGGCGTCGGAGAAAACGAGGGGCATGAGTTCGGACTTTTCCATGCCGACGCCGTGTTCGCCGGTGAGCGCGCCGCCGACCTTGAGGCAGTAACGGATAATTTCGGCCGAGGCTTGCATGGCGCGTTCGAATTGGGCGGTATCGCGGGGATCGTAGAGGACGATGGGATGCAGATTGCCGTCACCGGCGTGGAAAATATTGCCAATTTGAAAACCGAACTGCGTGCCGATCTCCTGGATGCGACGGAGGGTCTGCGGAAGTTTCGAACGGGGAATCACGCCATCGAGGACGTAGTTGCTGGGAGCGAGACGGCCGAGCGCCCCGAAGGCGTTCTTGCGGCCTTTCCAGAGAAGTTCGCGCTCGGCATTGTCGCGAGCGACGCGGACTTCGCGGGCGTGATGCGCGCTGCAAACTTCATTGATGGCGGCGGCTTGGGCGGCGACGGCTTCAGCGAGGCCTTCCACTTCGATGAGCAAGACCGCCGCGCTGTTCATGGGAAATCCGGCGTGGATATAGTCTTCGACGGCGCGGAGCGTCCAGCCATCGAGCATTTCGCAGGCCGCGGGGGTGATGGTACGGGCGGTAATGTCCACGACGGACTCCGCGGCATCGTCGACAGAATCGAAGACGGCCAGCAAGGTCTTCACGGCTTCCGGTTGGCGCGAGAGTTTGACGGTGATTTCGGTGACGAGGGCGAGGGTGCATTCGGAGCCGACAAATAGGCCGGCGAGGTCATAACCGGGCGCGTCGCCGTGTTTGCTGCCAACGCGAATGATTTCGCCATCCGGAAGGACGAGTTCGAGCGCGGTTACATGATTGCTGGTGACGCCGTACGCAAGAGTGTGGGGACCGCCGGCATTTTCGGCGACGTTGCCGCCGATGGTGCAGGACTTCCAACTGGAAGGATCGGGAGCAAAGTAAAGGCCATGCGGTTCGGCGGCGCGAGTGAGTTCAAAGTTGACGACGCCGGGTTGCACGACGGCGCGCTGATTCTCGGAGTCGATTTCCAGGATGCGGTTCATGCGCGCAAAAACGAGCATCACGCCGCCGGTGCGGGCGAGCGCGCCGCCGGAGAGGCCGGTGCCGGCGCCGCGGCCGACGACAGGAACTTCGTATTTGGCGGCGAGTTTGACGCATTGCGAGACGTGCTCGGTGGTGGTGGGAAAAACGACGACGTCGGGGAGGCCTTTCTCGACGGAGCCGTCGTATTCGTAGAGAAAGAGGTCTTCCAGCTTGTGAAGAACGGAGTCTTCGCCAAGAAGCTTGGTCAGCTCTTGAAAGAGGCCTGGGTTCATGGGTCGGACAGTCGTTGGCGCACCTGGCACTATAGTGAGAGACGGGGATCGGGCGCAACGCCAAGATAGGCCCGGCGCGCGCGGGTGTGTTAGTGTAATTTTCCCAAAATACGAAGAGGGGCTGATGGCGAAACCGAAAGTGTTTGCGACGCATGGGCTGTTTGAGCCGGCGCGGAAAATCCTGGAAGAAAGCTGCGACGTGGAATATTGGGCACAAGCCGAGCGCCCGCCGCGGCCTGAATTATTCAAGCTAGTGGCGGACAAAGAAGGATTGGTCTGTTTATTGACGGAAAAAGTGAGCGAAGAACTCTTGCGGGCTGCGCCGAAACTGCGGATTGCGGCGAATGTGGCGGTGGGCTACGACAATATCGATGTGGCGGCGTGCACAAAGCGGGGCGTGGTTGCGACAAATACGCCCGGCGTGCTGGATGAAACGACGGCGGATTTTGCGTGGACGCTGATGATGGCGGCGGCACGGCGCCTGGGGGAAGGCGAGGCGCTGGCGCGATCGGGGATTTGGCAAGGCTGGAACCTGGACCAGCTTGTGGGAACCGACGTGTGGGGAAAGACGTTGGGGATTGTGGGATTCGGTCGGATTGGGCGGGCCATGGCGCGACGGGCGGGCGGCTTCCAGATGAAAGTCATTTACACGGACGCCGTGCGCGCGCCGGAATCCGTGGAAAAAGAATTGAAGGCGGAGTTCCGCGAGATGAATGCGCTGCTGGCGGAATCCGATTTCGTGAGCGTGCATGTGCCGCTGCTCCCCGAGACCCGTGGCCTCTTTGATTCGCCCAAATTCTACCGGATGAAGCCGACGGCATTTTTGATCAACACTTCACGCGGGCCGGTCGTGGATGAAGCGGCACTAGTCGCGGCGCTGGACGCCGGAAAAATCGCGGGCGCGGGGCTGGATGTTTACGAGAATGAGCCGTTCATCCATCCGGGGCTGAAGCGCGAAAACGTGGTACTGGCGCCACATCTGGCGTCCGCCTCGCTCGAAACGCGTACGAAGATGGCGTGCATGGCGGCACAAAATGTGGTGGCGCTTTTCACGGGTCAGCGGCCGCCGAACATGCTCAATCCGGAAGTTCTGCAGGAATCTTGAGGAGTCTTTCGGCAAACTCTCATGGCGGATCTGAAGCAACTCGCCCGCCAGATTTTCCAGGAAACCCTGGCTGCGATCGATATTCCTGCGACCATGCAGCGCAAGCTGCGGCGCGCGGGAACGCGTCTGCTTTGCGACGGCAAGATTTTTGATCTGCGCGAGTTCGATAAGCTGCGCGTGGTGGCTATCGGAAAAGCGGCCCATGCGATGGTGGAGGGACTAGCGGCCGTGCTGGTGCCCTTTGTGAGATTCGAAGGTGTGGTGTCCGCGCCGACAGTTCCGCGTAGACCTCTGCCCGGCATGAAGTATTTTCTGGGCGGGCATCCCATACCCAATGAAGAGAGCTGGAAAGCGGCGGAGGCGGTTCTTGGGCTGCTCAAGAACAGCGATGAAAAAACGCTGGTGTTTTTCCTGCTCTCCGGTGGCGGATCGGCGCTGATGGAATTGCCTATCGAACGGTCTCTGACGCTGGACGACGTCCAGCAGATGAATCGCACGCTGGTGACATGCGGCGCGTCTATCGAGGAGATAAATGCCTTGCGGAAACACGTCTCTGCGGTGAAAGGCGGGCGGCTGGCGGTGGCGGCGAGGAGCGCGACGAAACTTTCGGTGGCGGTCACCGATGTTCCGGCGGGAAATGAATCAGCGCTGGCGTCTGGACCCACGTTGCCGGATCCGACCAGCGTCGCGTACGTAGACGCCATCTTCGAAAAATACGACCTGCTGAAGAAGTTCCCTTCCCGGCTCCGGCAATGGATCGAGAACGGGAAGATGCCGGAAACTCCAAAGTTCGACCATCCTTGTTTTGCGAACGCTCATTTCCTGCTTTTGCTGGGGATGGACGATCTGTTTCATCCGGCGCATCATGCGGCGGAAGCAAGAGGCTGCGTGACGCGCTGCGACAACTCCACCGATGATTGGCCCGTGGATGTGGCTGCGGAATTCCTGCTCGAGCAACTGGAAAATCTCAGGAGGGACAACCCCGGACGGCGCGTGGCGCTGATTGCGGATGGAGAAGTGAGCTCGCCGGTCACGGGAGATGGAATTGGGGGAAGAAATTCGGCGTTTGTGCTGGCTTGCCTGGAAAAGATCGCGGGTAAGCAGATTGCCGTGCTCAGCGCGGGGACTGACGGGATTGACGGAAACAGTCCGGCAGCGGGGGCGGTGGCGGATGGCGAAACGCTGGAGATGGCGCGCGCGATTGGACTCGATCCGGCCGATGTGTTCCCCCGGAGCGATGCATTCACTTTTTTTGCGCGATTGGACGAAGTCATCGTCACCGGACCAACAGGAAATAATCTGCGGGACTTGCGGATTTTAATTGCCGAGCCTTAAGGGAAAAATACGGGACACAGCGATCCCATGGACACAAATTTCACAGAGGCGGAATTAGGAAATGTATCCCGGATCGCCGGGACCCACGGCCATTGTTCAGAATTGTGGTTGCTACTGTTTTGGTGGCGGGAGGCGCGACTCGATGGACTTGAGGCGCTCGCCCATTTCCTGGAGCAAGCGCTCGAGCTTTTCGAGGCGCCGGTCGGTCGAGTCTTTTTCGTTCGCGCCAGCTTCGGCGAATTCCTCGCCCTCTTCGCCAGCGGGATGAGCCCCGGGCTTTCCTTCCGCAGCCTTCTTCAGACGCGCGATTTGCCCTTTGATCATGGGAGCCATGACGATGCTGAGATCATCCGTCTTTAAGAGCGCTTCGAGCGCAGGAATGGCGGAGGCGTCGCCGCGAGTGCCAAGCGCATAAATGCTTGCCATGCGAATGGGATGGCGCGGATCGGAGAGATAGGAAGCGATCTGCCGGGTGATTTCCTTGTTGTCCTTCTGTAGGCGAGCCAAGCTGTAAATCGCTGCGGTGCGCGAATCGACGGGCCTTCCAACCGCGGACCAGTCGAGTACAAGCGGAACAGCTTTATCATCGCCGAGCGTGCTGAACGCGCGAAGAGCGGCGTTGCGAAGAAAGCCGTCCGGCGAATCCGCGGCGACGGCCGCTTCGAGTGTTGCGAGGGCGTTCGGAGCTTTAAGGCGGCCCAACGCCTGCAGAGCTGAAGCCCGAGCGCGATACGAATGGTCTTCTTTCGCAATGGAGTTAAGCTTCGCGGCAACCGCTGCGTCGTCTTTGATATTGCCAAGCGCCGCCACCACCCTGCTGCGAACCCATGGGCCATCGTTCGAATTGGCTGCCTCAAGCAGCAGCTTCGCTGCATTGGGCCCGCCGAGCTCGCCAAGCGTATCGGCGGTGATGGCGCGGACGGCCCAGCCTTTGTCGTTGCGCAGCGCGTCACCGAGAGCGGCAACGACTTCGTCATCCTTCTTGATTTTACCGAGCGCAATGACGGCGTCAGCGCGATCGGACAGCTCCGCGGCTTTCTTTAACTGATAGAGCCATTCTTTCTTTTCTTTGTGGAATTCGGCGGACTTAAGGACCTGGCCGCCCTTATCGAACAGAACGAGGAGCGGCACACCTTCGGCAGGCAACGTGAAAACCTGACTGGCTTTCGCAACCGTGATCGGATAGACCTTTGCCCCAGCGCTTGTGGTGATTTCCACTTCAACTGGCACACGGAAAATTCCCACGTGGCCTTCGACCGTTTGCGTTTGCTTGACGGTCAGCGCGACCTGGTGCTTCTCGTCGTCATAGGTATAGCTCAAATCAAACTTGGGAGCGCCTGCGCCGTAGACCCATTGGCCGAAGAATTGGTCCACATTGGTATGAGTTGTTTCTTCGATAGCTTTGACTAAATCCGAGGTGACGACGTTTTTCCCGCGGTTGGCCTCGAGGTAGTGCTTCATGGCGCGATAAAACGTATCATCGCCAAGTTGATGGCGCAGCATAGAGAGGACCCAGCCGCCTTTGCCATAAGCGTTTTCGTCAAATTCGCTGGAATCGTCGAAATCGTGCCGGACAATTGGCTTGTTCCAGAGAGTATTGCTCCCAAACCACTCGCGCGTGGCTTGCCAGCGCTCATAGTCGGCTTGATCCTTGCCGTAACGCGATTCACTCCAGACAAATTCGAGGAACGTCGCGAATCCCTCATTAAGCCAGATGTTTCCCCAGTCTTTGCAGGTGACCAGGTCGCCGAACCACTGGTGCCCGAGTTCGTGGGAGATTAGGCCGTCTTCTCCGGTGAAGTATTCGGGAGCGAGCTTCGGATGGACGAGCGAGCTACTCGTGTTCGTGGTGGCGCTGGAGTTTTCCATGCCCCCGGCGACGAAATCATCCACCATGACCTGCGCGTATTTTTCCCATGGGTAATCGACGCCAAATTTCTTGCTGAAAAGTTCCAGCATCGCCGGAGTGCGGCCGTAGTTGATGGGCAGGCGATCGCCGCGGCCCTTGGGCGCGTAATATGTGACAGGAATGCCGCGCCAGGTTTCTTTCACTTCGTCGAATTCACCAGCAACCACAGTGATCAAGTAGGTGGAGCTAAGGACAGATTCTTTCCAATACCAGGTCCTGAGGCCTTTGCCAGCGTCGGTGACATTGATGAGCTTGCCATTCGAAACAGTGATCCAGGAGGCGGGGACGGTGAGGATCGTTTCGGTGGTCAGGCGATCATTTGGATAGTCGTACGTCGGGAGATAGTAGCGGGTGTCTTCGGATTCGCCCTGGGTCCAAATTTGTTTGGGGCGGTCCGGATAATCTTTGTCCGGGAGGATGAAGTACAGCCCCTTGGCGGGCTTGCCTTCGTAATGGATGGCGACCTCGAATTTATCTCCGGCTTTTGCCGGGGCGGGGAGAGGAACGATGAGTTTGTCCCACGGGGTTTCGAATTTCGCGGGAGATTTGTTGACCGTGACGCTTTGGATGGTCAGGCCCACGGAGTCGAATACGATTTTGGCGGTGCCGTCGCGAAGAATGGCCAGCGAGTGCGTGACGTCGCCAAGAACTTTTTTCTGTTCGACATCGAAGCGCAGGGCAATCTTGGAATGCTGCAGATCGTAGTCGCGGCTGCGCGCGTAGGGTTCGTCGGCGCGGAGTCGCAAAGCAATGACGAAAATAGCCAGCAACGCGGCGAACGAGAAAAATCGCGAACGCCTGCGACGGAGGATGGTGCGAGACGGATCACTGATCATTACTTCTGCGCTCCTGTGAATCGTGTGTCCTGCCTGGCCAAGTGCGTGGATGGCACCCGGGAGGGTCTCCGCAGCGACCAGCAGGTAATCCGCATCAAAAGTTGAGATTGCAAACAAACTGATTTTCGCTTCGGCGAGCGGCGCGGCAAGCGCGGACAAAACGCCGATTTCCGACAAGACGAAAGGCCCATGAACTTTGAAGACGCGCCACCCGGGCCGGGACTGCATTCCCACAGGTGCGCGAGAGAGTTCGCTGACGATGGAAAGTTCATCACCCGTGCGCGTAACGGAGAAGAAGGAGCCTTGCGTTGCCCATGGAGGAATGGGCACATCGGCCGCGAGCCGCGAAATCGCGAAACGTTCTGGCAGCAGAGTGAGTTCGAAGTGGCGCGCGGCGACGGACATTGCGAGCTAGAGGAGACTCCTGACAAGGCCGCCATCCACCGCAATGGAAGTGCCGTTGACGTAGCTGGCGCGTTCGGAAGCGAGGAACGTGACCACGGCCGCAAATTCCTCCGGCGCGCCCACTCGGCCTGCCGGAATTTCGCGCTCCCAGCCGGCGAAAACCTCTTGCGGCTTCGCGCCGGTACGCTCGGAGATGGAGGCAGCGAGATTGTCGAGCCGTGCAGTACGAGTGAAGCCGGGGCAAACATTGTTCACGGTGATGCCGTCGGCGCCGTATTCATTGGCAAGGGTTCGCGCCAAGCCGGTGACGGCGGCGCGAATCGAATTCGAAAGCAGAAGTCCCTCAACAGGCTGTTTGACCGCGGAAGATGTAATTGTAATCAGACGTCCCCACTTATTCTTTTGCATGCGCGGCAGAACTTCCCTGGCGAAGTTCACCGTGCTCATCAAAAGCTGGTCGATGGCGGCGCGCCAGTCTTCCGGCTGGGTGTCCTTAAATAAGTTAGACGGAGGGCCGCCCGAATTGGTAACGCAGATGTCGATGCGGCTGAAGCGGGCTTCCACGGCAGCAACAAAGGCGGCAACGGCTGCGGAATCAGCAACATCGAGGGCTCGGTGGAAGATATTTTGGCCGGTGGATCTGTGGATGCGCTCGGCGGTCTCCGAGAGCGTGGCTGCGGTCCGCGCGCAAATGGCAATGCTGGCGCCTTCGCGGGCCAGTTCCTCTGCGACGGAGCGGCCGAGTCCTTTGCTGGCCGCCGCGACGATGGCCACGCGGCCTGTGAGCCCCAGATCCAATCCTGCACCCCATGCAAAACTTTAATCGTCTCGCGAAACGTGAAGTGCGTCAATCAATGTCCCCCATGCGTGGATCGCCGGACGATTTATCGAAAAAGACTGGCAAATGGCAATCTTTCTACGATTAGCGGTGACTCGAACTGCTCGCGCAAACGAATCGTGCCAACCCGGAAGAACTGGCTCGACATTTTGCCTTCTTCAAAACTTCGTGGTTGAGGGACGCATCTTTTCGATGAATGCCGTGGGCCTAGTTCAATTGCTTCAATTCTTCGTAAAGGCGTTCGACGGCGCGCAATAAATCCTCGATCTCTGCCGCTTCGGGACGAATGGCATGGTTCTTCAGGTCGGCGGTGAGCGCCTCATAGAGCTGCGTCCCGCGGCGGATGCGCTCCATAACGAGAAGCGGAATTACCGTTGCCGTATCCCGCTTCTGAACCTGTCTCTCTTGCCATTCCTGAACGGCCCACGCTGTCTTGCGGATATAATCCACTGCGTCTCGAAATTCGCGCAGCACATAGGGATCGATGTCGCCTGCTTTCATGCCGTGTTCAAGCTTCAACAATTCCCCGGTTGTCCGCTTCAGCTGAAAGGTTAGTCCCCAAAAGGCTTCGTTGGGTGGGAGGAGTTCAACTGTAACTGCTATGAGACCACCTGTCGAAGATCGTCGAATGGCAGATATGCGCGCCTTGGCCGTTAGACCAGAGACCAGATTCATCAATTCGGCATCCGTCCCTTCGGCTGGATGCCTATCGGCGTCCATAAACTCCAGGAGACCGCCATGGAGGTTTGCTTCCCGTGCTTGTGCGTGCGCAGAGTGCAGCTCGCCACGTGGACCCGACCATTTCAAGTGAATCGGAATGACGAGGGGATAGCGATCGCTTCTTCTTCGTTCTTTCTCAAAGCCGATCCGTCCTGCGTCGTGTGCATCGGTAGGCATGGCTGTAGATGTTACCGCTTTTTTTACCATGCTCGCGGGCATTTCATCCAGTTTTGTGAGCCCAGGGCCGGAAGGGCTCGCTCTTGTCTTCCGGCGGCAATGGTTGTCCCGAGTCAGGTCGATTCCCTATGAAATTTGTTTGCGCGAAACCAGCAGCGGAACTAGAATGCGGCCAATCCCCTGCGTGTGGAGGTTCTATGCGAAGGACCTGTTGGTTGATCGGAATTTTCTTTTTTGTGGGATGCTCGGCGAATGCCGCGCCTGCTCAGCAAATCGGCAAGTTTGTTCCCGTGCAGGCGGGATCGGACGCGGATCACGCGATCTCGGAAATCAACGCGGCAACCGACACGGCACAAAAGCTGGCGCTGATTGGCAAGTTCGCCGAGGGTGCGGGCAAAGAGGGGGACTACCCGATTCTGGCAAATGGCTTGTACGTGGACTATTATCTCGCGCAGAAGAATTATGACAAAGCGTTCGAATACGGCGACAAACTGTTCGCGCTTGACCAGGATAATTTCCAGAACGCGATGAACATGATTCGCGCGGCTTCGGAAAAGGGCGACGCGGACCGACTGATTTCCTACGGCGAAAAGGCCCAGGGCATTTTACAGCGATACAAGAATGCGCCGGCTCCGGCGGGATCTTCAGTGGAAATGTGGACTCAGCAAAAGGCGCAGACCCTGGAAGCCAATAAGGACGGCATCGCCTATATCCAGAACGCCGTGTTTAGCGGCGTTTATCAGACCAAAGATGCGGGGAAACGAGCTGCGCTTCTGGTGCGATTCGCGCAGATTTTCGGGGATTCGCCGTACGCCAGCCAGGCACTCGGTGTAGCGGCGACCGCCTACCAGCAGGCTCAAAACGCGCCGAAGATGCTCGAAGTGGCCAATGGCCTCCTGGCGAAAGATCCCAACAACCTGGGAATGCTGCTGCTGCTCTCCGATTACTACGGAGAGAAGGGCGAACAACTCGATAAGGCCGAAGCTTATGCGAAGAAGGCATTAAGCGTGCTGGACGCCGCAAAAAGGCCCGATGAGATGACAGACGATCAGTGGATGACGCAGAGCGGGCTGCAAAAAGGACTGGCGCTGAGTTCGTTGGGGCAGATCAACATTCAGAAAAAAGATAACGCGCAGGCGGTGACAAATTTCCGGGCGGCCGCGCCGCTCTTGAAACCGGATGACGGCAGTTACGCACGCAACCAATATCGTCTGGGATTTGCACTCTTGAACTTGAAAAGGAACCCCGAGGCGAAAGATGCTTTCACGCAGGCAGCCTCAGTCAACAGCCCTTACAAGGGGCCGGCGCAAGAAAAACTGAAAGCCATGGCCGCGCCCCCGCGGCGGAAAGCGTCCTGAATTTTGCTGAAACCGCGGCATGATGCTATTGCATCTTATGCTTGCTCGTAGGCAATACCCTACAGATGGATCGCCGAGGGAAAACATGTCAGAGATTGCGACTTTCGGAGCAGGCTGCTTCTGGGGCGTCGAGGCGGCGTTCCAGCAAGTTCCCGGAGTGATTGACACGGCTGTGGGGTACAGCGGCGGGGAGATGCCGAACCCAACCTACAAAGATGTTTGCACCGACGAAAGCGGGCACGCGGAAGTGGTGCAGGTGACGTTCGATCCCGCAAAGGTGAGTTACGAACAGTTCCTCGATGTTTTCTGGAAAGTGCACGACCCGACGCAAGTGAATCGCCAGGGGCCGGACTTCGGCACGCAGTACCGCACGGCGATTTTCACTCATTCGCCGGAGCAGGAAGCGATTGCCAAGAAGTCGCGCGCGGCGCTGGAGGCGAGCGGAAAGCTCAAGCGGACCGTCGCAACGGAAATCACGCCGGCAGGCACCTTTTATCGCGCGGAAGAATATCACCAGAAATATCTGCAGAAGCGCGGCGCAGCAAGCTGCCACTTCTGAGCTGCAATCCACTTTCGAAAATGAGAGAAACCGAGCGAAGCTGCTCGGTTTCTCTCATTGCGCGCTCATGTGGCTGCTGCAGGAAATGGCGGAAAGGGTGGGATTTGAATCTAGCAGCGATATGGAAACAAAGGAGTTTTGGGGTGCAGCCTGACTTTCTAAAGTATTGAAGGGGAGAGAGGAAATTCTTACTGCCCTCAGAAATTCTTCAATCTTCAGCCACTCCTACTGCGTGGGCCATTGTCGGCGGGATTGCTTAGGTGTATGCTGATTTCTCGGTCGACTATTTCTCTAGCGAAATTTGCGTGCCATGCGGAACCCAACCCGCCTGCTGGCCTGCCCTACTTAAAATTCAACGCCGTCTAGCTGGGGAGACAATTGCCGTGAAAGCTTTGGCCGCATTTTGGATACGCTTGCTGGCGTTTACTCTGCTTGTTTTGATTGCAGGAATCTTCCTCATTGACAGGGAGTCTCCGCGCAAAGCTGGCATCGGCGGCGATGGCCTCCCATCCGCCGGCACTTTAAGCCCTGTTTATGCTTTGCCGATCCAGGTCAAGCTTGTGGATCTCATCCCTGCAAGTCTCAGCGGCGAAACCAATCAAGACAGCGAACCTTTCCTCGCTGTCCAAACTGCCAACCCACAGGTCATGGTCGCTTCGGCATTCACTCCCAATCCGGTTTCGAGCAGTAGCAATGCACCTGTCTATGTTTCCCAAGACGGTGGCAATAGCTGGGTCCTGAACGCCATCACGCCAGTTCAGCGGATGACTTGCGACATCACGCATGCCATGCCCACGGGCGAGAACCATCCGCGCGGCGACCTTCACGCCGGCACGCTGGCTTGCGCGGCATCTATCACTCTCGATGAGTCCGAATCGAATGACGTCTCTTCCAGTTCCGTTATGAACGTGCAGTCCACTCGCGTCAACGTGGACCAGCCCTTCGTCCGGGCCCTGGGCTTTTCCAATGCCGACCATATCTATGTTGGCGTCAACGATTTCAATCAGCCCAACGGCCGCACCGCCACAATCGATGTCTCTCTGGACGGCGGCACGACTTATAAATCCTTTTCCATCGAGTCCCGCAATACCGCCGGACAGGATGGGCCTTCCGTTCGTCCCGCCGTCGCCGCCGACAACACCGTGTACGCCGCCTTTTTCGGCTGGCGCAAATTTGACGGCAAAGCCGCCACCAGCGACGTGGTGGTCGTGCGCGACGATACCGGAGGCACTGGCCCCAATCCTTTTCAGTCGCTCAGAGACCCAGCCGACAAACTTCCCGGCCGCCTCGTCGTCAAGCGCACCACCATCCCGTGGTCCAATTCGCCCACGCTCGGTCAGGAACGCATAGGTTCCACGCTTTCCATCGCCGTTGATCCCAATCACAGCTCCACGGTCTACGTGGGTTGGGCGGATCGCGGGGGCAAAGGCGATATCTATACTCTCCACGTGCGCCGCTCGACCGACCGCGGTCTGACCTGGTCCAAGGCGGACCTGCCCCATACCACGATCAGGAACGCAACCAACATCGCGCTGGCCGTGGCCAACAATGGCGTCGCCGGCCTTCTCTACCAGCAACTTTCCGGCGGCCGTTGGGTTACACATATTGTGCAATCGCATGATGGTTTCGTAACCGTTCAGGACCTCATTCTCGCAAGCGTCCCGGCGAATACGCCTGTGCAGCAGTTCTTGCCCTATCTGGGCGACTACGACTACTTGCTTTCCGTTGGGAATGAGTTCCGGGGCGTTTTTTCCGCCAACAACTCACCGGACCTTGCCAATTTCCCACAGGGGGTAACCTATCAGCGCGCCGCGAATTTCAGTACAAAGACCCTCAACGATGGTTCAGGCGACCCCGTGCCTGTTTCCATCGATCCATTCTATTTTAGCGTTCCGGTGATACCTTGAAGCGCTTTTCTGCCATCGCGCGGAAGAAGGAGAGGCAATGAGAATTTCGTCAAGCTTCTTTGCCGGCATCCTCTGGACTGCCATGCTTGCGCCGTCCATCGCCGCGTTCGCGCAAGCACAGAATAACCAGGCTGCGCTGGCCAAGCAATCGAGCATCGTCTTTTCGGGCACGGTTAACCAGCTTGGAGCAACCTCCTTTGCCGGCGTCCCACAATCCCCGAACACGATCGTCGTTCGCGTGGACTCTGTCTTGAAAAAGCCCCCGGCCATTTCGCTCAAAAAGGGCGACAACGTCACGGTCGAGCTGAAAGACCCATCCGCCTTCCAGCAGGGCACTCAAGCAACGTTCTACACGGAAGGCTGGATCTTTGGTTCAGGAGTAGCAGTCAAGGAACTGGGTCACGAGTTCAACCCGGGCGGCGGGATACCTGCCTCCGGAGCCGGTGCAGCAGAATCCGCACTCGCCCAGGCTCAAAAACAAATCAGCGATCAAGATCTCCAGAACCGCATCGCCTCGTCTGAGCTGGTTGTCATCGGCCGCGTCACGGATGTTCACCGCTGGGCCATCCCCAAATCCGCCGCCTCGCGTTATCACACCTCGGAACACAGCGCGGACTGGCACGAAGCGGTTCTCCAGATCGACGCAGTCCTCAAGGGAACAAAACCCAAAAAAGGCAAGATGGTTGTGCGCTTTCCGCTCTCCAGGGACGTAGCCTGGGTGAACTCTCCCAAGTTCGAGAAGCTGCAGCGCGGGATTTTCTTCCTGAAGAAGGATCGGGTTTCCGGCGATTCCACGGCCTCGCTGGGCGGCTACCAGGTCGACGTTTACACTTGCCTGAAACCAGGCGATTGGCTCCCACTGTCGGACGAAGCCCGCGTCCGCTCTCTGCTCAAAAACTAAGGAGCGCTCTGCTGCTTTACATCCGCCTTGTCGGTAGCGGTGCTACGTTTGACTCATGCCAGCAGATTCACAGTTTCTGTACATCATTGTTGGCGTTGTCTTCTTCTTCTTCTTCTTCTTGCTAGTGTCCATTCGACGCCGAAGAGAAGCCATTCGCTCCGCTCTTCGCAGAGCCATCATAGTAGAGGCTACATACTTTGGTGTGGCATACATCCTTGTGCGAGTAGGAAGAACCCCGCCTGAAGCACTTCTAGGTGGAATCGTTGCTGCTCTGATTGTGACGCCGATGATTCGCAGCAGAAGCAGGGACATCCCAGGGAGTGAACCATGAGAAAGCGAATCGTGATTCTGAGCGGATTACTACTCGCCGCTGTGCAGACATTGGCGGCTTTCGAATGAAAAATAAAAAGGTCCCAAATCTTCTTAAATGCGTGGCAGTCATCGCGATAATTCTTTTCGCAGCGTTGCGATAACTGCTTTCCTGGAGAGAACGCCGTTCCAAGCACAAAGAGTGGATATAGACACCACGGATTCAAAGGCAGGGAAATCAGCAGATATGGCGGAGAGGGTGGGATTCGAACCCACGGTACGGTTTCCCGCACGCTCGCTTTCGAGGCGAGTGCTTTCAACCGCTCAGCCACCTCTCCGCGGTCGTTGCAATCGCAAGTTTAACAGAGGAATTTGTTGTTCAGCAATGTAACGCAGTCCAAAGCTAGCGTCGTGCGGCAAAAAATGATTGGAGCACGGAGGCGGCTTCGGAGGCGAGAACGCCTGCAGACACTTCGACTTGGTGGTTGAGGCGGGGATTGGAAAGGATTTCGAAGCAGGAGCGGACGGCGCCGCCCTTGGGGTCATCCGCGCCGTAGACGAGACGCGGGACGCGAGCTTGAATGATCGCGCCGGCACACATGCTGCAGGGCTCGATGGTGACGTAGAGCGTGGTGTCCGCGAGGCGATAATTGCTGAGGCGGCGGGCGGCTTCACGAAGCACGATGATTTCGGCGTGAGCGGTGGGGTCGTTGTCGCGGATGGTGCGATTGCCGGAGCGGGCGAGAATTTTTCCGTCGTGAACCAGGATGGCGCCGATGGGCACCTCGCCGGCGCTGGCAGAAGCACGGGCCTCAGTGAGAGCTTCCCGCATGAATAGGATGTCTGTTTCCATCTTCGGCGAGAGGATAGCATGGGGAAAGAAAAGAAACGGAATTAACGCAGAGATTTGCTCACCTCTCCTTTTGCCCTTATCGTCACTTCATTCATTCTCTGCGTCCTCTCTGTGCCTCTGTGCCAATTCCGCGTTTTCTCTTTGCTTCTGTGATCAAGGGAGGTGAGCAAAAGAGAGCAGCGGATTGCTTGACAATTGGGAAGGGGCGAAACAAACTAACTCGCATGCGGGAACTCCTGGAACGGTTGTTTCAAGTAGATTTCTTGAAGGGCCTGGCGGTCACTTTTCGGGCGCAAAATCCCAAGAACATTGTGACGGAGCAGTATCCGCTGGAGCGGCCGATGGTGGCGGAGCGGTACC
>WNFG01001172.1_pt1 | contig 36626 bp, 30 predicted proteins | sample 5400431 | NCBI WGS metagenome assembly WNFG01 (sample SAMN13153346, study PRJNA577476) | soil metagenome | isolation source: 120 cm saprolite under Douglas fir tree site 2 hole 3 replicate 2 | place: USA:California | collected 2015-04-18
ATCGGGGATTCACGCGTCGAGCCGGAGAAGGGGTAAACGCGCGTCGGGATCTCCAGACCGCAAGGCCAGATTTTTTGTCGGAAATACCGTTAGTCCCACCTGGTCCTTTAGGCCTAGACTGTTTCTGCTCCGGGCACGTTAGGGTGAGGGGTGTGCGATGACTATCGACGACTTGCTGCGACAAACGGTTGCTTCCAAAGCCTCAGACCTGCACCTCACAGTCGGCATCGCGCCGATGATTCGGACCTGGGGGAAGCTGCAGCCACTGAATCATCCCGCTCTGACGCCCGAAGATACGTTCCAACTCGCCTACAGCATGCTGAATACCTTCCAGAAGCAGAAGTTCGAGAAGAACTGGGAACTCGACCTGTCCTATGCGGTGACCGGGCTGGGGCGCTTTCGCGTGAACGTCTACAGGCAGCGGGGGTCGGTCGGTGTCGCCGCCCGCGTCATTCCGGAGACGATTCCCGCGATCGAAGAACTGAATATCCCCCTCGTGCTGAAGGATCTGTGTCGGATGCCTCGGGGACTCATCCTCGTGTCTGGACCCACGGGTCACGGCAAGTCGACCTCGCTGGCGGCGATGATCAGTTTCATCAATGCTGAGCGGGCGGCACACATTGTCACGATCGAAGACCCGATCGAATACGTCCACCATCATAAGAAGAGTATCATCAACCAGCGCGAGCTCGGGTTCGATACGCAGACATTTCCCAACGCGCTGCGCGCCGTGCTCCGTGAAGACCCCAACGTGATTATGGTCGGCGAGATGCGGGACTTAGAGACCATCGCCGCGGCCCTGACCATTGCCGAAACCGGTCACTTGGTGTTTGCGACGTTGCACACCGCGAACGCCGCGCAATCGATCGATCGCATCATCGACGTGTTCCCCCCATACCAACAACAGCAGATTCGGGTTCAGGTCTCCACAGTGTTAGAGGCGGTCGTCTCTCAGCAGTTGCTGCCCAACATGCAGTTTACAGGACACCACGCGGAACGACGTCAGGTCGCAGCCGCGGTGGGGGCGGCGGCGGCACGGGCGGTGAGCGTCAGCAGCGCCGGGGAGACCAAACGTAAAGATTGGCCGACGCTGGAAGAACTCGGCCGCGTCCCAGCGGTGGAGATCATGATGGCCACGCCGGCCATCCGGAACCTGATCCGGGAGTCAAAGACCCACCAGATCCACACCGCGATTCAGACCGGCGCCCAGTACGGGATGCAGACGATGGATCAAGCCCTCTACGCACTGTACACACGGCGATTGGTCAGTTTGGAAAACGTCTTGGCTCGCGCGATCTTCCCCGAGGAACTCCGGAAGTTGATCGAGCGCGGGGGAACGTAGGAATGCGGCTCTTGAAGCTATCTAATGTGACCACAAAGGCAGAAGCGCGGAAAGGGAGGGCTCATGGCAACCTTCCGTTATAGTGCACGGGATGCCTCCGGCCGCGTGGTGGCCGGCGCCATCGACGCCGAGACCGAAGTACTAGTGCTCGGCAAACTCCAGGAGATGGGGTTCTTTGTTACCAACCTGCAGCGTCAGTCCGGCGGGGCGGTGTCGCTTCGGCGGCTCGACCTCGGGAAGTTACGCAAAGTGGGGATGCGCGAGCTGACGGTATTTACCCGGCAGTTCGCCACGATGGTGAACGCCGGGCTGTCCATGGTGCGCACGCTGAACATCCTGGAGCAGCAGACCGAGAGTGCGAAGCTCAAGACGATCGTCGGAGACGTGCGCAAGCACGTCGAGGAAGGCATGACCCTGTCGGATGCGCTCGGCCAGCACCCGGACACGTTCAGCGCCTTGACGATCAACATGGTGCGGGCGGGCGAGATCGGCGGTGTGCTCGATGACGTCCTCAACCGCCTTGCCATCTTCTACGAGAAAGACCTCTCGTTGCGCCAGAAAGTGCGGGCGGCCATGACCTACCCAGCGGCGATCTTCACGTTTGCGTTGGGCGTGATCTTCTTCCTGGTCTTCTTCATCCTGCCCCAGTTCATCGGGTTTTTCGAAGGCCTGGATCTTCAGCTGCCGCTGCCGACGCGCGTCTTGATCTTCGTCACCCATGCACTAACCGGGTATTGGTACGTCTTCCTGGGAGGGCTATTGGTGAGCTTCTGGGGGTTGCGGGTGTACATCGGCACAGAGCGGGGGCGGTTCCGGTGGGATCGGTACAAGCTTCGTGTCCCTGTGTTCGGCCCGCTCCTGCGCAAGGTGACGATTTCCCGGTTTACGCGCACGCTGGGAACGCTGATCACCAGCGGCGTGCCCATCATGCAGGCGTTGGAGGTCGTGTCCAAGGCTGTTGAGAATAAGATCGTCGCTCAGGCCATTGACAACGTGCGCAGCAGTATCCGAGAAGGTGAGAGTATTGCCTTGCCGCTGCAAAATAGCGGGCTGTTTCCCCCGATGGTAGTTCAGATGACGGCGGTCGGGGAAGAGACGGGGACGTTGGACAGCATGCTGCAGAAGGTCGCCGATTTTTACGATGCTGAGGTCGAGAGCACGCTGACCCAATTGACGTCGATCCTGGAACCGTTGCTGATCATGTTCTTGGGCTTCGTGGTTGGCTTCATCGTGTTGAGCTTCTACATGCCGCTGTATCAGTTGATCACGGGAATACACTAGTAGTCGCGCGCCAGTACGCCTGCACCGGGACAGTATCTGGGTCTGAGCCGGCTGGAGGAATTCTTCGGCCGGCTCGTGTTTTGATCCGATTGAACGCATCAGGGTCGGCCCGTCCCCTCCCCGCAACAGAGAGTTCGGCGGATCTTCCCACCATGAAGACGAGAAGCGGATTGTGGTTCTGTGGCGGAGGCGAATTTGGCAGTCTTTGGATTGCTGAGAGATGTGACGACGAAGATGGTTTGCTTAGCGGGAGGCTGCCTGCTGTTCCTGTACGACGCGCGCGGCCTCGGCGTAGGTAATCCACACTCCTGATGCTGGGTACACGATCCAGCGCAGGTATCCCGGGAGGGAGAGATAGTTCGTCTCAGCACTATACGGCCGCAAGCCTGCAACTTGAGGGAACCCGGCAATGGCCGGGGGAGCTGCCCCTCCAGGGAACAGTCCCGAGACCCGCGACGCCGTGTTCTTCGCGAAGACGATCACGACCGCGACGCCCGTCCGATCCAATCCGAAGGCGATCCCCCGATCGTCGTAGATCATGCCAGGGAAGTTTTCAACAATCCCTTCTCGGAAACTGCGGCCAACGGCTCTCAAAACGTCATCCACGCGGTACCCGACACCCAGCTCGTTACTGAGCTTGAGAAGGCTATTGGTCGTCGAGGCGGCACTCACTTTGCCGCTCTGGATGTACACGACGATGCCCCAGCGGCTGAAGGTGTAGACGGTGTCGACTGACGTGTCCCGGACATCTGAGGGCCGACCGAATCGGGAGAGAATGAGCCGGAGTCCGGATCCCACGGTGATGCCGGCCAACGACGTGCCCGGCACGATTCGCAGGGAACTGGGTGGAAGTTGGGGCGCAATCGGGGCGAGCCCAGGCGGAGGAACAGCCGGCACCGGCTGAGATGGCGAAGGCTGAGGAGCAGGCGGCACCGGTTGGGGGTAGGGGGGAGTGGGTTGTTGGGCGAACGCAGGTGCGATGGCCAGGACGATCACCACGCACGCAGCAAGGGTGGCGTGACGCCGCATTCGGTCAGCTCCTTTTGGCAAAGGGGTTTCCCTTTGAGGATGTTCGTTTCCTGCCCTCAAGGCTCTTACCCTCGAACAGGTGTGTTGCAGACCTGAATGCACGCAGAGCCTAACGCGGTTTATCGGTGGGTATAGGGCGAACCGATAGGACTTTGGCAGGACCGCCCTAACTGTCCTGTACGTTTGAAGATTAAAAAGGCGCACACTCGTGCGACATTACAAGGGGCAGGCTGGATTCACCCTGATTGAGCTCATTATCGTTGTAACCATTCTGGGGATCCTGACTGCCATCCTCATTCCGAACTTCGTCCGCGCACGATCCTCGAGCAAGCTGGCGACGTGCCAACTCGACCTGCGCAACATCGCCGCTAGCCTGGAGCTCTACTACGTCGAAAACCAAATCTACCCGAGCGTGGGGAACTGGGACAACACATTGACGGCAGGCGGGTACATGCGCGCCGTCCCCAGGTCCCCGATCGACCAAGCGAGCTATGGATACGCCACGAACGCGGGGCAGAACTCGTTTGTCCTGTCAGATGGGCCGAACAAGTATACGCAGTCCGGCATCACCGGCTACGTAGTATACGTGGCGGCTGGCGGCCTGCAGATTGGGGTGGCTTCGGTGCCGACGCCGTGAACCGGAGGTCGGCGGGTAGCGTGCAGGCTGAAGACCCAGCCAGGCGGTTCGCGTTGCGACGGACTCCAAGGCAGCAACACGAAAGGGCGGTGAAACCTCGAAGGTGGGGCTCTCCAGTCCGGACCATCTGACGCGGTACCGGTAGGGTTCGCACCTTTTATAAGCCTGCGGCAGCGGTTTGCCTATCCGAGGGACGATGGTGACGGCAGCGAGGTTGAGACAGCAGTTCGGCGAAGAACGACTCGCCTCTGAGTCCAGTCCTGATCATGAAGCCGCCTTTGTGAACTACATGGCTTGTAGCGCGCTTACTGAAGCGGTTCCCGTCCCTAGATGAGCCAGCTCCCGACGGATCACGATCATGCGTACTCTGCCCTCGCGCGGGGATCCGCTGATGTTCCAGAGATTCACCGGTGCCATTTGACTCGCCCGGCGTCAGCCTGCTCCTCGCCCTGAGTAAACCGTGATGAGATGCTAAGGGCGACGAACCTCTTGACCAGCTTGTCCATAGGACGGCGCCTACGATGTGGAGCTTTTGGGCATCGGGAGGAAGCATGGATAGGGTGCAACTCGTGAAGGCCGCGGATCAGCCGAATACGCCTGCCGGCGTGTCCGTTCGTTTATTAGCAACGGATCTGCACTTAAGTACGGAAGCGGTGGCCCTGGCTGGAATCCTCATTCTGGCAGTCGGTCTGCGCTTCGCATTCCTCGGGCGCAACAGCTTCTGGTTCGACGAGGCGGTAGTAGCCTCCGTGGCGCAGGCCAAGTGGCAGGACATCTTCCCGATACTCCGGCTCCGAGACACTCATCCCCCCTTCTTCTACCTCATGATGAAGGGGTGGGTCGGCCTCGCGGGTACAGGAGAAGCAGCGCTCCGTTTCCCGTCAGCGTGCTTCAGCGTCATCTCAGTTGCCCTCACGTATGCGCTGATGCGCCAGGTGTCCACGGGGCGGGTCAGCCTCATCAGCGCACTCCTGGTGAGCACAGCGCCGTTTGAGATCTGGAGTGGTCAGATGGCGCGAATGTACGCGCTCCTCGGCGCACTTGCCATCGGCGCCACACTCCTGCTCGTCCTCGGTGTCCAACGCCAGCGGTGGGGGTATTGGGTCGCGTATGCGGCCGCCGCCACGCTGATGGTCTACACACACAATCTAGCGTTCTTCATGCTTGTCGCGCACGGGCTGTGGGTAGCTTCCTACGAGCGCCCCCACCTCCGTCGCTGGCTAGCAACCGCGGCCGCGGTGGCCGTCCTCTACACGCTCTGGGCCCCCTCCTTCTGGTTCCAGGCCACGCACTTACAGTGGTTCTTGGCCCCGTTTTACGGGGACAAGCCGCCGTATCTGAAGCTCGGCGATCTCCTAGGTCTCTTCGCGTTCGGAGGCTCGTTGTTCGGCATGCCGAGTTACTTCTTTAGCAACACGTCGCTCACGCCGCTTGAGCAATTGCTCGTGCTGCTGCCGTTCCTGGTCATCCTTGGATCCGGCATCGCATCGCTTTCGCGGGAGGGGCGCTGGCTGGCTTTGCTCGGGCTTCCGCTAGCTGTGACGGTGGGAGTCATGCAGCTGCTGGCGCTCGGTACCCCCGCGTTTGTCGCCCGGTGGTTCTCCTTTCTCGGTCCGTTTTACGCCATGCTCGTTGCCCTGGGTGTCTTCGCGCTGGCCCGCAACTTCCGTACCCACCCCGACCGGACCGCTGCCTTCATTGTCGCTGGGCTGCTCCTATTCAATTTGGCGGGCCTCGAACGGTACTATTTTGATCCCGCGCTTCACCCGTACCAGTGGCGCAGTGCAGTGGCAACGGTCGCGCGAGAAATCAAGCCCAGTGACCTCCTGCTCTTTGGGGATCAGGGAAATGAAGTAGCCTTTGCGTACTACTTCAAAGGGCGGGCCTGGACTATGAAACTGACGCCCCAGCCGGATTTCGAGGTCATTCGGGGTCTTGGAACGCGCTACAAGCGCATCTGGCTCATCGTCGCGCCGCCGGCGGACTACCCTCCATTGATTAATCAGACGGTATCGGCGCTACGCATATCATTTGTTCTCGCGGATAGCCGGGCCATCAACGGCGTGTACCCGTGGGTTTACCGCTTCGACGCAAAACCCTCGTCGTCGCGATGAGGGAGCCGGCCACGGGTACGGCGATACTGCGATGAGCACTGGGTCATGCGGTCCGCGTTCCACGCCCGCTCCGCTTGGGCGGGGGCCAGAGCGCCCGGTTGGTCGCGACCACCGTGGACGCGGTCACCCGGAGGTCTAAGGGGCGAGGTCGACGGGCAAGAGCTAGACTGTAGAGAAACCCTGGATATGATATGGGGTTTCACCTTGACGTTAAGAAGAAGGAGGAAAACGACCATGCTTCAGTTCTTCACGCGCAGGCTCCGGAATGAGCGGGGTTTTACGCTGATCGAGTTGCTGATCGTCGTTGCGATCATCGCGATTCTGGCAGCGATCCTGATCCCGAACTTCCTGCGGGCCAGAGCGCAGGCTCAGGTGGCGGCCACCAAGGGCAACCTCAAGAACACGGCCACGGCACTGGAGAGCTACTTCGTGGACTTCGCCAGTTATCCGGCGACGTCGGCTGGCCTCACGGCTAACTACACGAGGGCGCTGGCTACCGATCCGTGCACGGGCTCAGTATTTGGGGCTTCCCCCGGCTACACTTACACGCCGGTGGGCGGTGGACCAACCTATTCCGACTACACATTGCGATCCAACTGGGTCGCTGTCGGCGTAGGCGCTCCGTGCTATGGGGTAGGCCCGGCAGGCAGTGGCAACATCCAGTACACGCCTGGCGGTGGTTTGCAGAACACGCCGTAACGCGAGACTATCCAATACGGCTCGATAGGGTGCGGCCAGTGTGAAAAGTCACCTGGCCGCATCTCTTTTCAGCGCACCTTTTGGAACTCGCCAGATCCTAATGAGCGCTCCCTGGTACTGGATCCGACAATGGCTGGTGGTCGCCTGCTTCGCCGCGGTTCCGATGGTCGTGTGGCGGGCCGGAGACGTCGTGGCCGAAACGCGTCAGGATCGTCTTGCGGCAGCGGCCTATCAACAAGGGGTCGCGTTGCAGGTGGAGAGGCGCTACGGCGAGGCGGCGGCGGCGTACCGAAAGGCCCTCACGATCTCCCCGCGGGCGACCGCAGCCTACACGGCATTGGGCGATGTCGAGTTCAGGCAGGGGCACACGGACGAAGCCGTGCGAGCGTACCGCCAACTCATGGCCACCTATCCTTACGCGTATGTGGCCGAGCTGCACAGGCAGGTCGGGCTCTTCGAACTGCGTGGCGGGCGATTTGAGGCCGCCGGGCAAGACCTTCAGCAGGCCGTGGCGCTTGATCCTCAGGACTGGGTGGCCTTCCATTGGTTGGGGCACGCGTATTATCGCCTAGGAGATTTCCGGTCTGCGCGCGGGGCCTGGGGGCACGCGCTAACCCTAAATCCGGACTTTTCACCGGCTCGTGATCAACTTCGAGAACTCGATGCGCAACATCGATAAACACCCGCGACCGCTCCTGGACGCCGTCGGTGGCGTCTGCTCCCGCTTCACCATGGCTGCGGTTGCCGTGCTGATGGTGGCGCTTCCCATCGTCATCAGCCCGTGGGGGGAGGATGCCTACAATCAGGTCAAGGCGCTGACGATGTACGCGCTTGCTGGAACAGCATCCCTGGCGTGGCTAGGGACCCGTCTGATCAAGGGCGGGCCAAAGTGGAGGTCCACGATACCCGAGCTGGCGGTCTGGGCATTCCTCCTAACTGTGCTGCTCTCGTCAGTCACCTCTGTCAACCCGCGGCTCTCGTACTTCGGGGCCCCCGGCCGGTACGAGGGGTTGTTGGCCTTCGCTTCGTACGCGGCCCTCTTCTTTGTTGGGGTTCACTTCTTTGGGTCGCAGCAGGGGATGCGTTCCCTTGCGATTACAGCCGGAGTCGCGGCTGCGATGACCGCCGGATACGGCATCCTCCAAATGTTTGTCCGTCCGCTCTTTCGCGGGGAGGCATTTATCAGGGACTGGTATGGCGGGCTGGGGATGCCTCGGGTCCCGTCAACCCTCGGCAGCCCGGTCGTGTTCGGTGGTTATCTCTCTGTGATGATCCCCCTGCTGCTGGCTCTCGCTGTCTTGACTGTTCACTGGAACCGCGTGCTGTGGCTGGCAGCGGCATGCCTGAGCTACGTCGCCGCGGTGTTCACGCTGACACGAGCGGCTTGGCTGGGCGTCGCGATAGGAACCGTCCTGGCGGTTGGGCGCGGGGGAAGACAGTTTCGCCGCGTGGTCGCTCTGGCCGTGGTTTGTGCTGCCTTAGTCGCAGGCTTCATCCTGCGGACGGCCGTGGGGTCGGCTGCGCCGGTGGGAGGCCGTATGGCTTCTGTCGTAGATCCTTCATCCGGCTCGCTGGCTCAGCGCCTATATATCTGGGACCGCACGATCACACTAGTCCGGGCGAAACCCTGGCTGGGATGGGGGTTGGAAACCCTGGGCGAAGTCTTTCCATATGATCGGCCTGCGCTCGTGAAATTGTTCGGTGTCCGCCCGGTCATCATGGACAAGGCCCACAACGACGTCCTGCAGATGGCGGTGTCGGTCGGCGTTCCCGGCGCACTGGCCTACATCGCCTTTTGGGCCGGTGTCGTGATCGCCGCGGTCCGACTCGCCAGGCGCGAGTCCGGATCCGCCCGAATCCTCGCCGCCGGTTGGCTGGCGGCCATCGCAGCCTACCTCATTCAAGTCCAGTTTTCGTTCAGTGCGGTTGCTCTCGCCCCGATTGTCTGGGTGTTTGCTGGATCCGCAGCGGGCTGGGAGGCATCGCGCACGGGGGCAGAGTAGATTCGGCTACGCTCCTGCATCCGCCCACTTCGTGGCCCCCCGGACATTGGCGTACGCCGCCCACGGCCACTCCGATCGGTGCTCGATCTTCTGGACCCACAGGATGGACGTGTGGGCGGTGCCGGGGAACGCGGCCGCGACCGCGCGTGCCCACTCCGCGGGAAGCGGGTAGAAGCCCGCGGCGCTAACCCAGCGGATCCGGAACACCCCTCCTTCGCACAGGAACGCTCTCGTTTGACCGAGAGTAAAGCCGCGTACGTGCGGGCCGAACGTACGGATCGATGTCGGCTGCACGCCAACGGCCAGCAAGGCCCGATTGTGGAGGCTGGCGAGGTTGGGAACCGAGAACACCAGATGGCCGCCGACGCGGAGCACGCGGGCAATCTCCGACATGGGCAACCACACATTCTTGAGGTGCTCAAAGACCTGATTGCACACCACCAAGTCCATCGTCTGGTCCGCCCATGGGAACCGGTCGCGTTCCAGATCCATCGTGGCTACCGACACGCCGCGTTGCACAGCCTGTGCTGCGGGGTCGACGAATACCTCAATACCGAAGGCCCTCGCTCCGCCAGTGGCTCGGGAATACTCGAGCGTGGTGCTCCCGTCCCAGCAACCGACGTCCAGCAGGGACGACACGCGGTCCAAAGACGCGATCTGCCGGAGCAAAGCCACGATCGACCGGTGAACCTCCTCGAGGACCATCGAACACATGCGGCTCATGCTTCCGCCTTTCCCTTCGCGCGATGGTGTCCCTCTCAGCGGTGCGCGCCTGCGCCTCGAATCTCCTGCTCCTAGACACTGGCAGGCGGCCTGTGCCGCGAGGCCGGCCTGATGGGAATCTGTGCTGAGGAGTTCTGTCTTCGGGCACAATGAGTACGTGATGATCACGCTGGTCGCGGCCGCTGGGCGCATCCCTCTGGCGCGGCGCCTGGTGCGCGCGCGCGTGCGACCGCTGACGCTGGTTCCTATGCTGATCGTGATCGTCCTATTCAAACTGGCGATCAGCGATGGGGGACGGTTCGAGCCGACGCTGGCGCAGGCTGCCTCGTTCACCCTTCTGGCAATCCTGGTGGGGAGGGGGAGAATCCACCGGTTCGCGATCACCTTGCCATTCCTGGCGATGGTCGCGACTGTCGCTCTCACGTCCATCTGGACGGTGCGGCTCGAGGCGAGCGTCGGGGCGCTCCTGCAGTGGACGATGTACCTCGCGATTGCACTGACGATCGCCTCCACGCTTACGAGCGTCGTGGCGGCTCGTCGGCTCCTCGATGGCCTGGTCGTCATCGCAACCGGGCTGTGTCTGTTCGCGGCATTTATCTTCTGGGGGTCTGGCAACCCCCAGATGCGATGGTACTCGACGTTTTATTGGCCGAACCCGTTTGCCGGATTCCTGCTCCTCGTCTTCCCCCTGACGCTGATGCGCTTTCTGCACGCCCCCCGGCCGCGCGAGGCCTTTGCACACGGCATCACGGCTGCTCTGCTCCTGGTGGCCCTTGTGTTCACATACTCTCGGGGTGCCTGGATCGTGCTCGGAGCGGTCGTACCCCTCGGCGTTATCCTCCTGCGGCCCCTCCGCTGGGGCACTGTGATCGCTCGCATCGCGATGCTCGCCGCCTTCGCGAGTGTGGTGGTCGTCACGCTGCCGCGTGCCGTCGCGCCGGGGGATACCGCCGGAGCGCTCGCGACGCGTGCAACATCAATCGTCGATCGAAGCGACTATTCGATTCAAGGACGTCTGAACTTCTGGCGCGCAGGTCTAGCAATCTTTCGGGACCATCCGCTGGTCGGGACCGGCCCCGGGACTTTTGCAATTGTGCACGCCGCGTACCAGAAGGACGTCCGGTACTACGCCCGGGATGCCCACAACTTCTACATCCAGATCATGGCGGAGATGGGAGTCATGGGGCTGGCGGCCCTGCTCGTCTTGGGGTCATCGATCTGGACCATGTGGGGACGGACGTTGCGGGCAGCGCAGGGGAAGGAGGAGTACCCGCTTCTCGTCGGAGTGGGCTTGGGGGTACTGGCCTTCTCTCTCCACAGCGCCTTTGACATGGACTGGATGTTCCCGGCCATTCCTGCAATGGCGTTCGGGCTCATCGGAGTGCTGGTCTGGTACGATGCATCGGCTGGACTCAGTAGGGCCGAGATGCTCGCGAGCGCGCCGACATTGACGAACTTCACAGCGGGCACACGAGGTCAGTGGTGGCGGGTTGCGGGCCTCTTCTTGCTCCTGATCGCCCTCGCGACCACGGGTACCACCTGGATGGCGCGCCGCCATGCCGTGTGGGCACAAGACGCCGCCCGGCGTCGCGACTGGGCGACTGCTATCGACCACTACGCCACGGCGGCGCGGTGGGCTCCCTTCAGTTCACGATATCTGGACGCATATGCGTGGGCTCTTGTCCAAACTGCCGACCCTCCGGAAGACCTTACTGCGGATTTACTCCGCCGGGCGATGAGGGTCGACCGGATGAACGAGGCGCTGCCTCTGCACCTGGCACTCGTCTTGACGAGGGGGCAATCCACTCCATCTGCGCAGCGCGAAGCGGAAGAGCTGCTGCTCCGCGCCCTGCAGCTTGACCGATTCAATCGGCCTGACATTTATCGCACCCTGGCCCGATTGTACCGAGATGAGGGACGGTACGACGACGCGGCACGGGTCTACCGCGAGGCGACCGCCCTCTACCTCGGCAAGAATCTCGGGCAGGGGTCTGCGCTGTACCTCATCCTGTGGCCTGAAGTCGCCAAGCTGTTCCAGGATGCGGCCGCCTTGAGTGCGGAGCGGGGCCACATCACGGAGGCGACGCGATTGCTCGAGCAACTGCTCGCAGATGATCCGACAGTGGTGGACGCGGTCCTCCAGTTAAGCGCCTTGTACGTCCAGACCAACCGGACGGCCGATGCGCGCGCGCTCCTGCAAGCGACCGTCAGCCGTATCCCATTTGACCCTCGCCTCGTGGGCGCTCTGAACAGCTTGCGATGACGCCACCCATGCGAGTCGGGATCGATGCACGGACGCTCGAACGCGAGGACGATCTTCGGGGTATCGGGGTTGTCGTCTGGCACATGATCCGGCATCTGCGGGCGGCCGGCGTCCACCTTGTGCTCTTTTTCAGTCAGCCTCCCGACGGAAAGCTGACATCCAGCGCGGATAAGCAGGTGGTGCTGGGGTCGCCCACCGGGAAGCAGGACCGTTCAGAGTCGAGCACTCTCGTGCGGCCGGTCCGAGATCTCCTCTGGGAACAACTCTTGCTTCCGGGTGCTCTGCGTCGCGAACAGCTAGACCTGTATCATGCGCCGGCCAACCGAGGCATCCCCCTAATTGGACGGGGGCGGTTCGTCGCGACCATCCATGATGTGATCCCGCTCGTCACGCCATACTTCTTCGATCGCCGCACCAATCCGCTGATTATCACCGGGGCGCTGCGGCTCGTGGCATGGGTCTCGCTCGCGGTGGTGACGTGGAAATCCCGCAGGATCATCACCGATTCAGAGTCCTCCCGCCGGGATATCGCGCGCTTGTTCCCGTGGGTCCGTGGCAAGATGACGGTCATCTATCCCGGAGCGGATCCTCGCTACCGGCGCGAGGAAGACGCCAGCGTGGTCAGGCGCGTCCTCGCACGATACGCCCTGCCGTCCCGGTATCTCATCTTTGTCGGCGGTTTGGGCCAACGCAAAAACATCGCCGGTCTCCTCCGCGCTTACTCCCAACTTGTGCGCGCGCTGCCCACCGCGCCCGCCCTGGTCGTGGTCGGACGGCACAACGCCTTGTACAACGGTCTGCAACAGGTGGCCCATAGCCTCCGCGTTGCGGACCGCGTCCACTTTCCTGGATTCGTTCCGACGGAAGATATGCCCGCTCTCTTGTCGGCGGCTGACCTGCTCGTCTACCCATCGTTCTATGAGGGGTTTGGACTCCCCGTTCTCGAGGCGATGGCGTGTGGGTGCCCGGTGGTCTGCTCGCGCACGTCTGCGCTTCCGGAGGTTGGGGCAGACGGTGTCCTCTACTGTGATCCCACCAGTCCGGAGGATATCGCCGAGAAAATCCGCCGGGTGCTCGCAGACAGTACGCTCCGGGGCCAGCTCATTGCGAGGGGGCTTCAGCGAGCGAGTGAGTTTTCAATGGACCGGATGGCCGCCGAGGCCTTGAATGTCTACCGCGAGGTACTTGGGACAAGTGGTAGCATCGCTTCGAGGGGGACCCACACCCGGTCTAGTCTATGAGTATCACCGGGCGGCAGCTCCAGCTCTTACTGATTGTCGGTTCCGCCTTCACTTGGCAAACCACCATGTCCCTACGTAGGGCATTAGGAAGCAGCGTAGGCTGTGAACGTGCGACCCACGGGCACAGAGAGAGTCCGCGCTAACAGATCAGGTGAGATATTAGGATCGGGTATGGACGACGCCCAGCCATGACGACACATCAACCCCGGGTTGCCGTAGTAGTTCTCAACTGGAACGGATGGCGAAACACCACCGAGTGCCTTCAAACGCTTCGCGCGGTCACCTATCCGAATTTCCGAGTCATCGTAGTAGACAATGGGTCGGGGGCAGAAGATCTGGTTCAGCTGCGGCAGTGGGCGGGGTGGATTGAGCTGCTGGAAAATGGTGAGAATCGTGGATTCGCCGGAGGGAACAACGTCGGCATTCGCCATGCACTGCAAGATCAACACACCGACTACGTCCTCGTTCTGAACAACGACACGACCGTCGAGCCAGACTTCTTGCACGAGATAGTGGAGACTGCACTTCGCAAGCAGGTAGACATGGTGTCCCCAACCGTACTGCACTACGCGGATAGGCGGACGATTGACCGCCTCGGGATTGTGCTCTCTAAAGCCCTCCTCGGGTACGACATGAAACAGTGGGAAGGGAAGGAGCCGTTTTGTCCTTCCGGATGTTGCGCTCTGTATAGTCGGCGATTGCTCACGGCGATAGAGTTAGGCGGGGAATACTTCGACGAGGACTTCTTCGCGTACGCGGAGGACGTCGACTTGGGGATTCGGTCTGTGCTGCTCGGGTATAAAACTGGACTCGCTTCCCAAGCGATCATCTATCACAAGGGATCGGCGGCGACATCTGTGAACTCGACGTTCGCTCTTTACCACGGTCACCGAAATACGGTGTGGTACTTGGCCAAGGCGGTGCCCGCGGCGACCCTGATTCGTCATGGTCTTTGGGTCCTTGTCGGACAGACCGCGACGATAATTACGAGTATCCGGCGCCGGCGAGGGCTCCTGATCTTCCGGGCGAAAATGGCGGGTGTGCGGGGTATCGGTAGAATGCTTCGGAAGCGGCGGTTAGTACTGCGATCGCGGCAGATCGATCTCAAAGCGCTCGAGAGCGCGCTGGACGGCCGGCCATTCTATCTGTTCGTTCCGAGGCTGCTGCGCTACCTGACGAATCTGGCGAGAGTGCCGAAGAAGATGTAGGGGACATTTGCCTCCGAAAGGCAGAAATGGCCCAGGTACCTTATGGATTGCCAATCCTCCTCGCGGTACCACCGCCTGTGCCTGACGACGCGCCTCGTGCACGTCACCGATACCGCCAAAGCCGGTGAGCGTCAGGGCCGGGTCGGGTTACTCCGAAGTATCCTCATTTGTGTGCACGCACGTGGCGCGAGGGCGACCGGTCGTCAGGCTAGTGTGGCGGCGCCTCACCCGAGGCCGGAATCGCGTGGGGCGTGGCCCATAGTCCCCGGATCGCGGTTCGAAACGTGCCCCGCTCCTCCGGGGTGCTGAAGAGGAAGTAGGTACCGAAGTAAGCTGCTGCTGTTGTCGCCGCCCCGATGAGTAAGACGACTGCCGGCGGCCACCTGCCGAAAGCCATTTGCACAGTCCAGGCCACTGCTGCAGCAGGCGGTAGGCTCAGCAGCGGGCGCGCCCAGACGCGGCTAAAGAATGCCCATCCCGAAAGGCTGAGCTCGCGATTGCAGAGGACAGGGAGGTACCAGAATGTCGTGGCGAGTTCGCCGACCACGGTCCCCAGGGCAACCCCAACCACCCCGATCCAGCGCATCAGCACGACGGACAGCGCGAGGTTAAGCAGCGCATCAGGCACGCTCATCAGGGCGATCGCGCGGGCCCGGCCGAGGCCGATCAACAAGATGCTCCCCACGTGCGTGACCGCGTGGACGGTCGGCAGCAAGGCCAGCACGACCAAGGTAGGCGTACCGACGAAGTACTGCGGACCAACCCATATCGCAATCGCGGTCTTGCCGAAGGCAAGCAGCCCCAGCGTCAAGCACATCGCTAAAGCCAGCGAGAGACGCGCGGTCTCCACATACGTGTGGCGGAGAGCATCGTGTTCGCCACCCGCCTGCATGCCGGAAAATAGCGGGAGCAAGGAGTCGGACAACTTGAACACTAGGTTCAGGCCGAACCACACTAAAGCGTAGGCCACCGCGTAACTTGCCACCGCGTTGGGGCCCCGAAAGAGACCGATCACGATGTTATCCGTGCGGAACACGACCTGGGCTGTGACGAAGACTGCGGCGATTGGCAGGCTAAAGCGCAGGGCACGGACGATCAGGTCTGGGCGGGAGAACTTCGGGATCAGACTGATCCCGGGAAATAGCCACCGGACCAGCCAGGCAGTCAGTAATGTCTGCAGGAGCGAAACTCCTGCGCCCGCAACAGTGACCCCCAGCAGCCCCGCCCCCTTCACCGCGGACACAATCATGGCACCGGCCGCAGCGAGCGCGAACGCAGCGTCGACGAGGTTGGCGACCTCTGTACGCTGGTAGCCGACGATTAAACCCCTCAGCATGCTACGGGGGAGGGCAACTGCTAGGCCGACGCAGGCTGCCAGAAACGCCGAGCTCGCAGTCGGCAGTAAGGCCGGAGAGACGTGGAACAGGTGGCCCGCGAACGGGGCGATCGCGGCGCTAGCTGCGAGCACCAAGAGCATGAGGGGCAGGTACACGACGAGGATGTTGGAGACCCAGATATCTAGCAATCTGGACTGGCCGTGCACATGGAACTGGGCAACTTGTGTTGCAGTCGTGGGACCCAGGCCGAGGTCGATCAGCCCCATGTACCCTAGCAACGATGCATAGATTGCCCAGAGTCCATACCCTTCGGGGTGCAGGTAACGGATAAGGAACGGCGCGAGGGCAAACCCGCTGACCACCGTGGTACCCCACAGGATGTAGTCGCTCAGGACCGCCCGCGCAATCCAGCGAGTCCGCGACATCACGGGAGTGTTCGGAACGCCGAGCGCACGCGGCGGCGAACCGCATGATCGACGCGCCGCCAGAGGTTTCCCAACATGGCGAGCATGCCGGGAGGCAGGAGGGCAAACAACAGCACGCGGCACGATGCGCCAGACCACCCCAGCCCCCGCGGGCCGCACTCTAACGCCAGCAGGGCCTCGCCGCGAGCCTGCACGACCTGTCCTGCCGCGTAACTGCGCCGCACCCGTTCGCTTTGCACTTCAACTAGCCACCGGTAGGCCGTACGACGAAGGGCTGCGGTCAGGCCCCGACCGTAGATCGCCTGCGCGCCAAGGAGAGTCTTGTCGAGGATCATCCGGTGATCCACGAACAGCGCGTAGGGGATCGCGTGGATCTGCACCGTGCCGCTGGCTTCATGCTGCCGGTAGTACGCCAGGGGAGTGGAGATATAGGCAGAGGTATACCGTAGCGCCAGTCGCATCCACATCTCCCAGTCCGCAGCATATTGAATCGACTCGTCAAACGGTCCGACGGCGTCGTAGCAGGCGCGTCGCATTAGCACCGTGGACAGCAGAATCTTGTTGCCGCGGACGAGGTCGCGCAGTTCCTCGAGTCCGGTGTGAGTCTCATCCCTGTCCCACCGCTGATAGAGCCGGCGGGCGGTGCCGCTCGCATCGGTCAAGAACGCGCCGGTGTAGACGAAACCTACCTCGGGTCGGTTCGCCAGAACGGCAACTGTCCGCGCCAGGAATTCCGGATCCCACCAGTTGTCATCCTCCAGCAACGCCACGTAACGTCCGCGGGTCTGTGCCATCCCCGCGTTCCAATTGGGCACCATCCCCCGGTTGTGGTCGTGGGGGATATAGCGGACGCGTGGGTCCGCGAACGAACCGACGATGGCGGCTGTGCCGTCCGTCGAGGCGTTGTCCGCGACGACCAGCTCGAACCCACTGAACGTCTGGGTGAGTACACTGCGCATCGCCTGGTTCAGGAACGCGCTGCGATTATAGGTGGGGATGACGACGCTAACCTCTGGTGCCGGCATCCGACTACCCGGCGCGGGGTGCGTGCTGCCGGAAGAACTGGCGGAAGGTGTCCAGAACGAACGCGATCATTTCATCGGTTAGGCCGGGGTACACTCCGATAAAGAATGTATCCCGCATGACGCGATCAGTATTCTCCAGAGTGCCGTGGGTGCGATGCGCGATTCCCATGAACGCAGGCTGCTTCAGAATGTTGCCGCCAAACAACTCCCGCGTTTCGATGTTCGCGTTCTCCAGCCAGGCCACGAGGTCGACCCGGCTCACGCCGCGCGCGACGGTGATGGGGAAGGCGAACCAGGATGGGTTTGCGCGCGGATCCACTACGGGCAGCACAAGGGCATCCTGGTACTCTTGGAGTCCGTCGTACAGCCGCATGAAGTTGCGCCGCCGCATGCGGATGAACTCTTCTAGCCGATCCACCTGCGCGACGCCGACCGCTGCTTGCAGGTCGGTGGGCTTGAGGTTGTACCCGAGGTTCGTATAGGTGTACTTGTGATCGTACCCCCGCGGCAAGCCACCGAGTTGCCACCCAAAGCGCCGACCGCAAGTGTTGGACTCGCCAGGGGCACACCAGCAGTCGCGCCCCCAGTCCCGCACCGAGCGCACGATGCGTCCCAACCCGGGTCGATTTACGATGACACCGCCGCCTTCGCCCAGCGTGATGTGGTGGGCTGGATAGAAGCTCAACGTGCCAAGATCGCCAAAGGTCCCCACGAGTTGGTCGCGGAACGTCGCCCCCAGGGCGTCACATGTGTCCTCGACCAGGTACAGGTGGTGACGTCGGGCGACATCGACCAACACATCGAGATCGCAGGGGTTGCCGAGCGTGTGCGGGACCATGATCGCCCTCGTCTTCGATGAAATGGCCCCCTCCACAAGGTGAGGGTTGATGTTGTACGTGCCGATCTCGCAGTCGACGAATACCGGAATCAGCCCTCCGTGGACCAGGGGGGCAAGCGTAGTGGGGAAAGTAACAGCGGAGGTGATCACCTCATCGCCGGGGCGCAGCGGGGCTTCAAGCTGTCCGGACATGAGCGTCAACACGGCGGCCAGGTTCGCGGCGGACCCCGAGTTGACCAAGACGAAGTCCTTCGCCAGGAGCCGCTGCTTCATCTTCTGTTCGAAGAGCTCCCCGTACGGCCCCAGGGTCAGCCAGAAATCGAGGGCACTGTCGACAAGGTTCACCATCTCCTCGACGCCAAAAACTCGTCCCGCATATTGGACGCGAGTCTTACGTGGAACGAAGGGTCGGGACGAGTGAGCGAGGGTATGGTACTGCCGCACTTGTGCCAAGATCTCTCCACGCAGCTGCTGAGCGGCATCGGAAATCGCCGCAGGGGCGGCGGGTACATGGGTATCGATGCGCCACTGCCGACGAAACCGCTTTAGGGATTCCGCCAAGTCCAGCGGCTCCGTGCCGAGTACGCGAGCGAGCTTGTCGGTGTGCAACCCACCCTGCAGCGGTCGCGAGGCACGTTGCCCGAGTTCTGCGGTTAGCACCGGCGCGATGAACTTTACATCCAAAGCCATCGCCCGCGCCAACGCTTGGGCGAGTTGGGCCCGCGAGATACGGTCTTTGCCCGTGACATTGAAGACACCGCGCGCGTCCAACTGGACCAACCGCACACTTGCTTCTGCGAGATAGTCCGCGAGTGTAGGATTACACCACTGGTCCGATGCGACCGGCATAGTGTGTCCTGTCTGGAGCCGTTCCCACACTTGCATGGCGAGATTTCGGGAAGAGCGATCCCACCCGAATACCGCGGTCGTCCGGAGGATGAGGTGCGCGGGAGTAAGGTCCTGGACGACCCGCTCCGCCTCCGCTTTCGCCCGTCCATAAACGCTGCGTGGATGCGGCGGATCTTCTTCCGTGTATGGTCCGCGAGCACCGTCGAAGATGTAGTCTGTAGAGTAGTAGACGAGCACGCTTCCAGCCGCGCCTGCGGCGGTGGCAACAGCGCGCGTGCCGCTGACGTGCACCGCGTAGCCCTCCTCCGGTTGTTCTTCGCACGCGTCCACCCCGCCGGGGTTATTCGCGGCCAGAAAGATGACCGTGGGGGCGACTTCCGTCACGCAGGTCCGCACCGCATCGGCATCACGCACGTCGAGTACTCGGTGATCCCGCGTTTGATGCAGTGCTGTGGATACCACGTCGAATCCCGCGCGTTCCAGGGCTCGGGTCAGCGCCTGACCGACCAAGCCTGATCCACCGATGACCAGAGTCTTGCTGCGATCGCCGCTAGCCATGTCGCACAGCCCAGTCGTGGGGGATCTTGCTGGTGGAGGGGTCCATTCGGACGATCTCGTTGGGGTCATGCGGCTCTGTCGCGCAGTTCGCAACGATAGATGGCGTCACCCCGAGTCCCTTGAAGCCGTTCCAGATCCCGGGTGGAATTTTGACCAGCACGTAGTGAGTCTCGCCCATGGAGATCTGCATGAGCTGTTGCCGTGTGGGCGAATCGTCCCGATCATCATAGAGGACCAACTCAATCATCCCCGAGACAACGGCGTAATTGAGGGTCATGCGTCGGTGCAAGTGCCAGCCCTTGACCACGTTCGGGTACACGACGGAGAAGTAGATCTCTCCAAACTGCACGAAATGCGGATCGTCGCGCCGCAGCATATGCATGATCTTCCCGCGCTCGTCAGCGATCTGGCGCAACGGATAGATCAACACGCCGTCGATCATGTGACAGTCCCCGCGAAGAAGTGACGGTACCACGCAATCGTCTCACGCAACCCCTGTTCGAGCGTATACTTGACGCCCCAGCCCAGGTCGGCGTGCGCCTTCGCCGCAGACAGGTACTGGCGATGAATTTCGCCCTGTGCTTCGTTGCGCACATCCGGCTTCAGGTCCGTGGCATCCATCAGCCTTTGGATTATGCGTACTAACTCCAAGACGCTGATGGGAGATTCGCCGCTGAAGTTGAACGCCTCGCCCCGTACCTCTGAGTGATCCAGCCCTTCTGCTAGCGCGAGGTAGGCCAGGGCGGCGTCCTTCACATAGGTGTAGTCGCGCACGTAGGTGCCGTCGCTGCGGATCACCGGGCTCTGGCCGTGTAGCAGCACGCGGATCGTGCCGGGAACGATCCGGCTCCAGTTCAGATCTCCTCCGCCGTACACGTTCCCACACCGGGCGATAGCCACCGGGAGGCCATAAGAGTGGTGGTAGGACTGGGCAATCAGATCGGCGCAGCTCTTGGACACTTCGTAGGGGTAGCGCCCTTGCAGGGTCAGCGTTTCCACGTACGGGAGGGTGGGCTGCTCGCCGTACGCCTTATCACTGGAGGCAATCACAACGCGCCGAACAAGCCCCTGGTGAATGCGACACGCCTCCAGCAGGTTGTACGTGCCCCGGATGTTGGACTCGAACGTGGGGAGCGGGAAGCGCTGAGCGGTGCCTACAATCGTCTGGGCGCCGAGGTGAAACACCGTATCGATCTCGCGTTCATTTATCGCTCGCTCTAGAGTCCAGAAGTCTTCGAGCTGACCGTCGACCACCGCGATGCGCTGAACGTCGCCGCTACGGAATAGTTCGGACTGCGGATCGGTATCGCGGACCAGGGCGACCACGGTTGCGCCTCGTGCGAGGAGTTCTTTCACGAGCCAGGATCCGACCATGCCGCTGGCGCCTGTCACCAGCACCCGGCGTTCGGGCCAAGTCCATGCCGGCGCTGCCTTCATGCCCACACCTTCCACGGAGCATCTCCGCTCGCCCAGAGACCCTCTAGCAGCCGCAAATCCCGAAGGGTGTCCATACACTGCCAGAACTGGTCGTGACGATAGGCGACGAGTTGAGCTTCGCGGGTGAGCCGTTCCAGCGGTTCACGCTCGAATAGCGTCTGGTCACCGTCGATGTAATCCAGCACCTGCGGCTCAAGAACGAAGAAGCCGCCGTTGATCCAGCCTTCCCCAATCTGCGGTTTCTCGACGAAATGACTTACACGGGACCCTTCAAAGTGCAATCCCCCAAACCGCGCGGGCGGGCGGACAGCAGTGATGGTGGCCAGTTTGCCGTGCTGGCGATGGAACTGGACGACCTTCTGGATGTCGATATCCGCAACGCCGTCGCCATAGGTCATCAGAAATGTCTGGCGACCGATCCACGGCGCGAGGCGTTTGATGCGCCCACCGGTCTGCGTTTCCAGCCCGGTGTCCACCAAGTCGATCGTCCAGTCTTCTCGGTCACCATCATGCACTTCCAGTTCCCCCGTGCGGAGATGGATCGTCAGATTGTTCCGCATGTAGTAGTAGTCCTGAAAGTAGCGCTTGACAAGGTCCCCTTTGTACCCGAGCGCGACAAGGAACTCGGTGAACCCTGCAGTCGCGTATATCTTCATGATGTGCCAGAGGATGGGACGCCCGCCGATTTCGACCATCGGCTTGGGCTTGATGTCGGTCTCCTCGGCCAATCGAGTCCCGAATCCGCCCGCCAGGATCGCGACTTTCAACAGGCACCTCCGCTCTCACACCGGTGCTTAGGACGCCCCATGGCGCACCTCGCGTGATCCCCGTGCCATATGGCCTTTCTGAATAAGGTATGCCCGAAGGGCCTCGTCCCAGCGCCGGAGGGTGATGCCAGCAGCACTCGCCAGGCGCAGGCTTCCTAATGCGGAGTTGGCGGGTCGACGCGCTCGGCTCGGATACTCTGAGGCGGCAATGGGCATGACCGGTGCCGCCAAATCCGTCAGCTCGAGGATCGTCCGTGCAAACTCGTACCACGTCGGTGTGCCGGCATTCGCCACATGCACGACACCTCTAATCCGGTTGCGGATCAGTCGATCGATCGCGCCAGCGGCATCGGCCGTGTAGGTCGGGGAGATTCGGACGTCATTGATGACCCGCAGCAATTCGCCGGCTTTGGCCCTGCGCAGAATCGTCTCCACGAAGTTCCCGCCCTTGCCCGATGCCCCTGCGATGCCGAAGGTGGCGGCCACCCGGACGATCAGGGCATCCGGGCACCGGGCGCGCACAAGGTACTCGCCAGCCAGTTTCGACGTGCCGTAGACGTTCACAGGTGACGGGGGGTCTTCTTCGGTGTATGGCTGCGGTTTCTGACCGTCGAAGACATAGTCGGTGCTGATGTAGACGCAAAGGGCGGCGAGTTCAGCGCAAGCCTGCGCCACGTTCCATGCACCCAGCGCATTCACGCTGAATGCCTCCCCGGGTCGGTCTTCGCACTCATCCACGCGCACGAAAGCGGCGCAGTTGATGACGACGACCGGGCGCGCTGCGTCGATGGCGCGATGGACACTCCCGGCGTCCGTGACGTCGACATCATCTCGTGTGAGTGCAATGACCTCACCGCTGCCGGCCGCCCGCAGGACGGCAACGAGATCGCTACCGAGTTGTCCCCGGCTGCCAAGAACAGCAATGCGAGTCATGGCACCGATTGTTGCCACCGACGGAGGTAGACAGCCTCGTAGTAACGTTGGTACTCCCCCGAAGTCACCTGCGCGATCCAGTCCTGGTGGTCGAGGTACCAGCGAACTGTCATGCGCAAGCCGTCAGTAAATTGCGTCTGGGGTCTCCACTGCAGTTCCGACCGGGTGCGAGCGGCATCGATAGCGTACCGCCGGTCGTGCCCGGGGCGGTCGGGCACCAAACGGATTAGGGCCTCCAGCTCCGAAGCTGGCACCCTAGTTTCAGCAGCAACGATTCGACAGGCGGCTCGAACGACCTCAAGGTTCGTCCGGTATTCGCCTGTCGCTATGTTGTACAGGCGACCGACCCGCCCATGTTCGAGTGCTAGCAGGAGCGCCCCGCAGTTGTCCTCTACATACAGCCAATCCCGCACTTGTGCTCCATCACCGTAAATTGGCAACGGCTCGCGAGCCAGGGTGTTCCGGATCATCAGGGGGAGCAATTTTTCTGGGAATTGGAAAGGCCCATAGTTGTTCGCACTCCTGGCGATGACAACCGGAGCTGCGTGTGTGCGGTGATAGGCTAAGCAGAGGAGGTCGGCCGCCGCTTTGCTGGCTGCGTAGGGGCTGCTGGGCTGGAGAGGCGCCCCTTCGTCGAAGGGCGCCATCCCCTCCGCGTCGCCATATACCTCATCACTGGAGACTTGCAAGAAACGCTCGACGCGGTGTCGGCGGACGGCGTCGAGTAACGTCTGGACGCCTAGGATGTTCGTCCGTAGAAACGGGGTTGCGTCGAGGATGCTCCGGTCGACATGCGATTCCGCCGCAAAGTTCACCACGGCCCACGGCGCATGAGCTTTCATCACCCGATCGACCGTGTCGGCGTCGGCGATGTCACCGCGGACGAACACGTAGGCGGGGTGACCTTCCACATCCTGCAGACTCGTCAGGTTGCCAGCGTAGGTCAGGTTATCGAGGTTTACAACTCGCCAATTGGGGCGACGCAGCAGCAGGCGGACAAAGTGGCTGCCGATGAAACCGCAGCCGCCAGTGACCACTACGGTCCGTACCATCTGCACCCCCAATTAGAAGTCATTGTCCGCGTTCCGGAGCGACGGCAGGCCGGCGTCCCGTGAGGAGACCACGGGATCTGCAATCGGCCAGGGGATCCGTAACTCAGGATCGTTCCAAGCGACGCCGCGCTCGAAGTCCGGCGCATACTCGGCGGTAGTCTTATAGTAGATCTCTGCTGCGTCGCTGAGGACGCAGAACCCATGCGCAAACCCCGGCGGCACATACACCATGCGGGGGTTCGCCGCCGACAACGTGGCACTGACCCATCTCCCGAAAGTGGCCGAGGACCGACGGATATCGACGGCGACGTCGAAGACCTCCCCCACCACGACGCGAATCAGCTTGCCCTGGGCGCGAGGGCTTTTCTGATAGTGCAGGCCGCGCAGAACTCCGCGGCTTGACCGGGAGTGGTTGTCTTGTGTGAATGGAAGCGTGATGCCGGCTCGGGCGAATTCAGAGGCCTTGTAAGTTTCTGCGAACCATCCGCGAGTATCGCTAAGGACCCGAGGCTCGACGAGCAGGACCTCCGGAATCGCCAGCCGGGTAAACTGAAACGGCATCTGGGTCGCGCCCTCCATCACCCACCATACACTCTTGTCTCAGGAGAGGGAATAACACCGTACTGGCCTACAGCATGACCTCGGCATCGTCGCCCACTAGCAATCGCAACGCTTGATGATCGCTGGTGGATCGGCTGACCACGGCGTTACGGCCAAGAACGCTGTCCTCCAGGCGGGTCGTGCCGTCTACTCGTGCCCCATCTAGCAGGACGGAGTGCTCGAGAGCCGTAGCACGCACTATGCAGTGCTGGCCGACGCTAGTGTAGGGACCGATGAATGCCCGCTCCACGAGGGAGCCCGTACCAATCACTGCTGGGCCGCGCACCTCGCTGTCTACAATTCGAGCGCCACGCTCCACGACGACCCGCCCAATAATCTTGCTGCGTTCGTCAACTTCACCCTGCACGTCCAAGCGAGCCCACTCGTCCAGAACCACGCGGTTAGCTTCTAGGAGATCGTCTTTCTTCCCGCAATCCAACCACCAGGTCTGCAGCCGCTGGCCGAGAACCCGACGTCCCCGCTGCAGTAACTCCTGGATGGCGTCGGTGATCTCTAGCTCGCCGCGGGCGGAGGGACGGATCGCTCGGACCGCGTCGTGGATGGCTGGCGAATAGATGTAGACGCCCACGAGAGCCAGATTGGATGGGGGGTCGGCCGGCTTTTCGATGAGTCGAGCGAGCTTACCGGCGCGGTCCATCACCGCTACCCCAAACCGGCGTGGATCGGGGACCTCCTTCAGAAGGACCACAGCATCGGCCTGCTCGCGACGAAACAGTTCCAGCGGCGACCGCAGACCGCTGCCAACCAGATTGTCCCCAAGGTACATCACGAACGGATCAGAGCCGAGAAACTCTCGTGCGACGACCAGCGTATGTGCCAGGCCGAGGGGCTGGTCCTGGGTCAGAAACCTGAGCGCGAACTGCCACGGATTCCCGCTCAGCGCGGCTTTGATCTGTTCGGCGGTCTCGGGAGCAACAATCACCCCGACGTCCCGGATGCCCGCGGCGTGCAGGTGGTCCATTACGTAGTGCACGATCGGCCGGTTGGCGATGGGGATTAACTGCTTGGGGATTGTGTACGTTAGGGGCCGCAGACGGGTGCCCTTGCCCCCACACAACACTAAGCCTTTCATTGTGTAATGCTACCTCCTCCCACAGTTGTACCCCCACGCTAAACGGTCAAGGCCGATGTGGCCGAGCTTCGTGCGGAACGTGCCTGCACATCAGCTATAGTTCTCTCTCTGTGTAAGGACTCCGCTGCGTTACCCAGGAGGGGTGGACGGGTGCGTTTTTGTGTACAGTGCGCAGTGCCTTAACCGTCCCAAGCAGATGTCAGGTGCCAAATGGCGTTTTCCGAGCACACAGCAGCGAGGCAGTCTCACGGGCGAGGACCGGCATTTGTCCGCCTAGCAACGACGGGAGGCATGTAGGTTCCGGCGGGGTAGGAGTCGGAGTTAGGACTCGAGTTGATGTAAGGCTGACCCAGGACCGACCCCCGGAGGGAGTGTTATCCCCGCGCTCGCCAGTAGTCGAGAGAGTCCTTCAACGTACGTTCAAACGGAATCGTGGTTTGCCAGCCGGTCACTTCGCGGAACTTTGCATAGTTGCCGATCAGCACCGGGACATCCGAGGGCCGAAGCCGCAGGGGATCGCTCTCGACTTTGATGTCTTTGCGGGTGGAGAGTGCAAGCAACATGCTCAGCACCTCCTTGATCGCGTAGCCCTTGCCGCTGCAGATGTTATAGACATCCCCAGGAGCGCAGTGTTCGGTGGCCAACCAATACCCTCGCACGATATCGCGTACGTCGGTGAAGTCCCGAATGGCGTCGAGATTGCCGACAGAAACCGCCGGGCGCTGGCGTTCTTTCTCGATATCGACAATCTGTTTAGCGAAATTGCTGACGACGAACACTTCTCCCCGACGCGGTCCCTCATGGTTGAATGCGCGCGTGCGGATGATCCGGATCTTGAAGGACTTCCAGTATTGATAGCCCATGTAGTCCTGTGCAACCTTTGAGACGGCGTACGGTGACAGCGGCCGCAGAGGGTTCGACTCTTTGATAGGCAGTTCGTCCCGTTCCACTTGGCCATACTCCTCGGAGGAACCAGCAATCTGGACAACCGGATCGTATCCGCTAGGCCGCAGATGCTTGATGGCTTCAAAGAGGTTGCACTGCCCTACAACGTTCGTGTGGAATGTCTCTGCAGGCGAGTCCCACGAGGCCGGCACGTAGCTTTGGGCCGCCAGGTGGAAGACCCGGTCAGGCTTGATCTTCTCGATCACGCGATAGACATTGTGAGAGTCAGTAATGTCGCATTCGTGGAAGATAACTTTCCCCCCGAGGTGGTCGGCAGCGTCTTCCTTGCTTCGCCACCGCCGCGTCCCATGAATTTCCACGGAGGGGTAGTGGGCGAGCACATAGTCACCCAGGTGGCTGCCAGCAAATCCTGTAATCCCGGTGATGAGGATTTTCACAGGCCTACCTCCTCCAAGGATGAGAGTACGTGGGGTGCCTGATGTCGTTACCCACCCGTCATTCGGGTTAGTGCGCCGTCTAGGAACTGCCGGCCACTGTGTCCATTTCAAGCATCCGCGTCGGACCGGCGGGGGAGACAGGGTGAAGCGGATACTCTGGGAATGACCGTAGTCAAATTGCCAGCACATGTCAATCGGTAAGAGGATCCAGACTTAGACAGCGGAGCGGCGTCGCACCAGACTATGGTCCGGGCTTGTCGGGCATGCCCAAGGTGAGGACATGCTCAGCGAAGGGCGCCGTCGACAATTCCGCGTGTTGCTCACAATTGTGCTGGACAGTTGCACGATTGCGGCGGCGTTTTCATTAGCCTACCTGTTACGTTTCTACTGGGAAGTTGTTCCGGCACCTGACTCCCCTCCCGCACAACCGTACTTTGCGATCTTACCTGTTCTCGTTCCGACGTGGATAGCGATCTTCGCCGCATACGGCTTGTACCGCGACCGCCTCCAGGGATTCTTCGATGAGGCCCTGCGGGTCGCAAGCGCTGTGTCTGTCGGCCTTATGATGCTGCTGGCTGGATCGTTCTTCTACCGGCAGTTCTCCTACTCGCGGTTGTGGATCGTGTTTGCGTGGGGTTTGAGCATTGTGCTCGTGCTCGTCACCCGAGGGGTGATGCGCATGAGCCATCGCGCCCTGCGGGCGCGCGGCGTAGATGTTCACCGGGTGCTCATCGTCGGCACCGGATCGGAGGGCCAAGATCTCGCCCGGGTGCTGCGTGGACATCCAGAATACGGCCAACGCCCAATCGCGTTCGTGGACGAGTCCTCTGCCGGCGAGGTCGAGGGCCTGCCGGTCGTGGGCCGTCCGGAGAACGTGTTGGTGGCCGTACGAAAGACGTCCGCCCACCGCGTCATCATCGCTCTACCAGCGGAGGCGCGGCAGACCATCCTGCGAGTCGCGGCGGCATGCCAGGAGGCCGGTGTGCCGTTTGGCATCGTGCCCGATCTGTATACCCTCATCGCGAGTGGCGCCCAGATTGAGCTCGTGGACCGGCTGCCTCTCCTGACGCTGCACGGCAGCCCGCTGACTGGGTGGGGCCGGCGGCTGAAGGACACGTTCGATGTGGTCGGGGCGTTGGTCGGGCTGATCTTCACCCTCCCGCTGTGTGTCGTGATTGCTGTTCTGATCGTGACGGATACCCCCGGCCCAGTGTTCTATCGTCAGAAGAGGATCGGCAAGGCGGGCGTCCCCTTTTGCGCATGGAAGTTCCGCACCATGGTGGCCGATGCCGATCACCATCTCGTGGGCGACGCGCGGCTGCGCGAACGTTTTGCGGCCGCCTTCAAGCTGCCTGATGATCCCCGGGTGACTCGCATCGGGCGCTGGTTGCGCCGGACGAGTTTGGACGAACTTCCCCAGCTGCTCAACGTCCTGAGGGGGGAGATGAGTCTGGTTGGGCCACGGCCGATCGTGGAAGATGAACTACAAAAGTATGGCCCATGGGAACGGCGCCTGCTGTGCGTCAAGCCAGGTCTCACGGGACTGTGGCAGATCCTGCGCCACCACCGGCCGGACTATGCCCAACGAGTGAGCCTGGATATGTACTACATCGATCACTGGTCGGTCGGCTTGGACCTCAAGATTCTGCTGCGAACATTCCCATCCGTCATCGCGGGGCGGGGGGCCTACTAGACACCGCGCCCCGCGGCAGTCAGGACCGTCGGACCGCTGGATGTGTTCAGGGATTGCGGCTCAGCCGGGTAACTGGGGGCTGAAAGTGCAGATGGACTCCGTTGTCGAACTTTCGGCCTCCATGACGGAGCCGCGCCCGGGCGACTCCGCGGGGGCCAGGCTGCAGCAGCTACGGGTCGCGCTCATCCACGATTGGCTCATCACCCTGGGTGGGGCGGACCGCGTCCTGCTCGCCCTGCATGACGTGTTTCCACAAGCCCCCGTGTTTGTCGCACTCCACGCCCTGGGTCGGTTGCCGGAGTCGTTTCGTCGGCTTGACGTGCGGGGCACGTGGCTGCAGCGCCTTCCAGGGGCGACGCGACGCCACCGCTGGCTGGTTCCCCTCATGCCGTTCGCCTTTGCGCATCTGAACCTCCGCGGCTACAACGTGATCGTAAGCAGCAGCCATGCCTGCGCGAAGGGCGTGGTCGTCCCCCCAGGGGCGATTCATGTCTGTTATTGTCACACGCCGATGCGCTATGCGTGGGACCTGCCACAGGAGTACCTGGCTGCGACACCAGCCATCCTGCGGCCCGGGGCCCGGGCCGCACTCGCGTGGCTGCGGCAATGGGATCGGGTCACCGCACAGCGGGTCGACCACTTCATCGCTAACTCGCGCTTTGTGGCTGATCGAATCCGGAAGCACTACGACCGTGAGGCTACCGTGATCCATCCGCCTATCGACACTGAGTTCTTCACTCCAGCCGAGACCGTCGCGCTTCCCCGTGTCCCATCGCCCCGGCACCCGTCTAGAAAGGGGACCGACGAGCGAGACTTCTATCTTCTTATTTCGCGTTTAGTGGGATACAAGAAAGCCCAGGTCGCCGTCGAGGCGTTTAATGCGTTGGGACGGCCGCTTGTCGTCGTGGGGGACGGACCTGAGCGGAGGAAACTGGAGGCTGTGGCGCGTGGGAATGTCCGGGTCGTCGGGGAGGTCTCCGATGCGGTGCTGCGAGGGTACTACAGGCAGTGCCAGGCTTTGATCTTTCCCGGCGAGGAGGACTTTGGCATGGTGCCCGTTGAGGCGCAGGCGTGCGGACGTCCCGTCATCGCATATGGACGCGGGGGCGCTCTCGAGAGCGTCGTGGACGGGGTCACCGGTATCTTCTTTAACGAGCAGACGCCTGCGGCCGTGGCCGCCGCCGTGCGGAACGCCGATAGTATCACATGGGATGGCGCGACTATTCGCCGCCATGCCGAGCGCTTTTCCCACCTGCGGTTCGTCCAAGAGATTACAAATTTCATTGGCGCAGTTGTGGGAGGAACACCCGGCGGTAATCCCTCCGAGACGAGGATGCATCGGCATGGATGATAAAGAGCTCCCCCTCGACGGGTCTCGCGGATCCACGCATCCTTCCTCGATCGCCAATTCCGAGGTGGAGCAGATGAGGTCTGGCCTCGACGCGCTCGTTGTGAACCTCGAGCGTGTGGTCGTGGGCAAACGCTCGGCGCTCGACTTGGTAGTTACGGTATTGCTGGCCGGCGGCCATCTGCTGCTCCAAGACGTTCCTGGTGTCGGCAAGACTATCTTGGCGCGCGCCCTAGCCCGGTCTATTGGCGGGACGTTTAAGCGCATCCAGGCGACTCCCGATTTATTGCCGTCTGACATCACAGGAGGGATGGTCTACGATGGAGGGCGGGGAACGTTGCGCTTTGTCCCCGGGCCGCTGTTTGCGAACGTCGTCCTCGCTGACGAGCTCAATCGGGCCACCCCACGCACGCAGGCCGCGTTCCTGGAAGCGATGGATGAAGGCCAGGTCAGCGTGGAGGGCACGTCCCACCCGCTACCCCAGCCGTTCCTGCTGGTGGCGACACTGAATCCCCTGGAACATCACGGGACGTATCCGCTGCCCGAAGGCCAGCTCGATCGTTTCTTGGTGTCCGCCTCTTTGGGTTACCCGCAACCTGATGATGAGGTCGAGATCATCGCCCGCCAGCAATTGACGCACCCGCTCGATGCCTTGCAAGCTGTCGTCGCCCCTTCTGATGTGCTTCGCTGGCAGCGCCAGGTCCGCGCAGTCCGTGTGGACCGTTCGTTGATGGAATATGCCGTGGACGTCGTCACCGCCACCCGGACACACCAGGAGGTGGCGCTGGGTGCCAGCCCGCGGGCGTCGGTCGGCTTGGTGCGATTAGCCCAGGCCTGGGCGTTGCGCGACGGCCGCGAGTTCGTCCTGCCGGATGATATGAAACGCCTCGCCGCGGCAGTGCTTGCGCACCGGCTCGTCGTGCGTTCTCGTACTGTGTCCGAGGCCACGGTTATCGACGACATCCTGGCCAACGTGGCAGTACCCGTGCTCACTGGCTGAGATGCCCACATCGTCCCCTGCAAAAGCAGCGCGCGCCTCGAATGGAGGGACCGGGCCCTTGAGGCATCGTCGGCGTAAAGAGTCATGAGACCGACAAGCGACGCCATCGCGATCGGGATCTTGGCGGCGTTCCTGTTATTTGTTGCCATCAACTTACAAGCCGGATGGGTTTTCGGTGTAGATGCCCTATTGATCGGGTTGCTCATTGTAGGTTGGTTGTCCGCGCGCGCGACTCTCCGTGGCGTGGCCGTGAGGCGACAAATCGTATCGGAGGCGTTCGAAGGCGAAGAGGTTGCCGTCACACTCACGGTAACGGTGCGCCACGGACGGCGGTACTTCCTAGAAGTGCGCGACGCGGTCCCTGGCCTTACTGCAGTTGCGTCGGTCATCCCGGCCTGCGACAGCCGTCGCCCCGCCGTCGTGACCTACCGGACTGTGGCACAGCAACGCGGTGTGCACCAAGCGGACACGGTCGAACTCCAAACGGGCGGACTGGCAGGACTGTTTACATCGCGTCGCCGTCTTGAAGCGCGCAGCGCCCTCACCGTCTTTCCTCGATACTGGCCGCTCGCGGAATTTCCGCTGCCCGGGGCCAGCTCGGAGGGTGAATCGACTCCCGTTCCCGTTCGCGAGGGATTAGAGATCACGGGTGTGCGAGAATTTCGCGACGGGGACAGCTTGCGCCATGTACACTGGCGCAGCACTGCCCGGCGCGGCACCTTGGTGGTCCGAGAGTTTGAGCGCTCAGGGCGCCAGCCCCTCGCACTCCTGCTGGACACGGGTTCGACGGCGTATGCCTCCGGGGGCGGAAGGGATGCGTTCGAGGATCTAGTCCGGGCCGCGGCATCGATCGCCTTCGCGGTGACGCAGGCGGGTCACGACGTGCAACTTGTTGCAGCCAACGGGCAGACGCCGCTCACCGCCGTGACGGGTTGGAGACAGGCCCTCCACTGGCTCGCCCGCGTGCAGCCCGATGGGCGGTTATCGCTTGGCGAGGTCTATGCGGCTGCGCTCCCCGCAGGGACAGGAGTCGTGGTCTGTTCCCCGAGTGCTGACGCGGTTGCGATGCTCGCCCACCGGGGCGTCGCCCTGGCAGCGGTTCTGGTCGATATTACCTCGTATGCCGAGTCGCAGGCAGCTCCATCGGTGAAGGCTGCGCCCCCGGTCACCCGCGGGGGAGGGGATGGAGCACACCGGGACAACTCAACCGCAGCTGGAGAAATGCTGCTGGAAGCACTCGGTGTTCCCTCGGCTGTCCTGCGGTGCGGTGAGGAGGTCGGGGCATCTCTGCGCTCGCTCAATCACTGACTAGCCTCACCCGCCGATTCCCGCGTCCTGCGCCGGAGGACTCTCGAGCGGTGCGCGTCGCTACGCTCCTGGCCGTCCTGATCGCGGTAGCCGCTGTCGCCATTCAGGAAGAATTTACTTCGCTCGCGATCCTGGCCGCCGGGGGTATCGTGGTGGGATACGTCGTCAGTTATCTGCGCCGGCGGGGCGGGAATTGGTGGTTGAAAATTGCAATCACTGCGGGGATTCTCTTGGTGATGCGCGAGTTTTTTGTCGCCCTCGTCGCGAATCCTTACGACCCCCGAATTCCTCTGGTCCAGTTGTTCTTGTGGCTACAAGTCCTACACAGCTTCGACCTGCCCGCCCGCAAGGATTTGAAGTACTCCCTGGCCAGCGCTGTGATTCTTCTCGCGATCGGCGCCGTATACACGCGCGCCACGACGTTCGGGTGGTTTCTGATAATGTTTGTCCTGGCCGCGGCGACAGCGTGGATCGCCCTGCAAGGTAGTCCAGGGAGGCTTCCTCTGCGGACCCTGGCCCGCCTCGGTGCGCAACTTAGCGTCGGAGTACTCCTGTGTGCAATGGCGGTTTTTGCTCTGATTCCGCGGAGTGAAGGCCTTCGGCTCCGCTGGATGCCGGTCTCCCCGCACCTGCCCTGGGCGGGGCGTTTGCATTCGCGGATCGTCAACCCCGCCTACCCGGATGTTGCTGGACGCGACCTAGAGCAAGGGCCGGCAGTCTTCAATCCGCAGGGATACGTGGGGTTTTCGACCTTTGTCGACCTGAGGTTGCGCGGGGTGTTGACGGACACGTTGGTGATGCGCGTCCGCACCACGCGACGGGCTTTCTGGCGCGGGCTGGCCTTCGACGCGTACACGGGGCGGGGGTGGAAGATGACCGACCGGACGGTCAATGAATACGCCTCCGATCAGCCCCGCATCGTTCCCCAGCTTGGGCCTGACGAGCCCTGGCCGGCGGGGTCCGAGCAAGTCGTGCAAACATTCTACATCGAAGCCGAGCAGCCGAATGTGATCTTTGCCGCCTATCGCCCGTTCGAACTGTACTTTCCGACAGGTGCGATTGGCGTCGATCGTTACGCGGGCCTGCGGAGTCCCGTCATGCTCGAGACGGGTGTGGTCTACAGCGTGATCAGCCGCGTGCCCGAACCGACCCAGACGTTGCTGAAACGCGCCCGCGGGGAAGTGCCACCATCCATTGCGGAACGGTACGTGGCGCTGCCCCCGATCCCCGACCGCGTGCAGCGCTTGGCGGACGAGCTCACCGCGGGGGTGGAGAGTCCGTACCAGAAGGCGAGGGCTATCTATCACTACTTCCAGAATGGGTTCGCGTACACCCTGCAGGCGCCCGAGCTTCCTGAGGGGGCAGACGCCGTGGATACATTCCTGTTCACCACGCGCCAAGGATCCTGCGAGATGTTCGCCAGCGCGATGGCGGTGCTCTTACGGGCTGCCGGGATTCCGACACGCCTTGTCACCGGATACGCAACCGGGACATACAACATTTTGACCGGATACTACGAGGTCCGCAACTCCGATGCCCACGCGTGGGTGGAGATCTTCCACCCCGGCATCGGGTGGCTGGAAATCGAAGCCACCCCGAGTTTCGAATCGGTCGTAGACTTCAGCCAACAGCCCACGGGCCAGTGGCTCGCTCGCGATGCGGCCGAATGGGTCGTCGCCGCGATCGCTCGGTCAGCCCATGCATTATTGGGTTCCGTGGTTGGAGGTGGGACCGTGGCAGCGGTTGCGCTCGTGGCGGCCGGTCTCGCCGCAAGGTGGGCGACGCGGTTCCGCCGGCGGAGCTCCACGCGGGGACCTCGCGACCGGATCGAACGAGACTACCAGGCGATGCTACGGGGACTCGCCCGCCGGGGGTTTGTCCGCCATCCGGCGGCAACGCCCAGGGAATTTGCGGGGGCGCTGCCGATCGCGCTGCGTTCCTCTGCCGGACAGGTTACCCGTCTGTTCGAGGCCTTGCGGTATGGACACGAGCCGAGCAATCCGCGTACGGAAGGAATCTCGCACACGGCCCTACACCAGCTTTGGGAAGAGTTACGCCGATCACGCGGTGGGGCAAGACGTCCGCGGCCGCTGAGACGCGCATCATAATCTGGGGCAAACGTTGGATCGTTACTCCTGGTGGGTGAGGAGAAACGAATGAATCTTGTTGTGTCTACCGTTTTCGTCTTCATACTCGGGACCATTCTCGGCAGCTTTCTCAATGTGGTGATCTACCGGTTACCACGACGACTGTCTGTCGCGAGACCCGCGTCGCGGTGTCCCCATTGTCAGACACCGATCCGGCCGTACGATAACATCCCGCTGCTGAGCTTCCTTATCCTCCGTGGGCGTTGTCGAACTTGTCGCGCCCCGATCAGCTGGCGATATCCGCTGGTGGAAGCAGCGGCGGGACTGCTTCTGGCTGGCCTGTGGGTACACTTTGCCCCCTCGGCGGCGTGGGTGCCGTTTGTCGCGGACGCCGTGTTCGCCCTGATGCTCATCGTGGTGTTTTTCATTGACCTCGACTACCAGATCGTCCCCAACGCGATTACGTATTCGGGTCTGGCCCTCGGATTGCTGCTCGCGATCCCGCAGGGGCGGGTCGTGCCCTCGGTGCTCTCCGCGCTTGGAGCGAGCGTGTTCTTCTTGCTGATCGCGATCCTCAGCCGCGGGGGCATGGGTGGAGGGGACATCAAGCTCGCCGCCATGATGGGGGCATTCTTGAGCTGGCCCGCCGTGGCAGTGGCCCTCCTGCTCGCGTTTACCGGCGGCGCTGGCGCGGGTTTGGTGTTGATGGGCCTGCGGAAGCGAACCCGGAAGGACCCGATCCCGTTTGGGCCGTCGCTGGCTGTCGGCGGTCTGATCGCCCTCTTTGCCGCCGATGGACTTCTGCGCTGGTACCTGAACACACCATAGCTTCGTGCAGTTGATCACCCCGAGCGACTGCACTTGGTGCAGACCTCTCGGCGTCTATGCTGCAAATGTGCGGGGTATGACGCAAAGAGGCCAGGAGGCAGGTTCTCCGAACCACAACCCGGTTTCTGGCCGAACGCGATCGTGCCGGGCAATCCGGGAAGTAAACGGCTCTTCAGATGTTTCCCGACCCCGGCAGAGAGTTGTTCTGCACCTTGTAACCTTGTAGAAACGACCGAGCACTTGGCCCCGTAGGACCGCCAAGGTGCTCGGGATCACTAGCGGTAGTCGAGGTCAACTCGGCAGGCAGCACCGGCTACCGTACTCCCTACAACCGATAGTGAGGGTCGTGAAAGGTTTCAAGGTAGGCGTCTGTCCCAAACTTGATTCGCGTCAGCAAGGAGCATGCTGCGGGCGAAAATGCAGTCGCTCCTGCCGCACGCGAACGCGACTGAGAACTCCCTGGTCCGGGCAGGAGAATTCTGAGCGGTTTGATGGAAGTTGCAGGAATCACAGCCAGACGTGTGATAGAGTAGCCTAGCGTGGCGGACCCGAACGCAGGTTCTTCCTGGGGGCGGTAATGGCTCTCTTTGGTGCAAAGTCTTTTGTGGGGCTGGATATCGGCAGCCACGAGATCAAGGTCGTGGAGCTTGGTCCCGCCGGCGGCCGGTTCCGGGTTCTCCACATGGGCTCCGCCGACACGCCCCCGGGGGCCGTGAAGGAAGGGGCCGTCGTTGAACCCCAGGGTCTTGGCGTGGCCATCCGGCAGGCCGTCGGGAAAGCCGGTATCAAACCAGGCCGCGTGGTGTCGGCCGTTGGAGGCCAGGCCGTCATCGTCCGTGAGCTCAAGCTGCCGCCGATGCCTGAAGATGAACTCAAACAGGCTGCCCGCTTCGAGGCCGAAAGGTACATCCCCTACGGTGTGCGCGAGGTCAACATGGACTTCGACATCATCGGGGAAACCACTGAGGAGAACCAACGCCGGATCGTCGTCCTCCTCGTCGCCGCCCGGAAAGAAGTCGTCGACAAGCACGTGCAGGCCTTGGAAGCCGGCGGGCTGGCGCCCTTTGTGCTCGACGTAGAATCCTTTGCGGTGATCCGCGCGCTGGACGCCCACGCCCAGGCGACTGCCTCTCCGCAAGCCCAGGGTGCAACCCCGGGGGCCGCCACCGTCTTCGTCGACTTGGGGGCCGAAACCAGCGATATCGTCATCACCGAAGGAGATCAGCTCCGTCTCACTCGCAATATCAACATCGGTGGAGATGGCTTGACCAAGGCCATCGCGACGCGCCTGGACATGGAGTTCCAGTCCGCAGCCCAGGTTAAAGAAGAAAAGGGCGTCGTGGTCTTGGAGGGCGAGCCGGCTCCCGACGACCGCACCGTGATGGCGCTGCACGAAGCGATGCTGCCGATCCTGGGCGACCTGGCAACCGAGGTCCGCCGGTCGATGGACTACTTCCAAACACGTTGGCGGGAAAGCCGTGTGGGGCGCGTCGTTCTCAGCGGCGGGACGGCCCGTCTGACCAACCTCGACCGCTTTCTGTCCCTCGAACTCGGAGTAGAGACAG
>WNFG01000396.1_pt1 | contig 36551 bp, 33 predicted proteins | sample 5400431 | NCBI WGS metagenome assembly WNFG01 (sample SAMN13153346, study PRJNA577476) | soil metagenome | isolation source: 120 cm saprolite under Douglas fir tree site 2 hole 3 replicate 2 | place: USA:California | collected 2015-04-18
TGACGACGCTGCCGTTTCCCTCAGCAACCTGGTTGGCGAGATCTTTCAGGTGAACGCGAAAGTCCGTAGCCGACACACACGTTTCAGTCATCCCCCCACCCTCCCACCAGGGTCTGACATTCCGACCCGAAGAAAAAAAATTATTTTTTTCCCCCGACGGAGGGTCGGGTGGGGCGGGGGAGCGAGGGGCGGATCGTCAGCGGAGTCGCGGGCCGGGGCGCGCTTGGGGATGTATGGCGTTGGGGATCAGGTCGACGTGAACGATGGGATCGCCCGGCTCGACCAGTGGGCCTTCGAAGCGAAGGAATGCCGGCGGCTCGCCGCTCACCAGCCAGATACGCTCGTCGGGAGGATTGACGAAGAGCCGCGCGATGCCCGGGATGTCGACGTGAATCGTGTAGCCCTCGCCCGGGATGGTCCGGCCCGCCATGCGCACCGGGTCGGGTCCGTCGCGCGTGACCGTCACGGGGGCGGTGCGCGGTCTGGGGGTCATGGCCACCGCCTTGAGATCGATGTGCTCGCCGGGTTTGAGCTGGTCGCGGAGGGACTTGATGGGCGTGACGAAGCCGATTCCGGCGAACGTCTTGCCCGGCTCGATGTCCAGATCCTCTTTCCAGCGCTTGTGCTGGTCGACGCGTGTCGCCACCGCCTTGCGAGTCGAAAAGTCGATCTCGTACTGGCGCACGAGTTGGGCGCCGTTGCGCTCGGTCCAGTCCCACGTCAGCTGCTCGATGTGCGGGTGCAGGCGCAAGGACGCACGCTCGACGATCGAGCGGCCATCGGGAAAGTCATAACGTGCCTCGACGTGAAGTACATCGCCTTCCACGCGTTGCAGATATTTCCCCTGGGCGAGCGCCTTGCCTTGCGCATCGGTCAGCGAGGTAAACGATTGCACGTCGCCTTCGCGCACGCGCGGGACGATGGCCAGCAAGGCAAGAAGGAGGGCAATCATACTGAGACATTAGGTCCGGCTGGCTTGATGTGCGACTGTTGACAGAATGCATTCCATGCCGGCGCGGGTGCTGGTCGTCGAAGATGATCCGGCCGTTCAGGCGGCCGTGGTGGCCTTGCTCGCTCCGGCGGGCTACGAGGTCACGACTGCCGACGACGGCCGCGCCGCGCTCAAGATTCTCGTCCGCTCCGAGCAGAAGCCTGATCTGATGATCCTCGACCTGGGCATGCCGAAGGTCGACGGCGCGACGGTGCTGGCGGCCGTGCGCGCGGTGCGTGGGCTCGAGCGCCTGCCGGTATTGGTGCTGACGGGAGAGGCGATGATCCCGGAATACGTGCACCGCGATGCGACCAGCGTGCTGGAGAAACCCTTCGACGGGCCGCGCCTTCTGCAGGCCGCGTCGCAATTGCTGCGCTGAACGATCAGGCTAGATCGAAAAGCAGCACCTCCGCCTCGTCGCGGCCGACGAGGGTCAGCGCGCGCTCATCGCTCACCGCCGCGCCGTCGCCCGCATCGAGGCGAGTGCCGTTCAGCTGCAGCGAGCCCCGCGCGACGTGCACCCAGGCGTGGCGCGATGGTTTGAGCTCAAACGAAACGCGCCGGTCCGGCGCGAGCACCGCGCCGTACAGCGCCACGTCCTGGTGCACGGTCACGGGTCCGTCGCGCGAGGCGAGCAGGCGCAGCTTTCCCGGCTCGGGCGCGAATGTCTTCTGCTCGTAGTCCGGCTCGAGGCCAGGCCGCTCGGGCACGATCCAGATCTGCAGGAAATGCACCGGCTCGGTCTTCGAGGCGTTGAACTCGCTGTGCACCACGCCGCTGCCGGCGCTCATACGCTGCAGATCGCCAGGCCGGATCACCGAACCGGTGCCGAGGTCGTCGCGGTGCGCGAGCGCGCCGTCGAGCACGTACGAGATGATCTCCATGTCCCGATGCGTGTGGGCGCCGAAGCCCTGCCCAGGCTGCACGGTGTCGTCGTTGATCACCCGCAGAGCGCGAAAGCCCATCTGCTCGGGATGGTAATGATCGGCAAAGGAGAAAGTATGCCAGCTATCCAGCCAGCCGTGGTCGGTGTGGAACCGATCGCCTGCTCTGCGCACGGTAATCACGGTAGACCTTCCGATGTCTCTGGACCCGCAGCGATTCGGCCGTGGCGAGCCGGGGCTCGCGATAGTATGGTTTAGGGATGGTCACGATCCTGTACTGCAATTCGTGAGGCTATCAGCCGCGGGCCGCCCGTGCGGCGGCTGCGTTGAAGAGCGAACTCGGCGTCGATACCCAGCTGAGGGTCGGCCCCACCGGCTCGTTCATCGTGCAGGTCGACGGCGATATCGTCGCGCAAAAAAATGCCCTCGGCTTCCCCACCGAGGACGAGATCGTCAAGGCTGTTCGCGCGAAGCTTGCATAGCCGGTTGCCCGGCTTCCGGCCGGGCAGTGTCCGTTCGCACCTTGTCCATTTCGAGTGCGCGCACCTTCTTCACCAGGTCCTCGAGGAGCGATTGCGGCAGCGCCCCGGCCTGCGAAAAGAGCAACACCTTGTCGCGGAAAATCATCAGCGTGGGGATGGAGCGGATATGGAAGGCGCCCGCCAGCCCCTGCTCCTCGTCGGTGTTCACCTTGGCGAAGGTGACGTCGGGACTCGCCTCGGCGACCTTCTCGTACGTCGGCGCGAACGAGCGGCAGGGCCCGCACCACGGCGCCCACCAGTCGATGAAGACGATGCCGCCCTTCTCGATTGTCTGCTGAAAATCCTTCATCCCGATCGATACCACGGCCATAGGTGGAACCTCCGGTCCGGACAAGCTAGTACGCTGTCGCCGGGTGCGGCACTCAATCCGTCGCGTCGGGAGGGCCGCCGCTGCGCGCCAGGTCCTCGGTGCGGATGCGGCCCGGGTCTATGCCGCGCGCTCGCTTGGTCATCGTCGTGAGCAGCTCGTCGAAGGGCGGCGGCACGCCTTTGATGAACCGCAGCGGGTTGATGCGTGCGACGACGAAGGTCCTCAGATAGGGCGAAGTGAGGCCGCGCGCCTTGAGCTTCTCCACCGCCTCGCCCACCGCTTCGTCGAGCTCGAGCAGCATCTGCGCGCGGCGCTCCCGCTCGGCGATGGCTCTCTCGAGCGGCTGGTCGAGATATTGATCGACCTTCTTCAGCGCGGGCGCATACGCGCCGCCCGAGAGGCGCCCTTTCTTCTCGTAGGCAAATCCCAGCGTGACGAGCGAGGGGTCCTCGAACTCGAGGGCGTAGTCGCCCTCCTTGCGCGTGGGGCCCAGCGCCGCCAGGTCGCGGTACATGCGCACCACCTCGAGCGCCTTCTCGCGCAGGTTGTGCGCCTTCTCGATGTTGAGCGCGAGGATTTGATAAGCGACCTCCCGCTCGGGAACGACGAGCGCGAGGATGGTCTTGGCGCCCAGCTCTTTCAGGGCGGTCAAGCGGTGTCCCCCGTTGGGCGTGCGGAAGCCCGCCTCCTCGCGCACGGCGATGATGGGGTCGAGATAGCGGCGCGTCTTGTCCATCGCGCGCGTCAGCTTGAGGACGTGCGCGTCGGATACGTCGCGCTGGAAGGCAGTGGGCTCCACTTTGTCGACGGGCAGCGCCGCAAAGAGCAGCGCGTGCCCGCCCAGCGGCTCGCGATAGGCGGCCAACACCGAGCCGCCGTCCTGCTCCACCGCGTCGGCTAGCGACTGCAGTTCCGCCGGCACGACCTCGAAGCGCAGCTCCTTGGGAGACAGCTCGGTCGGCTTCAGCTTCACGCCCTTGCGGGCGCGCGGGCGGCCGGACTTGGTGGCGGGTCGCTTGCGTGCGGGCATGGGCGGCAGACTAGCAGGCCCTGGACCGTACCGCCCGCCCGCCCGCGAAGCAGCTATCCTGCGCGGCCCATGCCCCTCCTGCGCGGAATGCCGCCCGTCTTCTGGATCCTCTGGACGGGCGCGCTCATCAATCGCATGGGCGGCTTCGTCATGCCGCTCATCGCGCTCTATCTGACGGGCGAGCGCGGGCGGACGGTCGAGGAAGCCGGCTTCATCGTCGCGCTGCTCGGCGCGGGCTCTCTCGCGTCGGGGCCCGCGGGCGGATTTCTCGCCGACCACATCGGCCGCCGCCGCACCTTGATCTTCGCGCTGGTCGGCGGCGCGGCGGCGATGCTGCATCTCTGCTTCGCCCGCGCTCCCGCGCACATCGCGGCGGCAGCGTTCCTCCTCGGGTTGCTCGGGGATCTCTATCGACCCGCCGTCTCGGCGGCCGTCGCCGATCTGGTGCCCGCGCCCGATCGCGTGCGCGCGTACGGCCTCTTGTACTGGGGCGTGAACCTCGGTTTCGCCATCGGCGCGGCGGTGGGCGGGGCGATCGCGTCTCACAGCTGGCTCTTGCTCTTCGTGGGAGACGCGGCCACCACGCTGGCCTTCGCCCTGGTGGTGTGGCTGCGCATCCCCGAGTCGCGGCCGGAGCACGACGAGCGCCAGCCGCGCGCGCTGCCCTGGGCGCCGATGGCCGACCTGCCCTTCGTCGCCTTCATCTCGCTGAGTTTCATGGTCGCATACATGTTCATGCAGTCGTTCGTCGCGCTGCCCGTCGATCTGCGCGACCGCGGCATGTCCGCCGCGCAGTGGGGCGCGCTCATCGCCCTGAACGGAATCCTCATCTTCGCGTTGCAGCCGTTCGCCGCGCGCGCTCTCGCCGGGTTCGCGCGCCACCGCGTGCTCGCCGCCTCGGCGGCGCTGGTCGGCGCGGGCTTCGGCCTCACTGCCATCGTGCAGTCGTTGCCAGGATACGCGTTTTCCATCGCGGTGTGGACGCTCGGCGAGGTGATCATGGCCGGCATCGCCCCCGCGGTGGTGGCGGACGTCGCGCCGCCCGGGCAGCGCGGCGTCTACCAAGGTTTCTATCAGGGCTCGTGGGGCGCGGCGCAGCTCGCCGCGCCGGTGGTGGGATCGCTGGTGATGGGCCGCTTCGGCGCCCGCGCGCTCTGGACCAGCTGCGTCGGCGTGGGGCTGGCCGCGGCGCTCGGCCAGCTCGCGCTCGGCACGCTGCGCCGAGTCGACCGATCCTAGCGCCTGATGCGGAAGCTGCGGTGGACGGTGCGGTTTCGATAGTCGATCGGAACGGTCTTCGCCGTCATTTCGGAAAAGCTCAGGCCCTCGAGACGCGGCTGGAAGCGCTGGTGGTTGGTCGAGAACCAGAGCACGCCGCCCGGCTCGAGCACCTCCAGCGTGCGGTCGATCAGGTCGCGGTGATCGCGCTGCACGTCGAACACGCCACCTCGATCGGAAAAGGAGGGCGGATCGAGCACGCACAGGTTCCAGCGCCGCCCGGCGCTGCGCCGCAGAAACTCGTCTACGCCGCTGTGGACCAGCTCGCCCTCCAGTCTGTTGAGGCGCAGGTTGTCGCGCGCCCAGTCGAGGTACGGGCGCGAGGCGTCGACGGTGGTGGTGGTCGCCGCGCCGCCCTTCGCCGCCGCGCAGGTGAAGCTGCCGGTGTAGCCGAAGAGGTTGAGGAACTCCGCGCCGCGCGCTTCGGCGCGCACCAGCGCGCGCGTCTCGCGGTGGTCGGCGAAGAGGCCCGTGTCGATGAAGTCGTCGAGGTTGACGAGGAAGCGCAGGTCGCCCTCGCGCACCTCGATGCGCCGGCCGCTGCGCGCGAGGCGCTCATATCGCTCGCCCGTGAGGCGCCGCTTGAGGTGCACGCGCTCCCAGGGAACGTCGAGAACGTCAGCGGCCGCGCGCGCCATCGTTTCCAACCAGGGCTTTCCCGCCGTCTGCTCACGCGCATACTCGGCCACGACGAGATGTCCCTCGTACCAGTCGATCGCGGCGCGGATCTCGGGGATGTCACGGTCGTAGACGCGAAACGCGCCGACATCTCGTTTGTCGAAGATGCCGCGCAGCTTGCGATGATTCTTGCGCACGCGGTTGGCGAGCATCTCCGCCTGGTTCACAGCCGCTGCGCCGCCCAGCTTTCGATGGCGTCGATGATCGGTCCCGGCGCATCCTCCTGCAGGTAGTGGGCGGCTTGCGGGAGGAGCACCGGCCCGTCCACGTGCGTGAAAGCGTGCTGCCAGCGTTCCAGCGCCGCCTTGCGGAAAGCGCGGTCCCGCAGCGCCCAGACGATAAGCGCCGGCTTTTCGCGCAGGCGCTTGAGGCCGTCCTCGATGGAGGCCATGGTCGCCCACGACTCGTGGAGCTGGTCGCGCGTCTGCGGGATGAGCTGCGGGAAGCGCGCGATGCCGACGCGATCGTCGGGGGTCGGGTAGGGCGCGCGGTAGGGCGCGAGCTGCTCGTCGGTCAGCTTCGAGCTCTTGGCGAGGAACATTTCGACGAAAAAATTAGACTGCACGCTGCGCTTCCAGCCGCCCTTTCCCAAAACGAGAAATTTGAACATCCACGGCAGCTTCATAGGCGGGTCCCGCACGAAGGCCCAGGTGTTGAGCACCACCACGCCCGCCACGTCTTGCGGATTGCGCGTGGCCCAGCCCATGCCGATGGGGCCGCCCCAGTCCTGCATCACCGGCACGACGCGCGAGGGCTTCAGCTCGGCCAGCACCTTGCCGAGATTCGCGATGTGGCGGTCGAGCGTGTACCAGCGCGGGTCGCGCGGCTTGTCGCTGCGGCCGAACCCGACGTGGTCGGGCGCGATGACGCGGTACTTCGTCGAGAGCCGCTGGATGAAGTCGCGGTACAGGTACGACCAGGTCGGGTTGCCGTGCAGCAGGAGGAACGTCGCCTTGGCGTCGCGCGGCCCCTCGTCGATCACCGCCTGACGCACGCCGTGGTCGACGTTCACGAGGCGGCTCTTCCAGGGAAAGCGGCCGCCGAAGTCGGACTGCACGTCGAGTCCGGCATAAATGCGCATGCGGCGCGACTATACTCGCTGGCGCACCTCAGCGGTTGACGCTGCGCATGCCCTGCGCGTGATAGCGGTCGCCGGCGGGGGCGCCGACCTGGTCGAGGCGGCGCAGTTCCTCAGCCGTGAGTCGGATCTGCGCTGCGGCGGCGTTCTCCTCGAGGTACTTGCGGCGCTTCGTGCCGGGGATGGGCACGATGTCCTTTCCTCGGGAGAGCACCCAGGCGAGCGCGAGCTGCGAAGCGGTCACTTTCTTTTCGCGCGCGATCTCTTCCACGCGGGCGAGGAGCCGCAAGTTGCGCGAGAAGTTCTCCCCCTGGAAGCGCGGGTTGTTGCGCCGGTAGTCGTCGGCGGGAACGTCCTCGGGCTTGCGGTACTTGCCGGTGAGGAACCCGCGCCCCAGAGGGCTGTAGGCGACGAACCCGATGCCCAACTTGCGCGCGGTGGGGAGGATCTCCGCCTCGACGTCGCGGGTCCAGAGCGAATACTCGGTCTGCAGCGCGGAGATGGGATGGACTTTGTGCGCTCGCCGGATCGTCTCGGGCGCCGCCTCCGACAAGCCGAGGAAGCGCACCTTGCCCGCGCTCACCAGTTCGGCCATCGTGCCCACCGTCTCCTCGATGGGCACTTCGGGATCGACCCGGTGCTGGTAGTAGAGATCGATGTGCGTCACGCCGAGCCGCTTGAGCGACGCGTCGCACGCCGCGCGTACGTACTCCGGCCTGCCGTTGACGCCGCGGAAGGACTTGTCCTCGCCGCGCACGTTGCCGAACTTGGTGGCCAGCACGACCTGGTCGCGCTTTCCGGCGATAGCCCGTCCCACCAGCACCTCGTTGACGAACGGGCCGTACATGTCGGCCGTGTCGAGGAAGGTGATGCCCAGCTCCAGGGCGCGGTGGATGGTGGCGATCGATTCCTTGTCGTCCGTCTCGCCGTAGAACTCGCTCATGCCCATGCAGCCCAGCCCCAGTGCCGAGACCTCCAGCTTGCCCAAGCGACGTTTTTCCATCACCGTGGGATGCGGCTGGCTTTCCGGCGATTCGGGCACAATACGCACGGCATGACACGGCTGACGTGGAACCAGGTGATGGCATTTCGCGCGCGTCGCCACGGGCTCGACGCGCGTGCGCCCCGAAGTGCCATGCTTAAAGTGGCGGCGCGGATCTGCGGGCTGCACGCGCAGCTGATGTCGTCGGCCGAGCTGACGCTCTGGGCGCGGCTGGAGGGGCTGCGGCCCGGCGCGGTGCGGAAGGCGCTCTGGGAAGATCGCGCGCTGGTCAAGATGTGGGCCATGCGCGGCACGCTGCACCTCCTGCCCGCCGCCGAATTTTCCCTCTGGCAGGCGGCGCTCAGCACCTACGGGCATTTTCTCAAGCCGGCCTGGCTGCGCTGGTGCGGGATCACGCTCGACGACGTGGAGAAGTTGGTCCTGGCCGTCGGCGCCGCGCTCGACGGACGCACTCTCACCCGCGCGGAGCTGGCCGCCGAAGTCTCGCGTCGAACGCGCTCGCGCCTGGGCGAGAAGCTGTTGCAGAGCTGGGGCATGACGCTCAAGCCGGCAACCTATCGCGGGAACCTCTGCTTCGCTCCCAGCCGCGGCGCCAACGTGTGCTTCACGCTCCCACGCTGGTGGCTGAAGGGCGCGCGCGCCAAAGATCCTCAGCGGGCGCGCAGCGAGATCATCGGGCGTTTCCTCTCGCTCAACGGACCCGCCACGCGCGACGAGGTGGGGCGCTGGTGGGGCGCGCAGGCCGCGCCGGCGCAGAAGCTCATCGAGGCGCACGACGTGACCGCCGTCGACGTCGAAGGAACGCGCGCCTTCGCGCTCTCGCGCGACCTGCACGAGCTGTCCGAGGCCGACCCGCCGCGCTCGGTGCGGCTGCTGCCCGCGTTCGATCAGTTCGTCATCATGACGCCGCGCCGCGCGCCGCTCACCGCGCGCGAGCGCATCTACCGGCCGCAGGGATGGATCTCGCCCGTGCTCCTGGTCGGCGGCCGCATGGCCGGCCTCTGGCGGCTGGAGCGGAAGGGGCGCCGCGCCGTCGTTCAGCTCGAGCCGTTCGGAAAGCTGGAGCGCTGGGCGCGCAGCGCGGCCGAAGAAGAAGCCGAGCGGCTCGCCGTGTTCAGCAGCACCGAGCTTCACCGGGTCGAGGGCGCGGAGTGACGCGAGTCGCGTGAAAGGCGTTCGCTTGCGAAACTCATTGACGTCGAGGCCACAGCGATCGCAAGAAGTCGATCCATGAAGGCCATTCGCGTCGAGTCGCAGGGCGGTCCCGAAGTGCTCAAGCTCGTCGAGCTGCCTACGCCCCCTCCCGGAAAGGGAGAGGCGCTGGTCCGCGTCGAGGCGGCCGGGGTCAACTTCATCGACATCTACCAGCGCAACGGTCTGTACAAGGTGGCGCTGCCGTTCACGCTCGGTCAGGAAGGAGCCGGCACGGTCGAAGCGGTCGGCCCCGGCGTCACCGAGGTGCGCGCCGGCGAGCGCGTGGCCTGGACGAGCGTGTTGGGCTCGTATGCCACGCACCAGATCGTCCCCGCCTGGCGCTTCGTCCCCGTGCCGGCAAAGCTCGACGCGCAGACCGCCGCCGCGGTCATGCTGCAGGGGATGACCGCGCACTACCTCATCAACGACACCTTTCCGCTGCGGTCCGGGCACGTCTGCCTCATCCACGCGGCGGCGGGCTGCGTGGGTCAGCTCTTCTGCCAGCTTGCGCGGCGGGCAGGTGCGCGCGTCATCGGGACGGCGGGCGGGCCGCAGAAGGTGGAGGTGGCGCGCGCCGCCGGGGCGCAAGACGTGATCGACTACCGAGCGCAGGATTTTGAACCCGAGGTGAAGCGCATCACCTCGGGCGCCGGCGTGCACGTGGTGTACGACTCGGTGGGCAAGGACACGTGGGAGCGCTCGCTCAAGTCGTTGCGCGTGCGCGGGATGCTGGTGCTCTTCGGCCAGAGCAGCGGACCGGTGCCGCCCATCGACCCGCAGATGCTCGCGCACGGCGGCTCGCTCTTCTTTACCCGCCCGACCCTGGGTCACTACACGGCGACGCGCGAGGAGCTGCTCATGCGCGCCGGCGCGGTGTTGGGCGCGGTCGAGCGCGGCGAGCTGAGAGTGCGCATCGAAAAGGCGCTCCCGCTCGCGCAGGCGGCCGAGGCGCACCGGCTGCTCGCCTCACGCGCCACCACGGGAAAGCTGCTCCTGGTGCCGTGATGCTGATCATCGGGCGGCGTGAAGTCGAAGAGCTGCTCGATCCGGCGGAGCTCATCGACGCGGTCGCCGTGGCCCTGATCGATCTCAGCGCCGGCCGCGCTTCGGTGCCGCCGCGAATCGCCGCCTGGAGCGGGGGGAACAAGGGACTTCTCGGGGCGATGGCCGGCTACGTGCCGTCGTCGCGCTCCCTCGTCGCCAAGCTCGTCTCGGTGTTTCCCGGGAACGTCGAGCTGCCCACGCACCAAGCCGTCATCGTCGCCTTCGATCCCGACACGGGAGCGCCGCTCGCGCTCATGGACGGCACGGCGATCACCGCGCTGCGCACTGCGGCCGCCTCCGCGCTGGCGACGCGGCTCCTCGCGCGGCCCGATGCGGCGGTGCTGGCGATTCTCGGAAACGGCGTCCAGGCGGCCTCACACGCGCGCGTCGTGCCGCTGGTGCGGCGCTTCCGGGAAATCCGCGTGGCGGGTCGCGATCGTTCGCGCGTCGAGCGATTCGCCGCGACCCTCCCCGCGGCGCGGGCGTGCGCGTCGTACGCCGAGGCGCTCGACGGCGCCGACGTGGTCTGCGCCACGACGCACGCGGAGGTCCCGGTGGTGCGGCGCGAGTGGCTTGCCGCCGGCGCCCACGTCAACTCGGTGGGCGTGCATCCGCAGGGAGGCGAGATCGACGTCGGCGTCATGCGCGGGTCGCTGGTGGCGGTCGAGTCGCGAGGGGCGGCCTTCGCGGCGCATCCGGCAGGGGCGAACGAACTGCGGCTCGCGGTGGGGCAGGGCGCCATCCCCGGGCCGAACGCCGCGGTCGAGCTGGGCGAGTTGGCCGCGGGAACACGGCCGGGACGCGCGTCGGCCGCGCAGCTCACGGTCTACAAGTCGGTCGGCGTCGCCGCCGAGGACGCCGCGGCCGCGGCCCTCGTCCTGCGGCGCGCGGTGGGGCGGCGGGTCGAGCTCTAGCGCTACGGCTTCACCACCCACAATTGCGCGCCCGCCGAGTCCGCCGCGTACGCCGTCCCATCGTCGGTCGCGACCACCACGCGACACCCTTTGCCGACGGGCGCACTGGCCACCGGCCGCAACGCTCCGTCGTCGGCCACCTCCGCGACGGTGAGCTTCTCGGCCAGCCCCGCCGTCGCGTAGAGGCGCTTGCGCACGTAGTCGATGTTGTCGACGCCTTTGCCCGTCTCGATGCGTCCCTTGCGCGCCCCGCTGCGCGCGTCGAGCGAAACCACCCCGTCGGTGCAGGCCACCAGGAGCACGCCGCGGCCGGGGTCGATGGCCAGGCCGCGCGGGCCGGCTTCGCCGCACCCGGGCTGGAACGTCGACACCACTTTGCGCGCTTTGGCGTCGATCACCAGCGTGCGGTCCTTGTCCTCGAGGTTCGTGTAGACGAGCCCCTTGCCCACGTCGACCGCGTAGCCCTCGGGCTGCCCCTCGAGGTCCATCTTGCCCACCAGCTTCGGCGCGCCCGGCTCCTTCACGTCGATGATCTGCAGCGACTTCTCGCGCGGCGTGGTCACCCAGACTTCGCGCGTGGCGCCGACGTAGAACGTGCCGTCGGGCGTGCCGGGCATCTCGACGCACCCCTTCTTCTCCAGCGTGCGCGCGTCGACGGCGCAGATCTTCGAATCGCCGCGGTTCCCGATGAAGGCATGGCCTTGCCCCAGCGTGACCGAGCTGGGACCCATCAGCCGATCGTTGCTGCCCTTCTTGGTGGGAAAACCTTCCACCGAGCGGAACGTGCCCGCCGCCGCGTCGAGCACGAACACCTTCCCGGTGTTGCCCGCCGGCACCCATACCTGGCCGCCCCCCGCGGCGAGATAGTCCATGATCACCGGCGGCGGCGCGGGCAGCGCGATCTTCGAGGGAGACAGAGACGACGCGGCGGAAGCCGCCAGCAGCAATGCGAGCGCGTGCATGTCCGACCTTTCGCTCAGGGCACCGTGGCGCAGTCGGCACAATATCGCCGCGCCACGCCGATGAGATCGTCCAGGTCGAGCGGTTTCTTCACATAGGCAGCGACCGCCATGTCCTTGGCCCGCTCCTCGAGGTCGCGATAGGCGGAGAGCACCACCACCGGAATGCCGGCCAGCTCGGGAGTCTTGAGCTGCTCGCGGCGGAAGCTGATCCCGTCCATCACCGGCATCATCAGATCGAGCAGGATGAGGCAAGGGGGCTGGCCGGCCGCGCGCAGGCGCTCGAGCGCCTCGTGGCCGTTGGCCGCGCCGACCGTTGGAAAGCCGCTCTCCTCGAGAATTTCGATGAGGCTCTCGCGAATGTCGGCGTCGTCTTCGACGACCAGCACACGGTGATCCATCGGCGGCAGGATAAGATGTCGCCCGACCCTACGCACTACAGTCGCGAACTGTCGTACGAATATCAACGTAAGGGGATGTCATGGGCGCACCGGAGCGGGAAGGCGGGCAGGACCGAGCGGTGATCGAGCAGGCCATCCGCAACGACGACATCCGCTCGTTGCAACTGGGGCCTGCCATCACGCTGCCGATGGGGGCCACGCTGCAGGAGGCGGTGGAGACGCTGCAGCAGCGCCACATCGGCTGCGTGCTGCTGGTGAGCGACGACGGGAAGCTGGCGGGCATCTTCACCGAGCGCGATCTGCTCAACAAGGTGGCGGGGCAGCGGCTCGAGTGGAAAAAGGAGCGCGTCGCCGACTACATGACCTCCGACCCCGAGACGCTGCGGCCCGACGACCGCATCGCCTGGGCTCTCAACCTCATGCACATGGGCGGTTACCGGCACGTGCCGCTCACCGACGAGGCGGGGCGGCCGGTGGGGGTGGTGTCGGTCAAGGACATCGTCGATTTCATCGTGGACCTGTTCCCCGCCGCCGTGTTGAATCTCCCGCCCGACCCGCACCGCAAGCCCGGATCCGACGACGTGGGCGGAGGAGAAGACTGAGCATGCGATCGTTCTTCGTCTCCCTCGCGCTGGCCGCCTGCACGGCCGCGCCGCAGCCGAAGCCTGCCCTCGCCGAGTCGCAGCCGCAGCCGCCCGTCGCGCGCAAGGTGCCCAAGGATGTCACCGTCCACGGCGACAAGCGCATCGACGATTATTTCTGGCTGCGCGACAAGGGAACCCCCGAAGTCGAATCGTACCTGCGCGCCGAGACGGCCTATGCCGACGCGGTCATGCAGCCCACCGCGGCGCTGCAGCAGAAGCTCTACGAGGAGATGCTCTCGCGCATCCAGGAGACCGACACGCAAGTGCCGTTCCGGCGCGACGGCTTCTACTATTACTCGCGCACCGAGAAGGGGAAGCAGTACCCCATCGTCTGCCGCAAGGCCGGTTCGCTCCAGGCGCCCGAGCAGGTCATCCTCGACGTGAACGCGCTGGCCGCGGGGAAGAAGTTCCTCGGGTTGGGCGGCTGGCTCCCGAGCGACGACGGGTCGCTCCTGGCGTATTCGACCGACGAGACGGGCTTCCGCCAGTACGACCTGCACGTGAAGGACCTGCGCACCGGCGCGGCCGGGCCGGAGAAGATCGCGCGCGTCGACGGCTTCGCCTGGGCGCGCGACGGCAAGACGCTCTTCTACGTGACGGAAGAACCGCAGACCAAGCGCGCCAACCAATTCTGGCGCCACGCGCTGGGCGCGGCCAAGGACGACCTCGTCTACGAGGAGAAGGACGAGATGTTCGACCTGGGGGTCGAGCGCTCGCGCAGCCGCGACTTCATCTTCGTCACCTCGGCGAGCCACACCGCCAGCGAGGTGCGCTTCTTCGGCGCCAGCGATCCCTACGCCAACCTCGTCGTCATCCAGCCGCGCGAGAAGGACCACGAGTACTACGTCGATCACCGCGGCGGCCTGCTCTACATCCGCACCAACTCGGGCGGCCGCAACTTCCGCCTGGTGACCGCGCCGGTGTGGGCGCCGCGCAAGGAGAACTGGAAGGAGATCGTCCCGCACCGCGACGACGTCATGCTGACGGACATCGACCTCTTCCGCGATTTCCTCGTCCGCTGGGAGCGCGAGGGCGGGCTGCCTCAAGTGGCCGTCACCAGCTTCGCCACCGGCGAGACGCGGCGGGTCCAGTTCCCCGAGGCGGATTACCAGGTCTCTCCCGAGCACAACGCCGAGTTCGACCAGGCGGCGCTGCGCATCAAGTACGAGTCGCTGGTCACGCCGCCCTCCGTGCTCGACGTCGACATGTCGACGCGCGAGCGCAAGGTGCTCAAGCAGGAGCCGGTCCCGAACTACGACCCGAACCTCTACCAGTTGGAGCGCATCTGGGCCGTTGCCAGCGACGCGGTGAAGATCCCCATCGCGCTGGTGCACAAGAAAGGCGCGGCGAGAGACGGCAAGAGTCCACTCTACCTCTACGCGTACGGCGCGTACGGCATCGCCTATCCCGACACCTTCAAGTCGGACCGTTTCTCGCTGGTGGACCGCGGCGTCACTCTTGCCATCGCCCACATCCGCGGCGGTGGAGAGTTGGGCAAGCCCTGGCACGACGCGGGCCGCATGATGAAGAAGAAGAACACCTTCACCGATTTCATCGCGGCCGCCGAGACGCTGGTGAAGCAGGGTTACACTTCGTCCGACCGGCTCGCCATCGGCGGCGGCAGCGCCGGCGGGCTGCTGATGGGGGCGGTGCTCAACATGCGGCCCGACCTCTTCAAGGTGGCCATGGTCTGGGTGCCGTTCGTCGACGTGATCAACACCATGCTCGACGAGACGCTGCCCCTGACGGTGGGCGAGTTCGAGGAGTGGGGGAATCCCAAGAATCCCGAAGCCTACGCCTACATGAGATCGTACAGCCCCTACGACAATATCGAGGCCAAGGCGTATCCGGCCATGCTGGTGCGCTCGAGCTACAACGACAGCCAGGTGATGTACTGGGAGCCGGCCAAGTGGGTGGCGAAGCTGCGCGCGGCCAAGACCGACAAGAACCCGCTGCTCTTCAAGGTGAAGATGGACCCCGCCGGGCACGGCGGCGCGTCGGGCCGCTACGACAAGCTGCACGACGTGGCGTACGACTACGCCTTCCTGCTCAGCTCTCTCGGCGCGGCCCGGTAACGCCCGGTCTCACTGCACCGAGACGTCGTCGTAGATGGTGTAAGTCGGGTCGGTCGGCCAGTTGTCGTCGTGGTTGGCGAGCGTGAGGGTCAGGCTGTGGCCGCCCGTGCCGGCGAGACTCGTGCTCACCTGCACCCAGGTTCCGGTGTTGGTGCACGTCTGGGGGAGGATGGTCTGCGTGGTGCCCGTGGTGTTGTCGCGCAGCGTGGCGGTGGCCCAGTCGTACGTGACGGTGTCGGGGCAGACGACCTGGTACCAGAAGCTCAGCGTCCCGCCCGCGGCCGGCGCGGTGAAGGTCTGCGCGATGGAGCTGTCGCCGCCGGGGCTGGTGCTGCCCACGCGCGCGGCGAACGAGCCCGAATGCACCGGCGAGGTGACGATGGCCGTCACGCCGCTCGGCGTCCACCCGCTGAACGTGCCCGTCTCGAAGCCGCCGTTGACGATGGGATTCGCGGGCGGCACGTTGACCACCAACGTGACCGTCGTGCTGTGCGAGGGGCCCGGGCTCGGATAGGCGCCGCCGATGGTGAGCGTGTAGCTGCCGGCCGGCGTGTTCGAGGCCGTCGAGACGGTGAGCGTCGAGCCGCTGCCGGCGGTGGCCGAGGTGGGGTTGAACGAGCCGCTCGCGCCGCCGGGCAGACCGGTCAGGCTATAGGTCACCGTCTGCGCCACGCTGCCGCTCGCCGCCGACGTGCTCACGCTGTAAGTCGTCGAGGCGCCCTGGGTGACGGTCTGCGAGGCGGGCGACGCCGAGATGGAGAAGTCGGGAGGCGTGTTCACCACCAGCGTCACCGAGGCGTTGTGCGCCAGCGAGCCGCTGGTCCCGGTGATGGTGAGCGGGTAGCTCCCCGCCGGCGTGGTGCTCGCCGTCGAGACGGTGAGCGTGCTGCTGCCCGAGCCGGCGACCGACGCGGGGTTGAAGCTGCTGGTGGCGCCGGCGGGGAGGCCGCCCACGCTGAACGTCACCGTGCCGGTGAAGCCGTTCTGCGCCGCGACCGTGGCCGTGTACGTCGTCGAGTTGCCCGCCACCACCGATTGCGACGGGGGAGTGGCGGAGATGGTGAAGTCGGGCGAGGGCGGCGCGTTGGACGTGAAGACCACGTCGTCGTACCAGGTATAGGTCGGGTCCGACGGGTAGTTGTCGTCGTGGTTTTTGAGCGTGATGGTGAAGCTGTGGCCGCCCGCCGAGGCCGCGATGGACGTCGAGGCTTGCACCCACGTGCCGGTGTTGGTGCAGGTGTTGGCCAGCATGGTGGTGGTGGTCCCCGCGGTGTTGTCGACCAGCGTGGCGCTGGCCCAGTCGTAGGTGATGGTGTCGGGGCAGTGCACCTGGTACCAGAACGAGAGCGTGCCGCCGTTGGCCGGCGCCACGAACGTCTGCGCGATGGAGCTGTCGGCGCCGGGACTGGTGCTCCCCACCTGCGCGGCCCACGCGCCGGTGTGCGAGGTGGAAACGACGCTGGTCGTTCCGGTCGAGGTCCAGCCGCTCAGGTTGCCGGTTTCGAAGTCGCCGTTGACGATGGGGCTGCTGCCCGGCGGGGGCGTGACGCTGAGCGAGACGCCGGTGCTGTGCGTGGCCGAAGGCGCCGTGCCCGTGACGGTGATGGAATACGAGCCTGTCGGTGTGCTCGACGCCGTGGTCACCGTCATGGTGGAGCTGCCGCCCGTCGTGACCGAGGCCGGGTTGAAGCTGGCCGTCGCGCCGGCGGGGAGTCCGCTCGCCGAGAGCGTGATGGTCTCGGTGCTGCCGAGCGTGAGGGTGGTGGAGATGGTCGAGGTGCCCGACTGGCCCTGCTGGATGGAGAGGCTCGTCGGGTTGGCGCCGATGGAGAAGTCGTTGGTGGGCGGCGGCGTGGCCGGGCAGCCCGGCAGCTTGAACGAGCCGATGCGCGTCTTCCAGTTGAAGGTGCCGTTGCTGGGGATGTACTCGTTGGTGACCCAGAAGGTGCAGTCGTCGGTCGGGTCGACCCCCAACATCGAGTAGTCGCCCCAGCGACTCAGGTTGGTGAGCTGCGAGCCGCCGCCTTCGAAGAGCGAGCCTTCGCCTTGCGTCATCGTGCCGGCCGCATCGCCGGCGAGCCGGCCGGTGTAATGGACGCCGGGCCTGGTCGAGCTGCTCGAGACGCTGTAGCCCAAGGCGATGTTCCCCGCCTGGTCCATGGCCGCCGAGCCCATCCAGCGGAAGAGCGCGTCGGGCGCGTAGGTGCCTTGCTGGAAGATGCTGAGCGTGTTCGCCGACGCGCCCACGCGCAGCTCGTACCAGCGCACGCCGGTGACGCTGCCGGCGGTGATGCTGTGGTTCAGGACCAGCGCCTGGTGGTCGCCCAGGTTGCGGTAGGCGAGCCGGAACATGACGCGGTCGGCGAGCGAGTCGAGCTGCTGCGAGGTGCCGGCCTGCGGAATGCACGTGCCGCCGTTGCACGCTTCCGAATACGCCGCGGTGGCGAGGGTGGTGGGACCGGTCAGCGTGGTGTTGGCCGGCGTGGTCCAGTCGACGTGGAACGTCCAGTACGCCAGCTGGTTGGGGCTCGCGCCCAGTCCGACGATGTAGTTGGGCGCCCCGGCGGGCGGCTGCTGCGCGCCGTCGAGGTCGCTGGGCAAGAGGCCGCCGAACGAGGTGCTGGTGGTGAAGCACTGCTGGGTGGCGGAGAGGCCGCCCAGCATGCGCGTGCGGTCGTACGCGCAGATCTGCGCGCCGCGGAACGTGTTGCGGCTGAACATGTTGAAGGTGACGTAGTAGGCATCGGGCCACACGCCGAGCTTGGGGTAGTCGGGGAAGGCCGAGTAGCTGAACGAGTAGCGGTAGTACGAGCCGGTCGGATCGGCGGTCTGCGAGACGGCCACGCACTGCGCGTTCCCACCCGTGACGGCGAACTGCGAGATGATCCAGCGGTCGGCGATGGGGTCGTAGAGCACGACGGGGTCGCCGTCGTTGTCGTTCTGGCAGAGGCCGCCGAAGCCGCTCCACAGCGTGTTGATGGTCACCGGTCCGTAGAGCGCCGTGCCGGCCTTGTTGAAGATGGCGAAGTCGGTGTTGACCGTCTGCACGTAGTGGTTGGGGCCCACGTCGCCGTTGGTGTCGGGGGGCGCGGCGTTGACGGTGAAGGTCCCCGCCGGGCCGGTGAAGCCGTTGCCCACGCCGTCGAAGGAATTGAGGATTGTCGGCGCCAGCAGGCTGATGTGCCTGCTCTGCCGGACCGGGTCGGGGCGGAGCGCCGCCTCGGTGTTGAAGGGCCGCGGGATGGGCTTGACCTCGTGGTCGGCGCGGTCCTGGCGTGGCGCGGGCGGGATCAGCCACAGGGGAGGCGAAGCGTCGTGCTGCGTGGCGCCGGTCACATCGGGGGAGCTCCGCTGGGGCGCCGCCTCGTCCGACTCCGCCGGGCCGTGCGCGGCGCACCCGGCGATGAGAGACGACACCAACAGCGGGACCGACGAAAAGATCCGGCTTCTCATGGATTCCCCTCCCGAGAAGCGCGAAAACCTATCCGCTATCGCCTCCCCACCGCAAGCGACAGTCGTCGTGTCGTCGGGTGGCGCACGGGCGCGCGTTGGGTTATCCGTTTTTCGATGGCCGAACTGCACTCGGGGCGGATCGTCGAATGGCGCCGGCTCTCGCCCAGTCTGTCCCTTTTTCGCCTCGTGGCCGAGGACGGAAAGCCGTTCCCCAAGTACCAGGCGGGCCAGTACATCGCGCTGCGGCGCGACGACTGTCTCCTCACCCGCAAGGTGAAAGAGGGCGACGAGACGCGCTACGTCCCCGACCTCGACGAGAAGGGAGAGCAGAAGCGCGGGACCGTGACGCACTCGTATTCCATCGCCTCGGCGCCCTTCGAGTCGGAGCAGGGCAACTACCTCGAGTTCTACGTGGTCCTCGAGAAGGACCGCGACGGCGTGTTGGGGCGCTTCACCGGGTCGCTCTTCCGCCTCGAGCGCGACCACAACGACAAGCTCGCCTACCTCGAGCGCATCGTGGGCGACTTCACGCTGGCCAAGCGCGCCAAGGGCTTCGAACACGTCTTCATGGTCGGCACGGGCACGGGGCTGGCGCCCTTCGCCTCGATGCTCAAGCAGCTCCACCATGACGCGCAGCTCGGCGCCGCTCCGCCGGCGCGCTACACGCTGCTCCACACCAACCGCACCTACCAGGAGCTGGCCTACCACCGCGAGCTGCTCGACATCGAGGCCTCGAAGCGGCTCGATTTCGTCTACCTCCCGTCGGTGAGCCGGCCCGAGCCGCGCGACCGCGACGATCCGCAGATTGGGGTGGGGCGCGCCAACAACCTCTTGCGCCACATCTTCGATCTGCCGCCGCGCGAGGCGACCGCCGTGGCGCTCGAGCTGCCGCGCGAGAAGCCGCTGGCGCTTCTCAGGCAAAGGATCATCCCCTCCCGCACGGTGGCGCTCACTTGTGGAAACCCGCACGGCATGGAGGACATCGCCTGGATCGCGGGGCAGACCGGGATGAAGTTCGAGAAGGAGGACTGGTAGCGCTTGCCAGCGAGATGGGCTGCGGCCCTGCGGCGCCCCAAGGCTTGAAGCGGCCGGCGGCATGGATTGCGCTCTGCGCGGCGGGGGTCTTCGCCCTGCTTGCCACTCCGCGCCTCGGTGCGCAGGGCGTGTACATGGACGAAGTCTTCCAGGCGTCGGGTGCGCTCGCCTGCATCGGCCGCACGCCGTTCTACCCCCCCGGGGCGCAATGGGGCCGTCTTCCTCTCATGACCATGGGCTATCTTGGCGCGCTCAAGTCGCTGCTCTACGGACAGTGGATACGCCTCGCCGGTTTCGACATCGTCAGCTGGCGGATCTTCGGCATCGCCGCCGTCTCCCTTGCGCTGCTGGCCTTCATGTGGCTCTCGCTGCCGGCGCTGCGGCCGCGAGGAGGTCTAGCCTTCGCTCTCCTCTTCCTCACCGACACCACGGTGCTGCTGACCACGCGGCACGACTGGGGTCCGGTCGCCATCGCGCTCGCTTATCGCCTCGCATGGCTGGGCTTGTGGCTGCGCGCCAGCGAGCGCGGCGCGGCCAGCACCGCCGAAGCGATCCTCCTCGGCGCGCTGCCCGGACTCCTGCTCTGGGAGAAGCTGCACTACGCCATCTTCCTTCCCGCTGCGGCGGCGATGCTGCTCGCCAGCCCGGCGGTGCGGGTGCGGTGGCGCGCGTTGATCGCGGGCGGCGTGCTGGGCGCGCTGCCGCTCCTTCTCATCAATGCGTTCTTCCGGCTCCTCTCGTTCCGCGGCGTGGTCGCGGAGCATGCGCCGCGCAGTCTTGCCTCCTTTTCACACTACGCGTTGGACATGCTCGCGCTCGGCGCGGGGTATGGCGCGCGCTCTTTCATCCTTGGGTCCGTCCCGCCGGAAGGCCTGGGCAACGCCGAGGCGGCTCTTCTCGCGGCGGCGCTGGTGGCGGCGGGAGCGCTCTCGTGGCGGGCGCGCCGCGACGATCCCCGCGCGCGCTGGTCGCTGGCCTGCCTCGGCGCCTACCTCTCGCAGGTGGTGCTGCTCTATCTCGTGCCGCGAGACATATGGGTGCACCACTGGATCGCGCCCACGCCCTTCCAGTACGCCGCAGTGGCGCTCTCACCGCTGGTGCAGAGGCCACGACCCGCGCCCGCACTGCTTCTCGTCCCCTGGCTGTGCGTGCGGCTCTGGAGCGCGGGCGACACGCAGCGCTCCTTGTGGAAGGGAGACGCTTCGGGCAGCTACCATCCCGCCCGCACCACGATCGCGCGTTACGCCGCCGCGCATGCGCGCGACACGCTTTTCGTCGTCGCGGAGTGGGGGTTCTCCCTGCAGATGGACGTTTTTTCGCAGGGCAGGGCGCTGATGGTGGAGCCAAGCGCCGCGCCCGATCCGCGGCAGGCGCTCGACGCTGCGCTGCGCGCCGCGCACGATCGGCCGCATTATTACCTCGTCTGGGACGCGCTCCAGCCGCGCGTGGAGTGGCCGGCGACGGGCGCGACCCGGCGAGCCGCGGCGGAGCTGGCGCGGCGCGAGCTGCCCCTCGACGCCGAGCTGGCCGGTATTCCCGGAGTGCGCAAGTTCGAGAATCCTTACGCGAGCCATTGAATTATCTTTCCCGCTCCAGCGTATGAGGGGAACCATGAAATGGACCTGCGCTTTTTTCCTCCTTCTAGCCGCATGCACCTCGGCCCGCCCCGCGCCCACCAAGGAGGGCGATCTCGAAGCGCGCCGCAAGCAGCTCGCCGGCCTCATCTCCGAGCAGTGGGAATACACGCTGCGCACCAGCCCCGAGTTCGCCAGCATCCTGGGCGACCTGCGCTACAACGACCGGCTCTCCGACGTCACCGAGAAGGCCGTCTTCGCCGACCTGGAGCAGTCACGGGAGTTCGCGGCGCGCTTCTCGGCCATCGACACCACCGGCTTTCCCCAGCAGGAGGCGCTCAACAAGACGCTCATGCTGCGTCGACTCGAGCGCAAACTCGAGGGCGCGGTCTTCGAGAACTGGCTCATGCCGGTGACCCAGTTCTACGGCCTGCACATCCAGGCGCCGCAGCTGGTCAGCCTGCTGCGCTTCGAGACGGTGAAGGACTACGACGACTACCTCGCGCGCCTGGCGGCCCTCCCCAAGGTGTTCGACGACGCGACGGCGCTGATGGGCAAGGGCATGGAGAAGAAGCTCATCCCGCCGCGCTTCCTGCTGGAAAAAGTGGCCCGGCAGGCCGAGGCGGTCGCGGGCGGCAAGGTCGAGGAGAGCCCCTTCGCCGCGCCGCTGCGCAAGTTTGGCGCCGGCGTTCCCGAGGCCGAGCGCAAGCGCATCCGCGCGGCGATGCTCGAGGTGATCGACCAGCGCGTGAACCGCGCCTACCAGAAGTTCGCCGCCTTCGTGAAGGAGGAGTACGCGCCCAACGGCCGCGTCGATCCCGGCCTCTGGTCGCTGCCGCTCGGCGAGGAGCGCTACGCTTACTTCGTCAAGGACAACACCACCACCGACATGACGCCCGGGGAGATCCACCAGCTGGGGCTGCGCGAGGTGGCGCGCATCGAGGGCGAGATGATGGGCATCGCCTCGAAGCTCGGCTACCCGGACCTCAAGTCGTTCAACGCCGCCGTGGAGAAGAACCCCGACCTGCGGCCCAAGTCTCGCAAGGAGATGCTCGACCTCTACCGCAAGTACACCGAGCAGATGTACGCGCGGCTGCCGCAGCTCTTCGGGCGGCTCCCCAAAGCGAAGGTCGAGGTCATGCCGGTGGAGGACTTCCGCGAGAAGGAGGCCGCGGGAGCAGAGTACAACCAAGGCACGCCCGACGGATCGCGGCCCGGGCACGTGATGGTCAACACCGGGGACTTCCAGGGCCGCAAGACCATCAGCATCGAGACCACGGCGTATCACGAGGGCGTGCCGGGCCATCACATGCAGATCTCCATCGCGCAGGAGATGCCCACGCTGCCGCCTTTCCGGCAGCAGTACTTCGTCACCGCATACGTCGAGGGTTGGGCGCTCTATTCGGAGCGGCTGGGTCGCGAGGTGGGTGGTTTCCAGGATCCCTACAGCCTGTACGGACACCTGCAGGACGAGATGTTGCGCGCCATCCGGCTCGTCGTCGACACCGGCCTGCACCACGAGCGATGGACGCGGCAGCAAGTGGTGGACTTCTTCCACCAGCACTCGAACCAGGACGAGACCGACGTGCAGGCCGAGACGGATCGCTACATCGCCATCCCCGGGCAAGCCCTGGGATACAAGATCGGCCAACTCAAGATCCTCGAATTGCGCGCCAAGGCGAAGCAGGCGCTGGGGCCCGCCTTCGACCTGCGCGCCTTCCACGACACGGTGCTCGGCGGGGGGCCGCTGCCGCTCGACGTGCTGGAGCACGAGGTCGACCGCTGGATCGCCTCGCGCAAGGGATAGCTGTTCACATGGTTCCGGTATGTTTTCGCTTGCCGCCGGAGCGGCCGGGCGCAAGAACAGGGGCGGGGGAGAAAGCCGGACGGGTGACATGGCGGAAGTGGCGTATCGGTCGGTGGTGAAGCTCGAGCGGGTGAAGGGCCCGCTGCGCAAGGCGTGGCTGCCGGCCGAATCGAAGCCGGTCGTTTTCGGGACACACGGCGCCGTCGCGCAGCACTACGGCGCCGCGCCCGGGACGTTCGAACCGCACGCGACCACGCTCGACTACGTGGTTGCCGCCGCGGCGGGTTGACTGCTCGGGACCTACGGAGGCGCGCTGGAGGCGCGTCAAATCAACGCAGCGGGCGGCGCGCTGACGGGGGAGGCCGAAGGCGAGGTCGAGCTCGACGGCAAGGTGCTCGTCATCCGCCGCATCAACGTCAAGCTGCGGCTCAAGGCGCCGGAGGCGCAGCGCGAGACGGCGCAGCGCGTGCACGGGTTCTTCGCGCAAAACTGCCCTGTGTACCGTTCGCTGCACCCGCAGATCGCCATCACCACCGAGCTACAGTTCGAACCCGTCAGTTAAACATGTTTCGGGCTCATCGTGACGCCGGGGGCACCGGGGCGGGGCGTCCCGGGCGACCTGAAAGATGAAATATCGAAGCTCGTCCAGCCGCGAGTGACTTCTAGAAGCGCAGGCCGTGGGCTGCGAGGGGAGCGGAGAAACCAGTTTCGCGGTGGTCTGCCACTGGGCCCCTGAAGACCCGATCGGAATTTGAGGCTGCGTCGACGGCGCCGAAGATGAGGCCGACGCCGAGGCCGATGCCCGCGCCGATCAAGACGGTGCGCTGCCAGTTGTCCCAGTTGCCGTTGCTCGCGACGTAGCGGTTGTAGAGCACCACGCCGCCGCCGGCCGCCGCGCCCAGGACCGCGCCGCCGACGGCATCGCCGATGATCACGCTGCCGGCAGAGCGCCGCGGCGACTGCACTTCGACCACCTCGGCGGGAAGGGCCGGGTGGGACTTGCTCACTTCGCTGCTCCTCTGGATGTCGTTCGCGCGCGCCGGGACCGCCAAGGAGGCCGCCAGCGCAGACGCCAGAATGGTTGCTTTCAGCATGATGAGAATCCTCCTTGGCTGAAAGCTGCTGACAGGGCGCCCTCGCCGCAAGAGAACGGGCCGCCGTGCGGGCGGCTACTTTCCCGCGGCGCTCGACGAAGGAGGCGCCGAGTCGCTGGGCACGGGGAACCCGCGCTTGCGCATGAGCGCCGCGATGCCCGGGTCGCGCCCGCGGAAGGCGCGATAGCCGTCGGCTGGGTCGACCTTGTTGCCGGCGCTGAAGACGTTGTCGCGCAGCCTCCTCGCGACCGCCTTGTCGTACGGCCCGCCGGCCTCGAAGAACGCCTCCCACGCGTCGGCTGAGAGCGTGTCCGACCAGAGATAGCTGTAGTACCCCGCCGAATATCCGTCGCCCGCGAACACGTGGCTGAAGTGCGCGGTGCGGTGGCGCATGACGATCTCGCTCGGCATTCCCAAGGACGCCAGCGTCTCGCGCTCGAACTTGCGCGCGTCGATGGGCGCCTCGCCCGCGAGGTGCAGCTTCATGTCGATGAGCGCGCTGGCGAGGTACTCGACGGTGATGAAGCCCTGGTTGAACCTTTCGCTCTTCTCGATCTTCCTCACCAACTCCGCGGGAACGGGCTGGCCCGTCTGGTAGTGGAGCGCGAAACGATCGAGGACGGGCCGCGTCGAGACCCAGCGCTCGAGGAGTTGCGAAGGAAACTCGACGTAGTCGCGCGCCACGGAAGTGCCGGCGAGAGAGGGATAGACGACGTTCGAGTTGAGCCCGTGCAGCGCGTGGCCGAACTCGTGGAAGAGCGTGCGCGCGTCGTCCCAGCTGATGAGGATGGGCTCGCCCGCCTTTCCCTTCACGAAGTTGGCGTTGTTGGAGACGATGACCGGCACGTCGCCCTCGAGGCGCGATTGCCGCCGGTACTCGTTCATCCAGGCGCCGGAATTCTTGCCGGGGCGCGCGTACGGATCGAAGAACCAGAGGCCGACGTGCTTGCCCGAGGTATCGGTCACCTCCCAGACGCGCACGCCGGGGTGATAGACGGGGATGGAACCGTCGGTGATCTGCTTGAACTGCAGCCCGAACAATTCGCCCGCCACCCAGAACATGCCCTCGCGCAGCTTTTCCAGCTGGAGGTACGGCTTGACGTCGTTCTGGTCGAGGTCGTACTTCGCCTTGCGCACCTTCTCCGCGTAGAAACGGTAGTCCCACGGCTCGATCTTGATGCCCGCGCGCTCGGCGTTGGCGATGGCCTGCATGTCGGCCACCTCCTCGCGAACGCGAGCGACGGCAGGCTTCCACACCGCCTCGAGCAGCGCCATGGCGCGCTCGGGCGTCTTGGCCATCGAGTCCTCGAGCCGCCAGTGCGCGTGCGTGGGATAGCCGAGCAGCTTCGCCCGCTGCGCCCGCAGCGCGAGGATGTCGGCGATGATCCGGTTGTTGTCGTGCGCGTCGCCGTGGTCGCCGCGGGTGGTGAACATGCGCCAGACCTTTTCGCGCAGCTCACGGCGCGTCGACCAGGTGAGGAAGGGATCGACGCTCGAGCGCGTATTGATGACAGCCCACTTCCCCGTCTTGCCGCGGCTGGCGGCGGCGGACGCGGCCGCCTCGCGCAGCGCGGGGGGCAGGCCGGCCAGGTCGGCCTCGCTCTCGAGCAGGACCATCTGTGAGCCTTCTTCGGCGAGCACGTTCTGGCTGAAGCTGGTGAAGAGGGTGGCGAGGCGCTGGTTCAAATCGGAGAGCTGCTTCTTGGCCGCCTCGTCCAGCTTTGCGCCGGCGCGGACGAACTGCGTGTAGTCGAGCCACACCAGCCGCTTCTGCTCGGCGTTCAGGTCGAAGCCGTCGCGCTTCTCGTACACCGCGGCGATGCGCTCGAAGAGCTTCTTGTTCTGCACGATCTGATCGTTGAACGCGGCCAGCTTGGGGGCCATCTCGCGCTCGATGGCCTGGACCTCGTCGTCGTTCATCGTCGAGGTGTAGATTTCGTAGACGGCGGTGACGCGGTCGAGTGCGTGGCCGGCCCGCTCCAGCGCGGCGATGGTGTTGTCGAAGGTCGGCGCGGCGGGGTCCTTGGCGATGCGGTCGTCCTCCGCCAGGTTCTCGGCCATGGCCGCGTCCAGCGCCGGTTTGAGATCGGCGACCTTGAAACGGCCGAAAGGCGGAACGCCACCCCACGGACCCGTCCACGGCTCAAGGAGCGGATTGGCCGGCCCCGCAGCCTGCGGGGGCGCCGCGGGTTTCGGGGGATTGGTTGCGCAGCCGAGGGTGACGATGGTCGCTCCGAGGATTCCGGCGGCAGATGATGTCATGGTCCCATCCTGGTCGTTGGGGCCGCCCTATAACGCCGAAGGAGACTCTGTATTTCGGCTCTTGGTCGGCACTTGCTGACGTTCGCGGGCACTTTTAATCCAGTTCACTGCCGAACGCCGTCCCTTGCGACGAGCATTCGAGATGAAAACCTTGCGCCCGGACTGCGACGAGGCGCCGACAGGGTGTCGTTTTCGACAAATGCCGCTGAAGTTTTCCCCGAGGCTCCGGGCGAGCCGGCCGCTCCGCGCGTCGAGCTGAGCGGGGGGCCCGCGCCGCGTTCGGCAGGGGGCCGCTGCTGGCGCGCCACGACCTGCACGAGAACCCGCTCTTCTCCGACGCGTCGCTCGCCGACCTCCTCGACGCGTACCCGCGCGACCTGCTCTACGCCATCGCCACGATGCGCAACAACATCGGGCGCCAGTTCCGCATGCTCAACTCGCTGGGCCACCTCGAGCACCTCGCCTCGTCCGACCCGGCGGCGACGCCGCTCCTCTTCGAGCTGTTCCTCGGCATCGAGCCGCGCAGCTGGAAGGCCGGCGCCGGTGCGACGCTCGCCCGATCCCCGCGGCGGCTCGAGTTCTTCCGCCGGCTCTTCGATCCGCGGGCGCCGTGGCGGATGCGGGTCGACCTGGTGCTGCTCGACGGCATTCCCATCGCCGGCCTCATCGGCGCCGCCTTCGAGAAACGGTTCTACGCCATCCACATCGCCTTCGACGACGCGTACGGGAAGGCGGGCCCCGGAGGGGCGGTGCTGACGCTGGCGCTGCGCCACGCCATCGAGGCTGGCCACCTCTGCTTCAACATGCTCTCGGGCTTCTCCTACTACAAGACGCGCTGGCAGGCGGAAGTGACGCCGACGCATTCGTTCCAGGTGTGCAAGGTGGGTAGCGCGCGCTTCGTCAGGGCGGTGCTGGGCGAGTTGCGCCGCGCCATCTTCCCGCGGCCGCCTGAATCGTCCGACCACAATCCCGCCCGCCGCGAGTCGTCCGCCGCGGCCATCCAGGTCTCCGAGGAGGAGCGCGCGCGCATCGCCGCTGCGGTGGCCGAGTTGGCCCGGCTGGGAGTGGTCGCCGAAGGTCCGCAGGCGTTGGCCCGGTCGATGCCGTTCGGCGTCAAGCGGGAGCAGCCTGACCGCCAGGAGCTGGCCGCGACGCCATGAACGGATCGCCGGCAACGGCCACGCCGCTCTCCAACGCCGCAAGGCAGGAGACGTTCCTCGCAGTCCGCAACGCGCTCAAGCTGGGCGCCTCGCTGATCTGCACCTGGGTCACGGCGCTGGCCGTCAAGCTGCTCGTGCCGCGCTACCTCGGCCCCGACACGTTCGGCGCGCTGACCTTCGCCGACGCGTTCACGGCCACGTTCTTCGTCGCGCTCACGCTCGGGATCGACCTCTATACGCGCAAGGAAGTGTCGGTCCGCCTGGGCCACGCCGCCGACTTCTTCGGCGGCATCGTCGCGGTGCGCGTGGCCATCTCCGCCGCGCTCTTCTGCGCCATGGCGGTGGTGATGCACGCGACGCAGCGGCCGCCGGAAGTGCGGATGCTGGTCTACCTCTTCGCCGCGGCGCAGTTCTTCATCAGCATCAACGCGACGCTCTCGGCCATCCTGCACTGCGCGGGGCGCGTCGACGGCGTCTCGATCATCGCGGTGGTCACCAAGTTGATGTGGGCGGGCGGGTGCGCCGCGGCGGCGCTGCCTTCTACCTCAACGCGGTCATGTACGTGGCGTACTCGCGCCTCGACGTGAGCCTCCTGGAGATGTTCGCCGACGACCGCGAGGTAGGTTGGTACGGCGCGGCGCAGGCCTTCGCCAGCCTGACGATGGCGCTGACGCCATTCCTCATCTGGGTCTACATGCCGCTTCTGGCCCGCGCCGTGGCCCGCTCGCGCGAGGAGTTCTACGAGTTGCTCCGCCGCGAACTGGAGTACACGCTCGCCGCCGTCATCCCCGTCGCGGCGGCCATCGCGCTCGGCGCGGATCTATGGATCTCGCTCGCTTTCGCAGAGAGGTACGCCCCGGCGGTGCGCGCGCTGCGCATCCTCGGCCCCATGTCGGCGGTGACTTACGTGACCGTGATCGTGGCGGCCTGCACCACGCTGCTCGACCGGGGATGGCGGCTGACGGTCATCTCCGTGCTCGGCCTCGTCGTGAACATCGGCCTCAACGGCGCGCTCATCCCCTACGGTCTTCGCGCGTTCGGGCCGGGCGGCGGCGGCACGGCGGCGGCCCTCGCTTCCCTGGCCACCGAGGTCTTCGTCGCGGCGGCGATGCTCTGGACCATCGGCCGCGGCGCGTTCGACCGCAACATCCTGGTCAGGACGGGCAAGCTCCTCCTCGCGTGCGCTGCGGCGGTCGCGGTCGATCTGCTGCTCGCGGCATACCCCGCGCCGCGCAGGGTGGCTCTGGACGCCCTCGCGTACGTCACCGTCGCGCTCGCGCTGCGCGCCGTGGACGTGCGGGCCATCGTGCGGTTCGTTGCTTCCGCGATGGAAGCGCGCGCCGGCGGGTGCATTCCCTGACGCGCCGATGCTGGAGAACTTCTACCCCAGCTCCGGCTTGTGGCGGGGAGCGGCGTTGGACATCCGCTCGAGATAGCGATCGATGCGCGTGCGGAAAGTGTCGTCGCCGTCGATGAATTGCAAGCCGATGCCCGGTTCCGACCAGGGCGCGTGCTGCGGCCCGTTCTCCGAGAGGTGGACGATCTTGGCGCTGACCGCCACGGCGTCCTCATATGCCGGGATGAGCAGCTTCACCCCCACCACCGCGCCGACGTCGAGGCGCTCGTCGCAGCGCACGAACGCTCCGCCCGAGCTCAAGTCGATGGCCTTGGCGGCGAAGCGTTTCTTGCCCGACTCGATGGAGACGGGGATGCAAGTCGGGTAGCGGGCGGCGGCGCGGTGGGGCGAGTGCGCCGGCGCTTCCCCCCCGAGGGTGCGCGAGACGAGCTTGCGGATGCGCTCGCCCACGCCGCCGATGGTGTCGAGGAGGTCCACCCAGAACCCGGCGTCGTCGCCGGCCGGCGCGCGCACCTTGCCGACCGCTCCGGCCGGCGCGCCCGAGTCGGGAAGGTAGAGCCGGAGCGCGACGATCTCCCGCGGCGGCGGCCGGCACTGGCTCGCGACCAGCAGCGACGATGCGGTCATCTCGCGCGAAGTGGTTTGAGTGATGCGCCCGAAAGCGGCAAGGCGAACTGGAACGACGAGTGTCACGGCGCCCCCCTAGGCTCTGACACTGGTAACCGAACAGCGGGGGTGCGTTTCAAGGACTCGGCCTCGTACCTTGTGTGCCCGGGGCCGTTTTCTCAGCGGCGCGGCGGTGCATTTCAGTCGCGCTCGCCGCGCGTGAACTCGACTTCCGCGGCGGTGTGCAATGCAATTTGTCCGCGCGGCGCGCTTGTCAGCTTCAATGATAATGGTTGCGTACTATGGGGGGTTTGGCATAGTTGATACATGCCCAGACCCTCATCGCACCCGTTTGATGCCTTGGTTGAACGCTTCGCGCGCATGTTCGCCGACCGGATTGTCGCCTCGCTCCCCGCTGCAGCGCCGCGCAATAGCTCGGCCCGGGCAGGCCGGCGCGGACCCAGCAAGCTGCGCGGCCGCAAGCTCGATATGCACTGCCGTTACCCGGGCTGCAGGAACCGCTCGAAGGGTCCGCGCTTCCGCTTCCTCTGCGAGGAGCACGCCAAGCTTCCGGTAGCGCAGCAGAACGCGGCACTACAGAAGTGGGCAGCCAAGAACGCAAAGTAGCGGGCCCTCGCGGGTGCCTTGGCACCGTCTATCGAGTGACCGCGCAGTATCTCGCCGAGCGCGGCGTATTCGAGGACGTGAAGGCAAAGGCATCGCCCGAGACGCGCCAGCTACTGGAGAAGGTCCCCTTCGCATTCGCCTGGCAGGACAACGCGCCGCTGGAGGAGATCGAGCGCATCCTCGATGGCATGCCCGGCGGCAGCGAGTTGTGCGTCGGCCTGGGCTACGCGGCGGGACGGCAGCTCTCGGGCTCGGTGATCGAGCCGGTGCTCAAGTTGGCGCTGTCGCTCTTCGGCCAGACGCCGGCCAGCGTCTTCGGGAACCTCGACCGGTTCTTCTCCATGGTGGTGCGCGGCTTCTCCTTCCGCTACGAGGAGAACGCGCGCCGCGGGGGCGTCGTCTACGCGGAGATCGAGGGCGGAGGTATCCATAGATCGCTCTTCAATCAGATCCGCGGCAACCTGCTCACCGTCTTCGATCTGTGCGGGGTGAAGGGCTCGGTGGACGAGCCGCAGGTGCTGCGCCACGACGCGGTGGGCGCGCTCGTCAGCCTGGCAGTGCGCTGGGATTAGCGTCACCACACCTCGCAGCGCTTCCCCTCCGGCCGCACCATCGGCGCGTCCGCCTTGCAGGCGAAGGCCTGCTTGAATTCGGGCATGTTCGAGAATGGCCCGATGACGCGGTACTTGGCGATCGGGTGCGGATCGCCTTGGACCATGAGCCGCTGCGTCTCGGGCCGGATGGCGTCGCCGCGCGCCTGTCCCCAGGCGATGAAGAACTGCTGCTCGGGCGTGAAGCCGTCGATGGTCTGCGCCGCGTGCACCTGGCGCGCCTTGTGGAAGGCGCGCCAGGCGATGCGCGCACCGGCGAAATCGCCGATCGACTCGCCTAGCACCAGCCTGCCGTTGTGGTGGATACCTGGCTCGATGAAATAGCCTTCGAACTGGTCGACGACGCACTGGCCGCGCTTCTGGAACTCCTTCAGATCAGTCTCGGTCCACCAGTTTTGCAGCCTGCCCTGCGCGTCGAACTGCGCGCCTTGGTCGTCGAAACCGTGGCTCACCTCGTGGCCGATGATGACGCCGATGGCGCCGTAGTTGATGGCGTCGACCGCCTCGGGGTCGAAGACGGGCGGCTGCAGGATTCCCGCGGGGAAGACGATCTCGTTGAGCAGCGGGTTGTAGTACGCGTCTGCACCAGCTCCTGCATGCGCGCCTTGGAGGCCGCCGGGAAGTAGCGCTCGACGTACTTGCGGCCCAGCGCCTCGCCGAGCAGTTGGTCGGTGTTCTCGGCGCAGCGGGTGGCGCGCGGCTTCTGCTCGGCGACGCCGGCGAGGTACCGCCGGTTGAACGCGAACCACTCGTCGGCGATGGGCTTCGCCAGCCACTGCGCCTCCGCGGCGAGGAGCTGCCAGGCGAGATACGCGCGCCACGTCGCCAAGGGCGCCGTCTGCAGCTCGCGATCGACCTCTTCGACGAAGGCCGGCTCGGTGACGTTGAGGTCGGAATGCGGCAGGTGCGCCTCGTCGAAGTAGGCGGCCCAGTCGAGGTGCGGCGAGAGCTTCTGCAGAGCTTCGAAGTTCATCGGATGGTCGAGGTTCTTCGGGTCGCGCAGGGCGACGTTGTCGAGCGACGCTTTGGCGAGGCGCGTCTCGAGATCGAAGATGGCCTCGGCGGACGCTTTCGGCTCGGGCCGTCCCGCCAGCGCGAGCATGCGCTCGAGGTGCGCGCGGTACTTCTCGCGCGCCTCGGCGAAGCGCGGCTCGGGCTTGAGGTAGTAGTCGCGGTCGGGCAGGCCGAGCCCGCTCGCGCCCACGCCCGCGACGGTGCGCGAGGGCTGGTGTTGATCGATCTGCGATCCGAAGGCGAAGGGCGCCGGCACGTTCAGCTCGTGCAGCCGCCGGATCATCCGCTGCACGTCGGCCGCGCTCTGCATCTTGTCGATCCCGGCGAAGAGCGGCCGCAGCGGCTCGACCCCCGCCGCGTCGATGCTCTTCTCGTCTATGCAGGAGGCGTAATGGTCGCTGACGAGCTGCTCGAGGCTGCCTTCCGGCCAGTGGCCGCTCGAGAGCTCCTCGAGGATGTCGCGCAGCTTTTCCTTGTTCTGCTCCCCGGCCTGCCAGCGGCGGCTCCATCTCTGCATCGACCTGGGGATGGGGTTGGCCGCGCGCCAGGCGCCGTTGGCGAACTGGTAGAAATCCTCGCAGGGATTGGCCGCGCGATGGAGATCGGCGGTGATGACTCCCTTGAGCTGCTCTTGCGGCGGCGGCGTCTTCTGCGCAGCGCACCCGGCGAGCGCGGCGCACACGAGTATCCGTCTCATCTCCACCTCAACGCAGAAGGGCCTCGGCATTTCAACGCGCACGCGGGCCGAGCCAGACGGGGCTGCCGGGTGGGCTGGCCGGCGCCTCCTCCCAGCCGGCGAGGCGCTGGATGAGGAGCGCGACGACCAGATCCGAGGCGCCCTCGAGCGCGAACGCCGGCCTGTCGCCCGCGATGGCGCGCGCGGCAGCGAGCAGGTCGGCGGCCCGCTTTCCGCCCGACGACGCGACGGTGGGCTGGCCGTTGAGGTCGTCGAAGACCGTCCCCTCGTCGGCGCACACCGCCGCGCGCACCACTGCGCCCTGCTCGAGCGCGCTGCGCGACACCTCCATGGCAAACCGCGCCGCACTGAGCAGCGCCGCGTCGATGCCGGTGTAGAAAGGCGGCCGCTCGAAGGCCACCGCCGAGAGGACGGGGCCGACTTGCGTCGCCGCCGACTCGTACGCCTCGAGGTAGGCGCGCGCCCGGTGCGCCACGAAACCGAGCAGCTCGTGCGCGGCCTGCGGGGAAAGCCGCGGCCCCGGGTCCGCGATCTCCCCTGCGTAGAAGACCGCTCGGACCACCGGCGGCTGCGGCTCTTGCACTCCGGCGGCGCGCAGGGCGCGCTCGATCAGCGCGCGCGGCGGGTCGAGCGAGAACCAGGTGCGCAGGAGCTCCAGCTCGGCCGCGGTGCGAGGGCCCCGCGCCGCCACCTCGTCGATGCGCTGCGATTCGCTCGCGCCGTCCTCGGGCGGGGGCGCCTCGGGCCGCGTCGCGCGCATGTTCCAGAACGGCAGCGCCTGCGGCGGAACGTCGGCCGGACGCAGTTCGTCCCCTGTGACCATCTCGACGCCGCGCAGCTCGGCGTCGCCCTGCGGCAGGAAGCGCACCGTCCGCTCCGCGCCGTCGCGCGCCGGCTGCCAGAGCACCGCCAGCGAAACGCGCAGCGTCTCCTTGAGCCGGTCGGCGAGGCGCTCGTCCCCGGGGCGCAACTCGGCGGCGATCTCGCGCATTTCGTCGGTGAGAAGGCGGAATACGTCGAACATCGAGCCGACTCGCTCGCTCTCCTGCTGCGCCACGTGCACCACCGTGCGCAGCCGCCGCCGCGCACCATCGAGGGCCTGGGGCGCGACCAGCTTCTCGAGCCCATCGAATTGCAGCCGCGACACCACCTCGGGCGAGAGCGCCCGCAAGCAGCTGCGGATGTTGACCGAGGTGGTGCCCTCGAGGAGCCACGCATCATCCCCGCCGCGCACCTGCGTAGGGAGCAGGAGCGCGAGGTAGCGCGCCTTCGCGTCCCACTGGGCGCCCACCGCCGCGTGCGGCGGCGCCTGCGCCCGGCGCTGGCGCGGGGGGCGGCTCTGGTGATGGCCGCCGCGCAGCAGGAGGCAGACGATGTGCGAGAGCGGCCCGCCGACCGAGGTGGTGAAGGCGAGCGCGCCGTCTTGGCGGAACCCCTGCCGCGACTGGCCCGGCCGCTCGGGCAGGTAGCGCTGGTCGACGCAGAAGAGGTGGTGCGCCTTGTTCACCTGCACTAGGCCGGAAGCGCCCAGGGCATGGCCGAAGGTGAGCAGGCCGCCGACGGGGTTCGACCAGCCCTCCGCCATGCGCTCGGCGGCGCGCTCCCAACCGAAACCCAGGCCGAGCAGGAACGACAGCTCGATGCTGGGAAACGCGTCGTGCACCACGCCGAACGCGCAGGAGGCCAAAGTCGACACGGGCATCGACGCGTCGTCGACGGTGCTGGCGAGCGCGCCGTACACGGCCGGCGCAAAGACCAGCGGGGCGCGGCGGTGGAGGAGGTCGGGGTTGGTCGAACCGTCTCCCACGCCCAGCACTTCGGTGATGGGCGCGGTGCGGAAGCGCGGCCGGCGCGCCGCGGCCGCCGTCTCGATGAGCTGTTCGTCGGAAGTGACGATGGTCGCGGCCGCCCCGCAGCAGGGCACGGCGATGTCGGTGGCGTCGAACCAGGGCGTGCGCCGCGTGTCGCGGCGGAACGGCGCGCCCGCGCGAATGCCCGCGGGATAGTTCGCGCCCGCCTGCGCCTTGCGCGCTGCGACGCGCGCCAGCAGCGACTCCAGCTCGTCGGGGGGCAGCGCGAAATTGCGCCGCATGGCATCCATCATGAGATCTCCCACGGCGAGCATGTCGAGGCCGCGCGTCTGGTCGTCCTCGCCCAGCACGGTGCGGATCTGGTACTGCGAGGCGTATCCGCCGGGGATGATCTGGCCGGCGAGCACCAGGATCGTGGCCGGCTCCTCCTCGGAGCGGGCGGCCCGCACCGCCTGGGAAAATGCCTGCGCGCCGCTGTCGGAGGTGCCGACGACGAACTGCGCTCGCGCGCGGGGCGAGAGACCGAGCAAAACTTGCAGGGCCTGCGGCACGAGGCCGATGTTCACGCGCTCGTTGGGGTCGAGGCCCGGCATGGAAGTGACGAGCATGTGCGTGATCGATTCGCACACGCGCCGGTAATCGCCCCCGACCAGTTCGTGAAGCGTGGTGAGCGCCCGGTGCGCGGCGGAAGCGAGCAAGTCGAGGAGGCCCACCGGCTCGCGGATGCCAAAGGCCTGCTCCCAGTCTTCAGGGCGGGTGCGCCCGTCATCGCCGTGGTTGGGGAAGCGGAAGAACGCCCGGGCGATCTCCGCCGGCGCAGGCGGCGGGTGCGGCCCGGCGAAGAACTCCCGCCGGCGGCGCTCGGGCGGCAGGTGCCGCGGGCCGGCGCTGTACTCCCCGGCCACGATGAACACCCGGCGGCGCATGCCTCATCAAGTCATGGGGGCGGGCGGAAGGAAAGGGGCTGGGCCTGACCGGGCCGTTCTGGCGGCTCAAGCCCTGACGACCCGACTGGCCGCCCATCGGCGAGGGACGAATCCCCCGCCGATGGAGCGGCTCATCAGCGGCTATTGCTGCGCGTAGATGGTGATACAGCCTTCCGCGCTGTAGCGGCCGCACCTCGCGTTCGCCCCGATAGGGATATAGATATGGTTGTTGATTGGGTCGACCGCGAGCCCGTGGGCGTTTCCTCCGGTGGGAACGTTCTGCAGCCAGAGGTTGGTAACGGCGTCGATGACGCCGAGGACCGAGCCGTTGGGCATGTCGCGCGCGGCCAGATAGTAACGCTGGTCTCCAGGGTTGTACCAGACCTCGTCCACCCGGCCCACATCGTAGATGGACTTGATGATCGCCCCGGTGGTCGCATCCATGATGTAGGTGCTCGGGTAGAACGCCACCCCTTCGCGGTTGGCGCAGCCGACCAGGACATTCTTGTTCTGTGGGCCCATCGCCAGCGAGGCGACCTGGCACCCGAGGCCCTTCAGCAAGAAGTGGTTGGTCACCTTCAGCTGGCCGGGGGCGGCATCGATCTCGGTCACCTCACCGTCCGCCGGATTGGGCCCGACCTGCGGAGTCGATAGCAGGAACCTGTGCGTGCCGGGATTGTAGACCGAGCCGCCGAGTCCGTTGGTCGCCGCGGGGCCGTGGTGGCAAGCGACCCCGGCGGTCACCACGCCCGAGACAGCCGGAGATGGGCAGGCCGACGCGTCTGGGTTGCCGTCGAAGAAGATCTGGCTCTTGACGCAGGAATTGCCCACGCAGTTGGGATTCGTTGCATCGACCAGCGTCACGATCGGGCCACTGGCTGCGGGTGTGTCGCCGTTGGTGACGAGGACGATCTTGTGTTCAAAGTCATAGGACATCTCGTCGGCGCGCATATCGCCGCAAGGATTTCCGGTTGGATCGGCGCTGACGTTGGTTCCGCGCGCGCAGTCGTCGATATTGGTGAGAGAGCGGCCGGTTTGGACCGTGCCGAACGTCTTGGTGGCGCTCCCGTCGGGGTGCAGGACGGGCAGCGTGTCCTTGTCGAGGTCGAAGACCTTCAGCGTAGAGTCGCCGTCGCTCACCCAGAGCACGCCGAGCGTGCCGCCAGGGGGCGGCTCCGTGACGACCACTGCGTTGGGTCCCGAGGCTTCGTTGAAGTTGCTGGCGCGGTCGGGTTCGCAGCAGACCGAACCGACGAACCCGCCCTTGACCTGACCGATGGGAGCATCGGTCTTGGTATCGTAGACGGCGATCGCCGCGTGCGACCGGTCGGTGACGTAAAGCCTCCGCTGCACAGGATCGTGCACCACGATGTCCCAGACGGCGAACGGCTTCCCGAAGGGCGAGGCCTGCGGCACCTGCATGGCGGCGATCGCCGTGTAGGCTCCGCTCTGCGTCGTGCCGCAGAGGGGACAATTGTCCGGGGTCGAGCAG